>Ga0209013_10005793_pt1 | contig 10586 bp, 11 predicted proteins | sample Cruoilmetagenom2_FD_187291 | JGI IMG/M metagenome (GOLD analysis project Ga0209013, IMG submission 187291) | Oil polluted marine microbial communities from Coal Oil Point, Santa Barbara, California, USA - Sample 2 (SPAdes) (version 2) | ecosystem: Environmental > Aquatic > Marine > Oil seeps ...
CGGGCCGCAGACCTGGGATTAAAAGTAGCCCTGATTGAGCGCTATTCAACACTGGGTGGGGTTTGCCTGAACGTGGGTTGTATACCTTCCAAGGCATTGCTTCATGCGGCCAATGTCATAGACGAGGCGGCTGCGATGGCAGACCACGGTGTGGTTTTTGGCTCACCGGAAATTGATCTGGATAAATTACGTGGCTGGAAAGAGAAGGTTGTCGGGGCTTTAACCGGTGGTCTTGCTTCCATGTCGAAGCAGCGCGGTGTGAGTGTTATACAGGGTCGCGGGATGTTCAGCGAAGCTCATGAAATGACGATTGAGACGGTGGACGGCAGCCAAACAGTCAGTTTTGCACGGGCCATCATTGCCGCAGGCTCACAGGCATTTAAATTGCCCGGCCTGCCATGGGATGATCCGCGTGTCATGGATTCTACCGATGCGCTGGAGTTGCAAGATGTGCCCGAGCGTCTGCTGGTTATCGGTGGCGGAATTATTGGCCTGGAAATGGCCAGTGTTTACCAGGGGCTGGGCTCCGAGGTCACCGTTGTCGAATTGACCGGCCAACTGATGCCCGGCACCGATAAAGACCTGGTCAGGCCGCTGCAAAACAGAATCAAAACCCGCTACGCTGGCATTTTTGTGAATACCAGGGTCACATCTGTTAAACCAGCAGACGATGGTCTGCATGTGACTTTTGAAGGTTCGAAAATACCGGAAAACACGGTATTTGACCGGGTGCTTGTTTCAACGGGACGCACACCTAATGGAAATCTCTTAGGTGCAGAAACTGCGGGTATTGAGGTTACAGATCGCGGCTTTATTCCTGTGGATAAACAAATGCGTACCAACGTGCCACACATTTTCGCTATCGGCGATATCGTTGGCCAGCCCATGCTGGCGCACAAGGCCACGCATGAGGCCAAGGTTGCGGCGGAAGTCTGTGCAGGAATGAAGAGCGCGTTTGAGGCCCGGGTTATTCCATCGGTTGCATATACCGATCCTGAAATTGCCTGGGCAGGACTGACAGAGACAGAGGCCAAAGAACAGGGTATTGATTACAAGTTGGGCAAGTTCCCGTGGGCTGCCAGCGGCAGAGCCATGGGAATAGGGCGCACCGAGGGGTCTACCAAGCTATTGTTTGATCCGGAAACCCACAGGGTCATCGGCGCCGGCATTGTCGGCCCGCATGCAGGCGACCTGATCGCAGAATGTGTACTGGCGATTGAAATGGGCTGTGAAGCCGGGGATATCGGTCTCTCAATTCACCCGCATCCGACGCTTTCTGAGACCGTTGCGATGTCGGCCGAGGTTTTTGAAGGAACGGTTACCGATCTTTATATCCCCAGGCGCAAATAGTATCGATGATCTGAATAGAGGCAAGAGATCGTGCATGAATTGGCTGTTTGCCAGGGTTTGATCAACGAGGCTGAGCGGCTCGCGCTGGGGCATGGTGCAGAACGGATAGATAAAATCGTGCTTTCAATCGGTCCCTTATCAGGCATCGAGCCGGAATTGCTAAAACGGGCTTTCGACATTGCCCGCCTGGACTCGGTAGCGAAAGATGCTGAACTTGAAATTGAGACCGGGCCGGTTGTGGTTGAATGCCGCAGTTGCGGTGCCAGCGGTGAAGTCCAGGTCAACTGCCTCTTGTGTCCGTCCTGCGGTGACTGGCAGGTGAATATGACGCAAGGCGATGAGCTGTTATTGCTACGTCTTGAAGTCAGCGATACTGCCCCTTAACCATGATAAAAAAAGACGGTTTTTCATTGATCTAGATCATGTTAAACCGTGTTTTCCAGGAAGATAATCTAGAAGCATATCAGCACGGAACCAACGGACATGAAGTGGACGATTTGTGTTTCGAGTGAATTGGATGAGGTCCTGGCATTTCTTGGAAATGGTCGGGAAGTTCATGCCCTGGAAAGGCTGGATAACGGCACATATCGTTCTTCAAAAGCGACCGCCTGGCAGCCCGGACACCACACTTTGGGCTATTTTCGCCAAACTGAACCCCTGAAAGCACTGTTTTTTCCCGCACGTGAATTTGTTGGCCGATGGAATGATCAGTCTGCCCGCGAGCCAATGCCGGAACGTATTGTTTTCGGTGTTAAAAACTGCGACCTGTCATCACTCAGCATTTTCGATCATGTTTTCCTGGATGGTGTGTGCCCGGATCCGTATTACGCGGAGGCCCGCGAAAAGACAATCCTGGTTTCCACCGATTGCAGTGCCCAGCTTGACGTCTGCTTTTGCCCGGCCGTGGGTGAACAACCCTGGGCAAAGGTCGGTTATGACATCAATATCGCAACCACACCCGATGGTCCCGTTTTTGAAATCGGCTCAGAGCGCGGTGAAGAGCTGTTGCGGTCTGCCGGACAATATTTTGAACCGGCCGGTCCGGAATTGCTTGAAACCCTTGAAAAACAAAGAGCAAGGCGCTACGAGGAACTGGTTGAACAATGTCATAGACACGGCTTGATGACCGATACCGATTTAACCGCAGCAGTCGAGTCATCGTTTGAATCTGAATTATGGAAAGATTTTGCAGAAGATTGCGTCGAGTGCGGTGCATGTAATTTCATCTGCTGCACCTGCCACTGTTTCCTGCTGGCCGATGGCCTGGATGAGGCCGGTCAGCCGGCGCGTTCAAAACTATGGGATGCCTGCCTGTTTTCCGGCTTTGCAGCTACCGCCGGTGGCGGCAATCCGCGGCCGTTGCGGGCGGAGCGTTTGCGCAATCGTTTCGACAAAAAATTTATCTATTTTCCACAGGTTTTAGGTCGATATGCCTGTGATGGATGCGGGCGTTGTACCGAAGCCTGTATTGCCAATATCGATATACGAGATGTACTAAGGAGGGCCGTCGATGAATCCGACGCTCTACATGCCCATTCCAGCGACCATCGAGCGAATTGAGGACGAAACGCCTGATATAAAGACGTTTACAATTCGCCCTGTTGAGCCGATAGCCTTCGCGGCCGGCCAGTTTGTGGAGCTTGCCGTGCCTGGCATTGGTGAGGCGCCGTTCACGCCCTCCTCTTCACCAAAAATATCAGAGAACATGGAAATCACCATCATGCGCACCGGCCGGGTGACCGACTGGCTGCACACCATGAAAGAGGGTGATGAAGTTGGTGTGCGGGGTCCAATGGGTCGGGCTTACCCCATTGCGGACTTCCATGACCGTGAAATTCTGATTGTCGGTGGCGGCTGTGGTGTAGGTCCCTTGCGCTCGTTGTTACTGGCGTTGGTCGAAGATCTGGACGCCTATGCCCGCATTATCGTGCGTTATGGCGCACGTACGCCGGACAGCATCGTCTTCAAGGATGCACAAATGCATGGTTGGGATCAGGGCGGCGCCCTGGATGTAATGTTGACGGTAGACGAGGCCAGCAGCGACTGGGATGGCCATGTTGGCATGATCACCGAGATACTCTCCGAAGACTACCTCGATTGCCATGCAGATGATGGTGTTGCAGTAATGTGCGGACCGCCGGTCATGATGAAATTCGGCACCGAAAAGTTGCTGGAGCGGGGTTATCAGCCAGAAAACATCTATCTTTCTCTGGAACGCAACATGAGTTGCGGCATCGGCCAGTGTGGCCATTGCCGTCTCGGCCGTTATTACGTCTGCAAGGACGGTCCCGTATTTTCCTACGACGAAATTCTGTCCAACCCGAGGTTGTGGGATGACTGATTCAAACAACAAATACCTGATCATCGATCTGGAAAAATGCGATCAGTGTGAGGTTTGTAATGTGTCTTGCAATATCCACCACCGGCCATCTGAGGAGGATCACGGCATACTTGGCTTGCGTGAAAAGGCAACTTTTATGCTTATCTGTCGCCAATGTAACCTCGCCAGTTGCGTTATTGCCTGTCCCTTCGATGCCCTTGAGCGTGGCGAGGATGGCATTATCCAACGCCACAACCTGCGCTGCGTCAGTTGCAAATCATGTGCGCACGCTTGTCCGTTCGGCACCATCTACACCGAAATGCTGCCTTTTTATCAAACAGTGTGTGGTGATTGCCTGGTCAATAGCCCGACACAACCGCCGTGTGTGGCCAGTTGTGGGCAGGGTGCTCTTGAATACCGGGAGGTAGGTTCCGATGAGCCTGACGTCTACCTGCTTGATACTCACCTGGCAGCACGAGCTGCAAAATGGGTTAAAAAAGAGGAAGCGGCATGAACCGAAACATGATCATCCTTGAGTTTCTGTTGTTTCCCGGTCTGCTGTTTACCATCGCCGCCGGCCTGCTCACCTCCTGGGTGGATCGCAAAGTGACGGCCCTGGTTCAAATGCGGGTTGGCCCGCCGTTTCTGCAACCCTTTTATGACATCCGAAAATTGTTTATCAAGGAAACCTGCGTTCCGGAAGGCGGGTCCATCGGCCTGTTTCTGATCGCGCCATTGATCGGCTTCGCGGCGATCACCGTGGCATCCATGATTCTGTGGCGGTCATTACTGAATGTTGATTCAACCTTTGTTGGCGACCTGATCGTTCTGATTTATTTGCTGGTGATGCCGGCACTTGGTGTGATCCTGGGTTCTTTCGCATCACGTAACCCGCTGGCTTCAATGGGTGGAAGCCGTGAAGTGAAACTGATGATCGCCTACGAGTTACCACTGGTGCTGGCGGTGCTGGTGCCGGTGATTCAGGCCAACAGTATTCGCCTGGGCGATTTGTTCTCAGCGCCGGCCCCTGCCACAACGCTATCAGGCGCGCTGGCGCTGTTGGTTGGCATCGTATGCATGCAGGCCAAGTTGACGATTGTGCCATTTGATATGCCCGAGGCAGAAACCGAGTTATGCGGCGGTGTATTTATCGAGTATTCAGGTCCGCCACTGGCCATATATAAACTGACCCGCGCGATGATGCTGTTCACGATGCCGGTTTTCCTGGTCGGCTTGTTCTTCGGGGGGCTGGTCACCGGCGGCTGGGTACCTGCACTGATCGGGTTCCTGCTGTGGTTTGCGCTGGTAGCTATCACCATCGTGATACGAAACACGACACCACGGGTGCGCACCGACCAGGCTGTCCGCTTTTTCTGGGGACCGGTCAGCGTGGTGGCAGCACTGGCAGTCGTATTGGCCTGGTTGGGGTGGTGAAACCATGAGGCCAGAACTATGAGAACGCAACTATGAACCGGGCAATCAACGCACTGACGCGCTCGCTGAACGTCTTCCATCTTGGGGGCAGTGCCTGTAACAACTGTGATATCGAGATTCTTGATGCGCTGACACCAAGGTATGACCTTGAGCGCTTCGGTATCACCCTGGTCGGCAGTATCCGCCATGCGGACGTGCTGTTGATGTCAGGTGTTTTTAATAAAAAATCGGCCATCCGTGCCCGGGAAATTATCGAGCAAGCGGCCAAACCTTATGTGGTCGTTGCCATTGGTGGTTGTCCCTGTACCGGTTTGATGTTCCGCGATTCGTACAACTGGGATCGCCCGCCGGGTGAGTATATTCACATCGATGCGTTTATACCGGGTTGCCCGCCAAAACCGGAGGCCATCATTTCCGGAATCATGACAGTGATAGAGGGGTTGCGCAGCGGCGCGTTGGTCCCTGGTTCACTGCAAACACCTGATCCGGTGGAAGTCGAATTGGTACCCGGGGTCAGCGGTGCCGGAAACGTAAACTGACCGGGATATTTGAAACGAGAACATCATGGGAATTGATAACATCATTACAAGGATCAGCGAAGGTCTCGGGGACAATCTGCTGAGTCTCAAGCAAAAGTCCACCAGGCGGGTTTATATCAATATCCCACCGGCAGCGGTGCGGCAAACCAGCAGGCTGATGCTTGAAACACTGGCTGCGCGTTTCCAGATTGCGACCGGGGTCGATACCCGTGAAGGCATCGAGGTTATGTACCACTGGGCCCTGGATGGCGATGATTTGGTCGTGACCATATGCACCATGGTCGGCCATGAAAAGCCGGAACTGGACTCCATCGCCCTGTTTTGCGTAGCGGCGGAATGGATAGAACGTGAAATGTGGGAGTTACTCGGAATTCATTTTCGTGATCACCCGGACCTGAGGCACCTGTTGCTGGCCGATGACTGGCCGGAGGGTAAATACCCTTTGCGACATGACTATCAGCGCAGCAGTGATGAGGTGAAAGCATGAGCAAACGGACCATTGTGCCCATTGGCCCTTACCACGCGTTGCAGGAAGAACCTGAATTTTTCAAACTGCATGTGGAGGGTGAAATCGTCGTTCACCTGGATATCGAACTGGGTTATAACCATCGCGGCATAGAGAAACTGTCCGAGTCGAAGGATTTCGAGGAAACCATATTCCTGGTTGAACGCATCTGCGGTATATGCTCGACCTCACACCCGCTGGCCTGTGTGCAGGCAGTTGAGGATGCCGGCAATATCGTCGTTCCCGAACGGGCCCTGTTTATCCGCAGCGCCGTCGGCGAGCTTGAGCGTATTCACTCCCACCTTCTGTGGCTGGGGCTGGCAGGTCACTTTATCGGATTTAACACCATCTGGATGTGGGCCTGGCGTTTCCGTGAAGAGGTTCTCAATATCCTCGAGTTGATCAGCGGCAACCGGAATCACTACGGCATGATGAAACCCGGTGGTGTACGCCGCGATATCAATAAAACCGATATTCCCGCAGTCAGGGGATTACTCGACAAGCTGCAGGACCCGATCAAGTTGTTCCGTGACGCGGTTATCGAAGATCCCTTGATCCATGCCCGCACCAAGGGTATTGGTGTCCTGACGCCTGAGTTGGCTGTTGCCTACGGTGCCCTCGGCCCGACGGCACGCGCTTCAGGTATTGGTATAGATGTGCGCCGCGATCATCCCCATGCGGCCTACGAAATGCTGGATTTTGATGTCGTGACCTGTGAAAACGGTGATGTTTTCGATAAGGCCGTGGTGCGCATTCTCGAGATGTTTGAGTCGATCCGCATCATTGAACAGTGCCTGACACAACTTGAAACCGTGAAAGGGCCGGTGGACTCCGATCCAAAGTGTGTGCCGCCGGGTGAAGGTGTCGGAGTTTACGAAGCACCGCGCGGTGAGGTCTTTCATTACGTTCGCAGTGACGGCAGTAACCGCCCCGTGCGACACAAGGTACGGGCCCCCAGTTTCATGAACGTGCCCACTAACCGGGAAACCGTTTTGGGCGGTACGGTGGCCGATGCCACTATCATCCTGGCGGCGGTGGATCCCTGCTATTGCTGCACTGAGCGTATGGCAGTAGCAGTAGATAGTCCCGGCGGCGATGAACTCTGGGGCACACGGGATCTGATCCGGCTTTCATGCGAAAAGACCGACCGCTTGATGAAAGAAACCGGTTGGACCGGGCCGCGGCCACCCGAAAACCTATTCGATAACAGGTGAGAAAGACATGCTCACTCAGATAATCACCCACCCGCTGCTGCTACCAGTGACAGTGCCGCTAATCGCGGGACTGGTCTGCCTGTTGATTCCGGACTTTGCGGGCAAGCTCCGTGCCGCCTTGGCAGTGTTAACCACGCTGTTGGTATTGGTGCTTGTCTGGCCGCTGTTTGAGGCAGCGGGGACGATATACGAACCGGTTTCCTGGTTATCTCTGCGGGTGGATGTGCTGAGTGCGTTTATCCTGCTGGCCGTTGCATTTTTTGGGTTTATCGTCGCGCTCTATTCGGTTGGTTACATGCAGGGCCGCGAGTCTCAACGGGAGTACTTCACCTACCTGCTGTGGACCCTCGGCGTCAGTTGCGGTGTGGTTCTTGCCAATGACCTGCTGTTCCTGCTGGTCTGCTGGGGTTTTCTTGGCCTGACCTTATACATGATGGCCGGCATCGCAGGCCCGGGTGCAGCAGAGGCGGCACGCAAGTCGCTGATGATCATCGGTGGTTCCGATGCCTTGATGCTGTTTGGCATTGTCATTTACTGGCACCTGACTGGCACGACCCGCATGGACGGGGCAGCGGTGGCGCTGGACGGCCCGCTGGCTTACACCGCATTTTTGACTTTGCTCGCCGGCGCATTTGCCAAGGCCGGTGCGGTACCGTTTCACACCTGGGTACCGGGTTTTGGTGAGAAGGTGGATGCACCGGTATCTGCATTTCTACCGGCATCGCTCGATAAATTGCTCGGAATCTACCTGCTGGCCCGTTGTGTGTTGGACCTGTTTGTGCCCACGCCCATGATGTACGGGATGTTGATGTTGCTGGGTGCCGTCACCGTGATATCCGCAGTGCTGATGGCATTGGTTCAGCATGACCTCAAGCGCTTGCTGTCCTTCCATGCCATCAGCCAGGTCGGTTATATGATCCTCGGCATTGGCACCGGCACCGCCATTGGCCTGGCCGGCGGCCTGTTCCACATGCTTAATAACACCATCTACAAATCCGCCTTATTCCTCTGCGCAGGCGTGGTTGAAAAAGAGACCGGCACCACTGATCTCGACCGCCTGGGTGGACTGGCCAGGCTGATGCCGGTGACTTTTATCACCTGCACGGTGGCGGCATTGTCCATTTCTGGTATACCGCCATTAAACGGCTTCGCATCCAAGTGGATGATTTATCAAGGAATTATCAGTAGCGGCGAGGATGGCGGCCTGGGTTGGGTCGTGTGGCTGGCGATCGCCATGCTCGGCTCTGCATTAACGCTGGCAAGTTTTGTCAAAGTGCTGCACGCCACCTTCCTGTGTAAACCTTCTGCAGAAATTCGGAAGCTGAAGATTCACGAGGCCCGCATCAGCATGTTGATACCACTGGTGGTGTTGGCGGTTTTATGTGTGGTATTTGGTGTGTTCGCTTTCCAGGTACCACTCGGCCAGCTGATCTTTCCGCTTGTGCAGGTAGACGTGCCCGGTGTCTGGTGGGCAGGCCCGGCGACATTGCTGCTCCTGGTCGCTTTCATTGTTGGCCTGGTCTTATACCTGTTGACGATGCGTGGCGGCAAACTGCGCCGTGTGCGGACGTATATTGGCGGTGAGAAAATCCAGGATGTTTACATCAGTGGTGATGAACAAGGTGAGCAACGGCATGTCGAGGTCACGGGTGTTGATTTTTACAACAGTATTGAACAACTACCCGGTTTGCAGCGGTACTACTCTCTCACGCGGAAGCGGGTTTTCGATATATATGATTTTCTCAGGCGCGGCTCCAACTATGTCATCCAAATGTTGCGCTCACTTCATACCGGCATTCTGCCAGCCTACCTGAGGTGGTTCGTCGCCGGCTTGTTGCTGGTGGTTTGGGTGGTCACGGAGACGGGGAGTTGATATGACAGAAATTCTCGCATTATTGATTTTACTGACGGTGATCGCTGCGATTATCACGGTCATGACATCAAACCTGCTATACGCGGTCATCAGCGTGGGAGCGGTCGGATTCCTGCTGGCCATTGTGTACCTTTTCCTGGCAGCACCCGATGTCGCCATCGTACAGATCGGCGTGGAAGTGGTAAGCCTGGTGATCCTGATTCGCGCCACCCTGGGGCACGAGGTGCACAAACCAAAAACAGTTCGTGCGGTTGTGGGTGTTTCATTTGCGGTGGCAATCGTGGCCGTGATCGGACTGTTTGGCATCCAGGTATTTAACGAGTTTCCGGCATTTGGAATTCCGGTGATGGAACGGTTTGCCGATGCGCCATCGCTGGTTTACCTGAATAGCGGTCTGGCGGAAACCGGCGCACCCAACCTTGTCACAGCGGTGCTGCTGGACTTCCGTGCCTGGGACACATTGGGTGAGGCTACCGTTCTTTTCTGTGCTGTCCTCGGCACGGTCGCAGTGTTGCGGAGAAACGCCCGTATCAGCGCGAAGAAAACCAAGGATGAGCATTCATGAGCAACATTCAAAAATTTCATGATAGTGGAACGGGCATGAGCCTGACCGTAAAGACCGTGGCGCGGTGGCTGAAGGGTCCGATTCTGCTGTTCGGAATCTACATGGTGTTGTATGGCCACATCACGCCGGGCGGCGGCTTTGGAGGTGGTGTGGTTATCGCCCTGGCATTCGTCCTGGTCACCCTGGTGTCGGGTGAGCGTGCCGGGCTGCATTTATTCAGCAAGGCTGCATCCTCCAGGCTCGACAGCGTTGGTCTGCTGATTTTCCTGGCATTGGGCTGGTTGGGCACATGGTGGGCGGGAGGTTATTTTTTCAATAATTTCATCACCACCCCGGAGGCAGCGCAGTTCTCGCTGCTCAGCAGTGGAATCATGCCGATGGCAAACATCGCACTGGGACTCAAGGTTGCCAGCGCATTGTTCCTGGTGTTCACGGTGTTGACGGCGTTCCGGATTCTGGAGCAGGAAACCAGTGGCCTGGCAGATACTGAAGATCAACACCAGGGAGATGGACCATGATCTATTCATTGTGCCTGTTGTTGATTCTTATCGGCCTGTACGGCGTAGTCGTTAGTCGTCAGACACTGAAGATCGTCGTCAGCCTGCTGATCATGAACCACGGGGTTCACCTGCTGTTGCTGCTGATTGGTTATCGCCGGGGTGGCAGTCCGCCCATCGTTGATGCGGGAAGTATCATCTCCGAATTCGCCAGCGGCGCCGTTGATCCGCTGCCGCAGGCACTGGTGTTGACGTCTATCGTCATCGGCCTGGGTGTGCTGGCGTTGAT
>Ga0209013_10005796_pt1 | contig 10585 bp, 7 predicted proteins | sample Cruoilmetagenom2_FD_187291 | JGI IMG/M metagenome (GOLD analysis project Ga0209013, IMG submission 187291) | Oil polluted marine microbial communities from Coal Oil Point, Santa Barbara, California, USA - Sample 2 (SPAdes) (version 2) | ecosystem: Environmental > Aquatic > Marine > Oil seeps ...
TAGAGTTCCATTAGTAGCAATCGGAGAAAATGTAGAGAAAGTATTATTTGTACAAGCCACTATTACAGAACTTTCTTTGTTGGGAAATCAACAAGTGACTTTAGAGGGGCTAACAAACATTGAGAAATTAACCCTTCCTTCTGATGTTAAAGCAGAAGATGTTATTGCTAATTTTGAATCGATAAAGAGTGTTTTGTTTGCACCATCGGATGGTGGCTCTGCCGATGAGGTTGTTGCTCCCGTAATCATTCCTCCTTCGAACGGCGGCTCAGATGAGAATATAAACCCTGAAAGGCCGACATATGTCATTTCTTCGAAGGACTTTGAAGATTCAAAAGTAAGTTTTGAATCATCTCAAACGCCATATTATTATAGTTATGCGTCTATTGATGTTTATCTAAAAGTATTAAGAGAGAGGTATCCTACAGCAAAAGAATTTAAAGTCGAATATATGCCAGCTGATCTTTCCTTAAATAGCATTACGAAAGATATGTTGGTAATGGAATTCGGAAGTTTAGCTATTGCAAGTAAAGGAATACGAAATATATTAAATGAATTTAATTTAAATGAATCGACAGTTATGCAATTTAATATTTTAATTTACGATGAGTCAGAAACAAAATTAGGTACGATAGTTCATGAACAATTAGTATATGATTTAACCGAAGATATTGAATCGGCTTTTGAAGGCATAAAAGCATATTGGACAAATTCAACTTTCGATAGCATCCTTCCTTTCTTGATAATATCTCGAGACTTGACTCCTAGAGAAATTGAAATGTTTATGACCGAAGTTAAATTGTTAGAAAATCCAAGTATTAGTGATGTTAATAAGCTTGCCGAAGAAGTAATAATGGCTGATCTACCCTTAAAAATGTACACAGCCGTACCTAGATATGTAGAACCTCTAAAAATAGGTAGCCTTCTAAAAGATTACGACAATAGAGAGGTACTCTCCATTGCATCAAAGGACATTAATATCTTGGAGGTTAAGGAAGGTACAAATCCTAGAACTAATATAGCTTCATATGAATTTGTCGCACATACTACTGGTAACGTCGATCTTGAAGTAGTATTTAAAGATGGAATGAGTACTGAAACAAAAATTATTCACGTAGAGATAGAAAACTTATCAGATAGTCTTACAATGGTAAACAAGCTTATTCTTGAAAAGCACTATGAGGAAATTACTGTTAATAAAATTTACCTTTCTGATGTAATGAGATATGTATTAACCTATTCAACTGACTTGGAGGTAAGTTCTTCTTTCCTTAATCATTATAGCTATTTATTTTACTTTGTTAGTACACCATCTGGCTACACCAATTATGCAACATTAGAAGCCTTACAAAATGAAATTGATCAAATTACAGATGAAGTTAAAGCCCTAGATGCATTGAAAAAAGTTCTACCTTACGAAAATCCAGTTTCATTTAATGCTACTACTCAAACTGAATTTGATATATTACAATATTTACGTGGTACAGATTTTGGAGTTTTTATGAATGATACGAGAATGAATGATTTCTATATTGAAACGATATCAAATAAACCGTTACCTAGTGGAATCACATTAGAATCTGGAAAACTTGTTTCGAATGCATTTGCTGGAAGCGAAACGACAGTAACATTAAATGCAAATATTTATTTTGGGAAATATGTTAGATATGGATCACAATTTAGAATTGGTTTGGAATGAGGAAAAAACTTATAATAGTTCAATATCATTAAGACTTTTCAGGAGTCCAGCAAACAAATTTTGCTGGACTCTTTTTTTGTAATTGAGAAATAAGTTCATTAGAGCTGAAATTGATTCCTTTACCGCTGCTATATTTTCTAAGACGTAATAGCTTATTGTCTAAAAAGGTACTTTTTAACAAATGACTCTATTATTTTTATGAATTTCGAATAAAGAGAGCTTGTTTGGGGTATTGAAAAGGAGAGGATTTTTTATGGCACATGATGCTAAATGATTTGTGAAGTGGAGGGCGTAGAAAATGCAAAAAATGAATCATGGGATTATAACAGCTTTATCAGCGATTGGACTTGCACAAGGTTTGAAAATATTGACTCATAAGAAGTTAAATGGTGTTTGGGATTGGAAACAGGCTTTTACAACGGGTGGCATGCCGAGTTCCCATTCGGCAGGTGTTGCGGCACTTGCTTCGTATGTAGCTGCGAATAAAGGAACACGTCATACCGAGACCGCACTCGCTGTCGTATTTGGAACAATCGTGATGTACGATGCACAAGGAATTCGACGCCATACAGGAGAAATTGCACAGCTTGTTAATAATTTAGAAGACAGTTTCATCGCCATTTCTGGTGATTTTCCTAGTTTTGACTATGTAGAGAAGGACAAAGAACTTAAGGAACTTCTCGGACACCAACCTGTTGAAGTATTGGGTGGTGCTTTATTAGGTGTCGTTTTTGGACTTATAGCAGCTAAAATTGAGAATAAAGAGCGGGAAGATCGCAGGAGAAATCGTTATCGTCGTAATATAAAATGAATAATTTTTAATCGTGTAATTAATCCAGTAGCTGAAATGGCTGCTGGATTTTTTGAGTTCCTTGAGTAGTGAAAAAATTAAATCCTAAAAAACTACTACATTGTCCGTTTATCTTCATGTATAGTCGATGTAAGGAATTTAAGGAGGTAGGTTGTTGATGTTTGATTTTCAAGTGTTAGGAAAACAAATCGTTAAAGAACTATCTTCACTTATCGAGCAGAATGTCATCTTGACGGATAAAGATGGTTTTGTCATAGCCAGTACGAATACTTCAAGACTTAACACTTATCATGAAGGCGCATTTATTGCGATGAAGCATCGCGAAGAATTACATATGACCGAAGAAATGTGCACTACGCTGCAAGGCGTCCGTCCTGGTATGGTAATGCCGATAGTTATTTCGAATACTCCAATAGGTGTCATTGGTATAACAGGTACTCCTTCGGAGGTAGAACAGTATGCTAAACTCGTCAGAAAAGTGGTGGAACTTTTTATTACCGAATTTATCATGAGGCAAGAACGTGAGCGTGGATTTCGAGAAATCGAATTTTTCATTTTAGATTTATTTACTACTGAAGCAATTGACGAATCAATTGAAGAACGAGCTAAACTTCTTAATATAAATTTAAAAATTTACACAAGAGTGGCAATCATACAAACGTTTCACCCGATTGAATTTAATGAGATTGAACATATATTACGTATTCAAGATGTTCATCCAGACTTGAAAATCATTCGATGGGGGATGGAGAAGTTAGTTTTATTGTTACCAGATATGAACAAAAACCAACTTCAACAAGGATTAACGGACCTCTCTTGCAAAGTTGGAAAAACAATTAAACAACAAATTTTTATGGGTGTAGGTGAAACAAGAGAGTTTTCATTTTTAAGAGAATCATTCCATCAAGCGGAAGTAGCTGTTAAAGTTGCTGCTAGACAAAATAAAATTGTTTTCGAAGAAGATCTCAAATTAGAACTGCTTTATTACTCAATACCTGATGAAACTCGTGATGAATTCTTAAAAAGAACGATTGCCCCATTGTTGTCAGAAGAAGAGTTGCTGCACACTCTCGTAGTGTGGCTGCAATCAAAAGGATCATTACAGGACATTGCGGATGAACTTCATATACATAAAAATACATTAAAATATAGGCTTAATAAGATAGAAGAACATATAAATGTGGACTTTACGGACAAGAATGACCTTGCACTAATTTACACGGCCATTCGATTACATACAAAAAAATGACGAAATACTCTCCAATCGGAGAGTGTTTTTGTCTTTTTAGACAAAAAATATATTCATAATCTTCATAAATCTGTTCCTATTTCCATAGTAATTAGAACACCTAGAATAGTATTATTCAAGGTAAACGGTTACAACTAAGGAGCCAAGAAATAGTGGAAGAACACATCAAAAAAAGATTTTCTGAAATCGTTGGTGCCCAACATATAAAAAGCTCACAAGCGCAACTACTTGCCTATTCGTATGATGCAACAGCTAACTTTCAATCTACACCTGATCTCGTCATTTCACCCGAAAATTTAGAAGAAATCATTGAAATAGTTAAGCTTTGTTCAAAGGAGTCTATACCAATAATATCGCGAGGTTCTGGAACGAATTTGGCTGCAGGTACGGTACCTACTCAAGGGGGGATAGTTATTCTATTCAACCGTATGAATCAAATAGTGGAGCTAGATAAAGCGAATTTGACAATAACGGTTCAGCCGGGGGTCATTACACAAGTAATCAGTAATTATGTTGAACAGAATGGATTATTCTATCCGCCAGATCCTAGTTCTATGAAAATTTCGACCATTGGTGGAAATGTCAGTGAAAACTCTGGTGGGTTACGTGGATTGAAGTATGGAGTAACGAAAGACTACGTCAGAGCACTGACTGTTGTCCTTCCAAATGGTTCTGTTTTAAAGACAGGCGGAAAACTAGCAAAAGACGTTGCGGGATATGACTTAACTTCATTACTAGTCGGATCCGAAGGAACACTTGGCATTATTACTGAAATCACACTTAAGCTCATCCCACTTCCAGTACATAAAAAAACAGGTATTGCGTATTTTCATTCCTTAGAGGATGCGGCAGAAACAGTTTCAGCTATTATTGCTGACAAGATTATTCCAGTAACCCTAGAATTCATGGACCGAGGAACAATGGATGCGGTAGAGGATTTTATGAAGATAGGCTTGCCTAAAGATGCAGAGGCGATGCTCTTAATGGAACAAGATGGTGATGTTGAATTAGTTGAGCGAGACTTGCAAAACATGATTGATATTGCTATTGAAAAAGGAGCTAAGTCAACTGCTATTGCCGCTTCGGCAGAAGAAGCAGATTTATTAAAAACTGGAAGAAGAGCTGCACTATCAGCCCTGGCAAGAAAACGTCCAACCACGATTTTAGAGGATGCAACTGTTCCTAGGTCTGAAATTGCGAATATGGTAAGAGCCATTCAAGCTATTGCAAAAAAGTACAACGTACAAATAAGTACATTTGGTCATGCAGGAGATGGGAATTTACATCCAACTTGTTTGACTGATGTACGAGACCTAGAAGAAATGAATCGGGTTGAACAAGCACTTGAGGAAATTTTTCATGTAGCTATTTCTCTAGGGGGAACAATAACTGGTGAACACGGCGTAGGTGAAATGAAGGCACCTTATCTCGAATGGAAAATTGGTGAAAGTGGTATTCAGCTAATGAGGCAAATTAAGCAGGCAGTTGATCCACTAAACATCATGAATCCCGGTAAAGTATTTGCCAAGGAAAAAAAGATGAGGTTGGTGATTCAGCATGGTGAGTGAATTGCAACAACGAATGCAGGATAGCTTCCGAGAGCATGTCAACGAGGAATATATCATGGACTGTATGCGTTGTGGATTTTGTTTACCTGCATGTCCTACTTATCTAGCAACGAATCAGGATGAAACACATTCTCCTAGAGGGCGTATTGCTCTTATGAAAGCGATGAGAGAAGGGGATGTGGTTTGGGATGGTTCAGTAGAAGAAGCTTTTGATGTGTGTCTAGGATGCAGAGCTTGTGAACCGGCGTGTCCAGCAGGCGTGCAATATGGCGCACTCATTGAAGAAACCCGGGTTGCGATACAGCATGTGAAACCACAATCATTAAAAGAAAAAGGGATTCGGAACGTTGCATTCAATCACTTATTCGCTGATCAAAAGAAAATGGCGACAACAGTTAAATTAGTTCAGTTTTATCAGAAGTCGGGTTTGCAAAAAATCACACGAAAAATTGGTTTTTTAGAACTTTTCCCCCCATTCATGAAAGAGATGGAAAGCGTCTTACCCATTATTGAGACGAATAAAAATAAAAATAAAAATACTGCTAGTTTACCTATACCAAGAAAAATAAATGTAGCTTTCTTTACTGGTTGTCTAATGGATACGCTATTTCAAGAGACAAATCGTAAAACGATCGCCTTACTCGAACGATTAGGAGCGCAAGTCTTTATTCCAAAAGAACAGCAATGTTGTGGGGCACTTCATGGACATAGTGGAGAACTCGCAAAGGGAGTGCAAAATGCACGCATTAATATTGATGCATTTGACTCTGATGAATATGACTATATCGTCAACAATGCAGGGGGATGTGGAGCTTTTTTGTCTGAATATGAAAAGCATCTTCATTCGGACAAACTCTATAATGAAAAAGCTTCTGGCTTCTCAAAAAAGACAATTGATATTTCTTCCTTACTAATTAAGCTTGGCATGTCCGAACTGTTGAAAAAAGGGATTGCTGAAAGTAATTCAATTGTAACCTATCAAGATTCTTGTCATTTACGCAATGTGAATCGTGTGTTTCTAGAGCCTCGGTTGTTACTTCAAGATGTACCAGGCTTTGAATATAAGGAACTGATAGATGCAGAAAGTTGCTGCGGTTCCGCAGGTATATACAACTTATTACAACCAGAAATGGCAAAACGAATACTTGATGCCAAGATGAAAGGAGTGAAAGATCTACAACCAGCTGTTATTGTTACTTCCAATCCAGGGTGTTTGATGCAAATGCAAGTAGGTGTTCAACGTGAAGGATTGGAGAAAGAAATGAAAGTTTTGCATATTGTCGATTTTCTCTTTGATGTGGTAGAAAAAAACAAACTATAGAGCAGATACTCCTGTTGAGTTAGTTTAACTTGATGAGGTTAATTGTAAAGTGACAGCACGCAAGCTTACTGAAATAGCAATGTAAGATGTCATCATTACACTTGTTACTTGGAAGAGGGAACTTATCAAGTATGAATAATGATGAGTATATTACGAAGTGGAGGCGGCGACTGAAATTGTATCTTCAGTCGCTTTTCTCTAATTAAGGACTAAACGATTCTTTCATTCCAAAAAAAATGTAGTTATATTCTCCCTTATTAATTAAACCAAAGGCTCATTTACCAATTTAACTAACTTTTTCCAATTTATAACCTTTATACTAAGTAATAAAGGAGTGATTAAAATGAATTGGTGTAAAAAACTGATGGTTGCAGCTGGATTCATGGTTTTAATGCTTCCCGCGACAGCACATGGAGCAACAACTTTTAGTGATGTGAGCCCTCGATTTTTAGAAGAGGTTGAGTATCTATCTAATCGAGGCATTATTAAAGGCTATTCGAATGGACAGTTTGGTGCATCGGATAAAGTAACACGTGCTCAGGCAGTAGGAATGATTATGCGTGAGGGAAGAATTATGTCAGTAAATTCACCTGATCCAGGATTTACTGATATGTCTGGAACGTCTGGTTTTTATAAAGAGGTTTCTGAGGCTGTAAAACTAGGGATTATTCAAGGGAAAGTAGCGAAAGATGGATCAAAGTATTTCGACCCAAATGGTAGTTTAACACGTTCTGAAATGGCTATGATTTTAACAAGAGCTTATCAGATTCCAACAGACCGTAGGGATATAGGTTTTAAAGATGTACCCGACTCCTTGATATCAAAGGCTCAGATTAATGCCATTACGTTAGGTGGAGCAACACTAGGATATGAAGACGGTACATTTAGACCCTTCGAAAAAATCACGAGAGAGCATTTTTCTGTGTTTTTAGCTAGATTACTAGAAAAGAGATTTAACCCAATGGGGCATCAGTTTATTCCCGATGAGGAACTTGATTTAAATCGACCACCAGTCAAGTGGTATACGAAAGAAGAAATCGCAATTCAAGAGAACGAAATGATTTCTTTAGTAAATACGAAGAGAAAAGAAGCTGGAGTACCACCTTTACAGGTAGATGAACAGTTATCACATTTGACAAATATTAAGGCACGTGCATTTTCTGAATATCCAGATACGCGTCATGCGTTTGGATTCATTACCGACTTTTATCAAGTAGAGTATGGCGTTCAACCTTCAGGAACGTTTACAGAAGTGGTAAGCAGTGGGGATGCCGCTTCAGCACTAAGGTTTGCAATGTCAACATCTGAGTATAAAAATGCGTTGCTTTCTCGAGCAAATGAAAAAATCGGTGCTGGATTAGCCCAAGATATAGATGGCCAATTCCACTGGGTATTATTTGTATGGGATGAGAAATAGAATACGTGTAATGCAAGAGGTGGCTATTTTATAGACGCCTTGGAATTAAAGGGAGTCCTGGCAAACGTCAAGTTTGTCGGTGCTCCCTTTTTTGGTGGGAATTGTGTTGTGTGGAAAAGGTGAAAACTTGAATTAGTGATGCGAAGTGTAGAATTCCTCTATCGAAGTATAGAATTAATAGGTGAAGTGTAGAATTTGCCTTGCGAGTTGTAGAATTCCACACGCGAAATGTAGAATTCATATACCAAGCTGATAAAGCTCCTAAAATCCCTATTAAATGTGCCAAAAAAATAGTACAATTGACATACGTATTTTTAAGAGATTCCTTCTATAATTAGTTGAATTCGATTTATGGAGGGGAAGTTGAAAATTGTTAAGAAGTGTAAGAGCCTTTTTGGCTATATTTTTAGTTAGTTTTGTCGTTTTAACATCGGCACAAACTACGTCTGCTGCTAGTTTTAGTGATGTTTCAGGTTTTAAGAAAGAAATAGAGTTTCTAACTGGCGCGGGAGTTATTAATGGTTTCCCTGATGGGACCTATCGACCGGCTGCTCCGATCTTGCGTGTACAAGCTGTTCTCATGATTATGCGCGACTTGGGAATGCCTAAAGAGACTCCACAAAGTCCGGGTTTTATTGATATTAAACCGGGAGACCGTGGGTATGCAGAAGTAGCGAGAGCTGTAGAACTAGGAATTATTTCTGGTAAGGATAGTACGCATTTTGATCCGAATGGAAAGTTGACTCGTGCGGAGATGGCTAAAATCTTGGTCAATGCTTATGAACTTGGCGGTATTTATCCAAAAGGATTTGCGGATGTTTCTACAAATTCATGGGCTTATCCGTTTATCTCTTCATTGGCTGCCAATAATGTAACAGTTGGTTATTCGGATGGTAATTTTAAGCCTTCACTGACTATTGATCGTGCCCAGTTTGCGGCGTTTATGGCCCGAATTCTAGAGCCGTCATTTAAGCCTTATTCTCCATCGGTAGCAGATACATTTTTAGAAGTTGCTGCGGATGTTTTTATAACCGATGCTATTATGCACCCGACTGAACCTATTCTTTATATGATAGATGGAAATGATAATACATAAGTTTCAATTAATATTGAAACTTATGAGGACGTTACGGTTACATTACCATACCCAGGTGAAAAACTTGCGTACGCAAATGGTAAGGTATATGTAACACAGGTTAAAAAGCCTCATAGCTTCTATACGTTTGATAAGGATCAAACAGGAGCATTTGGTGTTTACGACTCAAAAACTTTAAATCAGTTAAAATTGGTGCATATACAATTGGATCCTTTTGATATTGAAGCGGATGATCGAGGCGTTGTGTATATTTCAAGTGGTTCTGGTCAGTGGACTCGAATTGAGAGTTATAATGGTGAGACGGGTGCGATTTTGTCATCTAGTTCAATTCGCAATCAATCTTATATTGATATGAATCCAGACCAAACGAAGATTTATGCGATTGACACAGATTCATCTCCTCGTGACATTTCATCTTATGCCATTTTGGATGGGAAACTTCAAAGTGAGATAGACTCGCCTTATCATGGTGATTATGATTTGAATAAATATATGGAAGTTTCTTCAGATGGACGTTATATATTAAATGGTCTGGGCGGTATTTTCAGAGCAAGTGCGACAACCAATGCAGATATGACTTATATCGCATCTTTGGATCGTCCATTCACTTCAGTTGCTTATGATCTCAACTATGGTGAATTGTACACGGCGAATGGAAAGAATTTAATTTCCGTATATGATTACACTACATTTGAAGCAATCTATCAATTAACTTCCTATGGGGATATTAAATATATGTTTTATAATGATAAGAACGATATGTTGCTAATCTTATCGAATGTAAAAATCGGTACGTCTCCAAAGACATTCCTAGGATTTGAAAAGATTTTTTTTGATGTTGAATAAAATATGAGATAACGAGACACCTCTAATTTCAGCTAATAGCTAGAATAGAGGTGTTTTTGTGTTTACAATCATCAAAAATATTTTGCTTTTTCAGAATTGTATGGATATTGTTTATATATGTATTGTTAATTAGGGTCATAAATAATACCTATTAAACTTGTAGATGGAGGGGTTGTTCATGAAAAAGTTATTGTTGACTGGTTTTGAGCCATTTTTGTCGTTTACCGTTAATCCCACGATGAAAATTGTTGAAGATTTAGATGGGGAAATGGTTGGGGACTTTGAGGTTATCGGCAAAGTAATGACGGTGGATTTTGCTTCATCGGGACAACAGTTGCTAGAGCATATTGAAGCGACTGATCCAGATGTGGTGATTTCACTTGGCTTGGCTGGGGGACGTTATAAAATCACGCCTGAGCGGATTGCGATTAATTGTAAAGACGGTGAAGCTGATAATAAGGGGTATCGTCCGATAGATGAACCGATTCACGAGAACGGGCAAGCGGGGTATATGTCTACGTTGCCGATTCGAAAGATGGTGGACACTCTGATAGAAAAAGGTTACCCAGCAGAGATTT
>Ga0209013_10005797_pt1 | contig 10584 bp, 8 predicted proteins | sample Cruoilmetagenom2_FD_187291 | JGI IMG/M metagenome (GOLD analysis project Ga0209013, IMG submission 187291) | Oil polluted marine microbial communities from Coal Oil Point, Santa Barbara, California, USA - Sample 2 (SPAdes) (version 2) | ecosystem: Environmental > Aquatic > Marine > Oil seeps ...
GAATATTTTCCATTAAATACAATCATAGAAATTTCACCTTTTTCAACAATATTATATTGAAAAGGTTGTAACATCATTGCTTCATTAGCAATTAATTTTTTAAAGATAGTTTCATGCTTTTCAAGATTATTTTCATTTAACTTATAAGTATGTCTAGCAGTACCAGATATACAAGGCTTTAAAACAGTTTCCTTCCAATTTAATATATCATGTAATTCTTTTAGTGTAGTATTAGTTTCTGTTTCTATAAAATGGGTATTTGTGATATGTACTCCATAATTTTTTAAGTCTAATAAGTAATGTTTGTCAAGATTCCAGCGAATAATTGCTTCTGAATTTAATAAGGTGGTCTGCTTAGTAACGTTAATTAGCCAGATTGAAAATTCCTTAAATCGATTAAAATAATCCCAAGTGCTTCTAAATAACACATACTTAGTTGAAGACCAATCAAAAACAGCATCATCCCAAGAAATTCGAAGTATTTTTAATCCAAGATCATTTAGTGCATCTTGTACTAACTGGTCTTCTTGATATACGTTGTTTGTATAATTATCTCTATAATTTTCTTTAGTATATCTGCGTTCTGTTAATATGACAATATCATAGATTTTTTTCATTCCATAATTTTAAAAACCTTTAGCAGTGTCGTCTCCACGTCTATCTGCTCCACCTTCTAGTTTTCCATTATTTAAAACAAGAATACCATCTACTTTACCAATTACTGGCGAACGTTCTTCATTTGTTAAATAACCTAAACTTTGTAATTGTTCAATAATTTCTTTTGGAAATGAATTCGGTTCGAATAAGATAACATCAGGTAACCATTGGTGATGAAAGCGAGGTGCATTTACTGCTTGTTGCATCGTCATTTTATATTCGTGAACATTTAAAATAGTTTGGAGCACAGAAGTGATAATTGTGGATCCTCCTGGTGTGCCTACGCTCATTAATAATTTGCTGTCTTTTTCGACAATTGTTGGAGTCATTGAACTTAACATACGTTTTTGAGGAGCAATACTATTAGCTTCCGCACCAATTAAACCAAACATGTTTGGGACTCCTGGTTTACTACTAAAATCGTCCATTTCATTGTTTAAAAAGAAACCTAAATCGGAACAATATAGTTTAGAGCCATAAGCACCATTTATTGTTGTGGTTACTGAAACCGAATTACCAAATTGATCAATTATGGAATAATGTGTGGTTTCATTACTTTCAACTACCTGAACATTTCCATGAGAAACATCGGAAGAAAGTGTCGCGTTTTCAAAAGAAAAAGAGGACATTCTATCTTCTAAATAGTTGCTGCTAATAAGAGTTTCACTAGGAATAGTTACAAAATCGGGATCACCTAAATAAAAACTTCTATCAGCATACGCACGACGTTCAGCTTCGGTTAATACTTGAATAGATTTTACAGAATTATGACCATATTTATCTAAATCGTAAGGTTCTATCATTTCCATAATTTGTGCTAAACATATTCCTCCGCTTGAAGGTGGAGACATAGAAATAATCTTTAAATCATCATACTCAAAAGTTACAGGAGTACGCCATTTAACTTCATATTTGGCTAAATCTTCTTCAGTAAGAATACCACCATTATCTTGTATAAACTGTACTAATCGTTTTGCTGTTTCACCATTATAAAACTCATCTCTACCATTTTTCATAATACGAGTTAAAGTTTCAGCAAGAGGTTGATATTTAATAGTGTCGTTTTCCTTCCAAGCTTTATCAAACACTATTGAATCTGAATTTACTTTAAGGAATAAGGGTTGATATTTTTTTATTCTTTCTTCTTGTTTTTTAGTAACAATAACACCTTTATTAGCTAGGTCTATTGAAGGGTTTATAATATCTTCAATAGATAAACTTCCAAATTTTTCATGTACAGCAAATACACCTGCTACCGATCCTGGAACGCCAACTGCCATAACCCCTAACGTGCTTTTATCTGGAATAATATTGCCTAATGAGTCTAGATACATATTTTTTGTAGCAGCTAAGGGTGCTTTTTCTCTATAATCGAGTGCTCCAACTTCTCTGTTTGCTTTTCTATACACCATAAAACCACCACCTCCAATATTTCCTGCATAAGGATAAGCTACAGCTAAAGCTAATTGGGTTGCTGCCATAGCATCAAATGCATTACCACCTTTTTTTAATATATCGCTTCCAATTTTTGAAGCTTCTTCACGAGCAGAAACAACCATTGCTCTTTCTACTATAAGCCCTCTTTTAGTTTCATCTACTAATGGTTTGTTTTTACATGAAACAAAAGCAACAAAAACGGATAGGATTAAAATTATTTTTTTCATTTATTAATTATTTATTGTGAATGTAACTCAATTAATTTTTGCTCTGAAAATATTGCAAGATCTTTAAAAAAAAGTGTAAATTCTATTTCAAATTCTTCATAAAATTCCTCTAATTCGTTTACTGCCAAATTCATTTTAGAACGGTATTTTGTTCTTCGGTTCATGCCTTCTAATACTTTTGTAATACCATCAATAGATGCGTAACTCAACAACCAATTATTTGCAATCATATATGGCATCATTTTCTGTACACGAGTAGGTAAAATGCTAAAATTGTCTTCTAAAGTGTTATAAAAATCATCAATATAAATATCTAATGGAGTATCACAGTAAATTTTCCAATTTTTTGCTAGAAAATGATCGTATAGGATATCTACAATAACTCCCGAATAATGACTGTAATTTTTGTGTAAGCGTTTTGTGCTTTGCCTTACAGTAATGTGAGCATCTGTAAATGTATCAATATGCCTATGTAAAAGAATCCCTGTTTGGATGCCTTTCGGAAATTTTTTATAATCTTTACCACGAATCCCATCAGCAATAAAATTACCAATAGTAACAGCTTTATTGTCTCCTGAAAGATAGATATGAGCTAGAAAATTCATCCTCGTAATTTACAAATTAAGATTTAAGATTTCTGATTTTGGAATTGTATATTTGTTATAAATTAAATTTAGGAATGACACTCATTAAATCAATTTCTGGAATTAGAGGTACTATTGGAGGCCAAGTAGGAGATAATCTAACACCAATTGATGTCGTAAAATTTGCTGCTGCTTATGGTGTTTGGGTTAAACAACAACGTAATAAAGAAGATTATAGAATTGTTGTTGGTCGTGATGCAAGAATTTCGGGAGAAATGGTACAAAGTTTAGTTATGCAAACTTTGATTGGATTGGGCATTCATGTAATAGATTTAGGATTGTCAACCACACCAACTGTTGAAGTTGCAGTACCAATGGAACATGCAGATGGAGGTATTATTTTAACAGCGAGCCATAACCCAAAACAATGGAATGCATTAAAATTATTGAATTTTAAAGGCGAATTTTTAAATGCAATTGAAGGAGCAAAAATTTTGGAGATTGCCGAATCGGATGACATGCAATTTGCTGAAGTTGATGATTTAGGAAAAATCACAAAAAATGAAGCTTATATAGATTTGCATATTGATGAAATTCTGGAATTGCCTTTAGTTAACAAGGAAGCCATTGAAAAGTCAAACTTTAGAGTCGTTGTAGATGGTGTAAATTCTACAGGAGGAATAGCGATTCCGTTACTACTAGAACGATTAGGGGTACATGCAGTAAAATTATATTGCGAACCCAATGGGCATTTTCCTCATAATCCAGAACCTTTAAAAGAGCATCTTACAGATTTATCGCGATTAGTAGTTAAAGAGCATGCCGATTTTGGTATAGTTGTAGATCCAGATGTAGATCGTTTGGCGTTTGTATGTGAAGATGGTAAAATGTTTGGAGAGGAATATACATTAGTTGCTTGTGCAGATTATGTACTTAGTAAAAATAAAGGAAATACAGTAAGTAATATGAGCTCCTCAAGAGCCTTGCGTGACGTAACAGAAAAGCATGGTCAAACTTATGAAGCTAGTGCAGTTGGAGAAGTTAATGTGGTAGAGCTTATGAAGAAAAATAACGCTATTATTGGAGGAGAAGGAAATGGGGGAATTATTTATCCAGAATTGCATTACGGAAGAGATTCTTTAGTTGGAGTAGCTTTATTTTTAAGTCTTCTAGCTGAAAAGAACGTGAAAGTAAGTGAGCTAAAAAATAGTTATCCCAGTTATTATATGAGTAAAAAGAAAATTCAGTTGACACCAAATTTAGATGTCGATGTAATTTTAAAAGCAATAGAAGCAAAATATAGTAATGAAAACATTACTACAATTGATGGTGTAAAGATTGATTTTTCTGAAAACTGGGTACACTTAAGAAAAAGTAATACAGAACCTATTATTAGAATTTATACAGAAGCAAAATCTCAAAATAAGGCCGATGATTTAGCAGATAAGATTATTACTGAAATAAAAGAGATCGCAAATATTTAGTATTTTTGAGATAAGTCTTTAATATGATTACAACTAACGATAAAAATATAGAAGTGTCCAAATTAGAAGCGTATTTTAAGCCTTTTAGAAATAATATTGTTGGTATAGATCAAGAATTCGAATCGCCATATGGTAGGAAAAAAATTTTATATACCGATTGGACTGCTTCAGGAAGACTCTATCGTCCTATAGAAGAAAAAATTCTAAACGAATTTGGACCTTTTGTAGCAAATACACATACTGAAACTACTGAATCTGGAACAGCAATGACAATGGCTTATCATAAAGCTAAAGCAATTATTAAAACTCATGTAAATTGTAATGAAGACGATGTTTTAATTGTTGCAGGAAATGGAATGACAGGAGTTGTAAATAAGTTTCAACGTATTCTAGGATTAAAAGTTCCTGAAAATCTTCAAAAGTATGCCAATATTCCTGAAGAAATAAAACCTGTTATTTTTATCACACACATGGAGCATCATTCTAATCAAACATCTTGGTTAGAAACAATTGCAAAAGTTGTTGTAATTCCTCCAGGAAAAGATGGTTTATTCAGTTTAGAAAATCTTAAAATATTATTAGAAGAATATAAAGAGTTCACACTTAAAATTGCTTCTGTTTCAGGAGGATCTAATGTTACAGGAATACAAATTCCTTGTCATGATATTGCAAAACTCATGCATGCGTACGATGGTGTTTGTTTTGTTGATTATGCTTGTTCTGCACCTTATATTGATATAAATATGCATCCTGAAGATAAAAATGCAGCTTTAGATGCTATTTTCTTTTCACCACATAAATTTCTTGGAGGTCCAGGGACTTCGGGAGTTTTAATTTTTAATAAAAAATTATATAATAATATGATTCCTGATTGTCCAGGAGGAGGTACAGTAAGTTGGACTAATCCTTGGGGAGAGCATAAGTATATTGATGATATAGAAGATAGAGAAGATGGTGGAACTCCAGGTTTTTTGCAGACTATTAAAACAGCTTTAACTATTAAGTTAAAAGAGCAAATGGGAGTCAAACAAATGTTAGATAGAGAGCATGAGATTTTAAATATTATTTTTAATGAAATAGGAGATATTGATAATATTAATATTCTAGCTTCAAAACATCAGGATAGGTTGGGAGTAATTTCATTTTATATAGATGATTTACATTTTAATTTAGGAGTTAAATTATTGAATGATCGTTTTGGGATACAGACTCGTGGTGGTTGTAGCTGTGCTGGGACATATGGTCATTATCTATTGCATGTAGATCATGAAATGTCTAATGAGCTAACAAAAGAGATTTCTATAGGAGACCTAATAAGAAAACCAGGTTGGATACGTATGTCTATTCATCCAACAACGACGAACGTGGAAATAGATCTTGTATGTGAAAGTATTAAATCTTTAGCAAAAAATCATGAAGCATGGGCTGAAGACTATGACTATGATAAGCTAACAAATGAATTTACACATAAATCATTCAGTACTGCAAAAAGGAAAAATGTAATTGATAGATGGTTTGAAGTTTAATTACTGAAATTCTTTAGGAACTTTATCTCTATGTTTCCAACGTTTATGTGTCCATAAATAATATTCGGGAGCTTCATAAATTTGTTTTTCTACAAGATTTAAAAAGATATCTGTAATTTCGTAATCGTTATGTTCATTAGGGTTTAGAGTAATAGGCACAAAAGTTGTTTCATAGTAGCCACGTTTAATGCGTTTTACTTTAAACATTACAACTGCCATATCTAGTTTTTTTGCTATCAACTCAGCACCTGTGTGTACAGGTACTTTTATCCCCATAAACTCTTTCCAATGAAATGCTTTTTTAACTTTAGGAGACTGATCGGAAGCAAAACCACTAATACTAATTTCACCAGATTCTTTAGATTTTGTTAACTCAGTAATTGTCTCTTTAGTTGTAATTAAATAAGTATTGTATTTTGCTCTAATTCGTTTTACCAAAGCATCAAAATATTTATTTGCTAAACGTTTGTATACTGCATATCCTTTAGCCGTAGTGTACTTTTGAAGAATGAATATCCATTCCCAACTTCCGTAATGAGCACACATTAAAATTATACTTTTATTTTGATTGGTGATTTTGTGTATTTCTTCAAAATTGGCAAAAACAAAACGTTTTCTCATTTCAGCTTCACTAATGGTTAGTGACTTTATTGATTCTAAAATCATATCGCATAAATGATGATAAAATGCTTTAATGATTTTATTAATCTCTACTTCAGATTTGTCAGGAAATACAAGCCTTAAATTCTCTTTTACAGTCTTTTTTCTGTATCCAAAAATGCGATATATGAATATATAAATCATATCAGAAAAAGCATATAATAATCTAAACGGTAGGATTGAAATCAACCATAAAAAAGGATAAATTAAAATGTAAGCAAGAAATTGCATGAATTAATTTTAGATTTGCAAGAGCAAATATATATTATATTTGGTTTTAACGTTTACACTTTATGGGCAATTTAAGTTTAATTACAATAATTATTATAGCAGCTAATGTAATTTTTTCAATGAAAGGCTTTAGTGACTTTTCATTTTTTGAAAAATATAAGTTTAATATTGGAGGTATTAAAAGAGGAGAACAAGTACGTATGATTAGCTCGGGTTTTTTACATGTAGATGAGATGCATCTCTTTTTTAACATGTTTACACTTTACTTTTTTGCAGACGCAGTGATTGCACATTTAGGTGAGATAAATTTTTTAATCGCTTATTTTGGAAGTCTTTTAGTTGGCAATTTACTATCGCTTTACTTCCACAAAAATGAATATCACTATAGCGCAGTTGGTGCTAGTGGTGCTGTGACAGGAGTTTTGTATGCTGCAATTTTATTAAACCCAGGAATGAGCTTATATATGTTTTTTATTCCAATTCCAATTCCTGGATATGTTTTTGGAATAGGCTATTTATTATATTCAATTTATGGGATGAAGAATAGAGTAGGTAATATAGGTCATGATGCACACTTTGGTGGTGCTATTGGAGGTTATATTATTACATTAGTTTTAGCGCCATGGTTGTTTACCGAAAACATATTAATGGTAATACTACTTGCTATACCAATTGCTTTATTATATGTAATGCGAAAAACTGGGAATATATAAATTTTGTTAATTTAATAATTCTGCAATCTTTTTTTCTAGTGCTTCACCTCTAAGTCTTTTAGCGACAATTTTACCATCTTGATCCAAAATAAAAGTAGCAGGAATAGAGGTTATATTATATAGTTGTGCCACAGGATCGTTAAAATATTTTAATCCAGACACATGATGCCAATTAAGTTTATCATCTTCAATAGCTTTAAGCCATCTCTGTTTTTGACCCTCTCTATCTAATGAAACACTTATAATTTCTAAACCTTTTTCATGATACTTATTATAAACTTTAACAACATTTGGATTCTCTCTTCTACAAGGACCACACCAAGCAGCCCAAAAATCTATAATTGTAACTTTGCCTTTTATATCATTTAAAGCAAGTGTCTCTCCATTTGGAGTGGTTGATGTAAAGTTAGGTGCAATTTTACCAATCTCTAGATTTTTTTGAGATTCTAACTTATAAATATAGGCTTCAATTTTTTGACCAATACGTCTATTGGCATCATTTCTAGTTACTACTTTTTTTAACGCTGCATAACTATTTGAGAATGTTTCAGCATTTTGATTTCTACTATTAATTAGTGTTTCTAACAAAATGAGTGAAAAATCTGAGTCAGGATGTGCAGTAATAAATTCATGAATAAAGAAAGCAGATTCTTTATTTATTTTATTACTTTCTGCAACTAATTCTGAATATAAATTATTATCTCCCGATGTTCTTGCAGCATTAATTTGTAATCTAATTTCATTTAATGCATCCGCTTTTTTCTTTTGTTCTTTTTTAAATGAATTATAATTTTCATTATTCTTAGAGCCATCAATTTTAGAAGCATATAGGCTGTCTTTGTAGATTTCAATATTAGTTCTACCAGGTTCTAAAATAAATGAAAGATTACCTTTTATACTATTTACAGAAAGTGTTTTGATAGAGGCATTACTGATTTTCCCGTTGAAAGAAAACACTTCATTCATTATAATTGCAGTATCGATAATAATTTCTCTTCGTTTTGCATCTACACTTTTTATATATGCTCTCATACCATTATAAAGACCTTTGGCCGATCCATTTACTTCATAAGTATTTGGTGGTAAAGGCTCAGTTTTATTACAAGAAAAAAATATAAAAAATAATGACAGGATAAGTAGTAGGTTTTTCATTTTAAATGTATTTTGCTGTAAATATAAGAGTAATTCTATATTTATAAAACGAATTTTTGCTAATACATATTTAAATTGAAAAAAGTGTATATGCTCATTCTTCAATTTCACTACTTTTGCTTAAATTTTAAGCTATAATGATTTATACCGATAATATTATTGCATTAGCAACTCCGTCTGGAGTTGGAGCAATTGCTGTTATAAGGATTTCTGGTAAAGACGCTATTACATTATGTCAATCTTTTTTTAAATCGGTTAGTGGAAAACAAATAGTTAATCAGAAATCTCATACTATTCATTTAGGTCATATTGTTGATAAGGACAGGGTAATAGATGAAGTGCTAGTTTCAATTTTTAAAGACCCACATTCTTATACAGGCGAGAATGTAGTTGAAATGTCTTGTCATGGCAGTATATATATTCAGCAAGAAATTATTCAATTGTTTTTGCGAAATGGCTGCCGAATTGCAAATCCTGGAGAATTTACATTACGTGCTTTTTTAAATGGGAAACTGGATTTAAGTCAAGCAGAAGCTGTTGCAGATTTAATTTCTAGCGATAGTGAAGCTTCTCACCAAGTTGCTATGCAACAAATGCGAGGTGGATTTAGTAATGAAATAAAAATATTAAGAGACGAACTCCTAAATTTTGCTTCTTTAATAGAATTAGAATTAGATTTTGCTGAAGAAGATGTAGAATTCGCAAATCGTAACCAATTTAGAGATTTAGTATCGCGTATTATTAATGTGTTAAAAAGTTTAATAGACTCTTTTGCAATTGGCAATGTTATAAAAAATGGAATTCCCGTGGCAATTGTAGGCGAACCAAATGTTGGAAAATCCACACTATTAAATGTATTACTAAATGAAGAAAAGGCTATTGTTAGTGAGATTGCAGGGACAACAAGAGATGCCATAGAAGACGAATTAATTATTGGAGGTATAAGTTTTAGATTTATTGATACTGCAGGAATACGTGATACTAAGGATGTGGTTGAAACTATAGGAATAAAAAAGACTTTTGAAAAAATAGAATCATCGCAAGTAGTTATGTTTTTGTTTGATGCTTCCGAAATTCATAGTTCGATTGAAGAAATTAATAATATTCAAAAGAAGTTTCCAGAAAAATCATTAATAATAGTAGCAAATAAAGTTGACAAGTTAACTAGTAAAGATAAAGATATCCTTAATCATGAACTATCTGTCATTTTGAGTAAAAATGAGAAATCTCAAATTCAGTTATTATCTGCAAAAAATAATATTGGTATTGATGAGTTAAAAGAAAAATTGCTTCAATTTGTAAATACAGGAGCACTTAAAAATAATGATACTATTGTAACAAATTCTAGACATTATGATGCGTTGTTAAAAGCATTGAATGAAATACAAAAAGTACAGCAGGGAATGAATTCAGGATTATCAGGAGATTTGTTAGCTATAGATATTCGACAAGCATTGTATCATTTTGGTGAAATCACTGGAGAAATCACTACAGATGATTTATTAGGTAATATTTTTGCAAACTTTTGTATTGGAAAGTAATTTCAATTAACAAACAGGCACTAAATATATAATTAAAGTACAGTAAACCCTTTATTTACAGGGTTTTGTTATTTTTGTTTAATATTGATTGATATCGGTTGATACAATAAAATAGGGAGGGTTGTACTTGTCTTAATGTTTTCCCGAATAAAGACAAAGGTTATACAATTCCTCCCATGTGTGCGTTAAGTGAATATTATCACTGTTTTACCATCTATATAGATTAACGGTGATGTTTCTTCTAAAGTTTCTATTTTTTCAGAATGACTCACTATAAAATGAATTTTTTACAAAGTTTTATCTATACTTTCTCCAGCTTGTACCCTTAGTACATGCACAATTACTGACACCTTGCATAAAATCTAGCCCTAT
>Ga0209013_10005798_pt1 | contig 10584 bp, 7 predicted proteins | sample Cruoilmetagenom2_FD_187291 | JGI IMG/M metagenome (GOLD analysis project Ga0209013, IMG submission 187291) | Oil polluted marine microbial communities from Coal Oil Point, Santa Barbara, California, USA - Sample 2 (SPAdes) (version 2) | ecosystem: Environmental > Aquatic > Marine > Oil seeps ...
TTCGTAGACCGCGGGTGCATGTCCCGCTCTCACTGACAGCTACCTGCCAGCTGTGTCCAGTATCACGGAAATCAGGACGGACCGACTATATCGGGTCGATCTCGGAAGTGATCACCCTGGATACCCCTTGTTCCGGTGATGAGCGGAAAGCAGAACCAATCTGTTGCCTGATTTCTTGCATGTTTAGTTCTCAGTTCAGCCAATACCGGACCAACAGCGATTAATAAACAGAGGAGTCACATTGCCCTGACGTTGGTGGGCATCGCAGTTTGATGCGGCATGCAGCGACACATCCGCCACCCTTGCCAGCAGCGAAGTGTTCGGGGTACCTTCCAAAGTTAGCAAGCCGTAGAGCGCCAGTGCCTTGCACTCGACCTGGGCTATGAACGATGTCGAGTACTTGCGTCCGATAGAGATGAACGAAGAGGTCTTTGCGCTGGACTCCGTCGCCGACGCGGGCCCAGGCTGGCACTTTTCCAGCGGGATGCATTAGATCTCCTGTGAAGGGAATTGGTTCTATTAGCCGTTACGGTCTGATCAGTGCGACATCGAGACGTGGTGGGAGGCAGGAGCAGTGGACACCTGGGCAGGACGACTACTATCTAGAAGCAGTTGTTGCAGGAATACCAACAGCCGCCGCTGAATCCCGCCATTGACGAGGTGCTTGTCGCCTACATAGCCAAGCGAAAGAAAGACCAAAACGCTGAGATTGAACGGGTCAACTAAATGTCCTCGAATCCATCCTCATGAATGACTTCAGCGTGGGTGGAAGCCGGAAACTCCGGTGAGAACTCACTGACCACTACATTGTCGTTCCCGGCGTTTGGTGCGGTTACTGTTCCGACGACAAAATAGTAAGTTGTCATCACGTCAAGTCCGCACTGCAATTGATCAGTATCGTTTTTGTCCGTGGTAAGTCCTGCGTCCAGGTTGTAGGGTCCACCCGGAGTCAGCGAGTACCAAACCTGGTAATGACCGGTATCCCCCGTATATTCGATGGCGTCCCAGGCGATAAATACACACTCCAGTGTCGCGCCGGTTTGGTGGATATTTGAAGGTGCGATCGTTTGCGTCGAACTCCAGTCTCCACCGGTCGCGGCATCTAGGAATGCATCCAGGGCTGCATCCGGGGTGAAAAGGCCGTTGTAACTCAGCGAAGTGCCAATGGACTGCAGATTAACCAAGTTGGATAGGCTACCTGGCAGTTCGCCAGTTAACTGATTTGAGTCCAGTCTGAGGAATTGAAGATTGGTCAGGTCTCCGATCTCCGTGGGAATGGCGCCGTCAAGGCGGTTGCGATGCAGAGTCAGCGTCGTCAGGCTTGCGAGGTTGCCCAGTTCGGATGGTATAGCTCCTTCCAGACGGTTGTTGTTCATGGTCAGGCTGGTCAGAACGGGCATGCCGCCCATCCCAACTGGAATTGAGCCGGTCAGCTGATTATTGTGCAAGGACAATGTCTGCATGGCCGCAGACCAGGATTCCGGCAAGTCTGCATCCGAAAGACGGTTGTCATGCAGTGATAATTGAGTAAGTGTGGAAATGCTCGTCAACTCCACGGGTATGTCACCTAACAGATCATTGCCGTCTAGGATTGCGGTTTGCAAATTGGTCATTCCGCCGATCTCGATTGGAATCGATCCTTGCAGCGTGTTCCCGCTCAAGTTGATGAAAGTGACGTTGGTGAGATCGCCAAAATCGCTTTGCAGGACGCCAACCAGGTTGTTATTCGGTAGAAAGATGGAATTGACAGTAGTGTTCTCGTTGTTGCATACGATACCGAACCATGCATCATCACATGGATCACCCGCCAGCCATCCGATGTTGTTGATCCAGCTGCCACCCGCAAGAAAGGCGTAGAAATTGACCAAGGCGTTACGCTCGGAGGCGGGGACCGCAGCAGTTGATATATCGGAAACTAACATCATTGCGGGCAGAACCAACAGGATTCTCCATTTATTCACCATGCTACTCCTATTTTCTAGAATTCAGTCCTTAGTCTAGCGACGGATAGGACTAATTAAGCACATGTTGCCCAATACAGGCAAGTATCGTTGACCAGATCAGACATGTTGATCCGCGCTCAGGCAGCCGATATTTGGCGAGGAATCCGACGGGACTCTAATTCGGGTGGGTATCGATAGGGGACGCACGCTTGAGGCGCTGCCTGAGGGCAAGAGAATTTCAACAATGACCGCTTCGGGTCGTAAGGGAATGAAGGTGGCTTCGAAGGTTAATGGCCGGTTGCGGCCAGAAAGCGGAATACCTGCAGCCGTGAATTTCAGCACGGTTTGGTACGAAAACGGCCAAAACCGGAACTTCAGAAAGCGGGCATCAGAGGCTGTTCCTGATCAGGTGTTGAAGTCCATATGCAATCCATAGTTAATAATGGTTATTTTGGATTTAGATACAATGTGTGCGACTATAAAAGTGATTATGATCTGGTTATCCAGCCACGAAGAATACTAGGGGTATTACTATGTATAAAATTATGCTGCCAATAATCCTGCTGGCCCTGTCCAGTGTGAGCCTGAATGCCGTCAGCGCGAATACAAAACAAGAAATCTGCCACAAGGGCGACGAAATCTCTGTCGCCCAGTCGGCGGTTTCCGCCCACATGAATCACGGTGACACACTGGGCGCCTGTGTCGAGACTTCGCCCGAACCCGATCCAGATACCATGGCAGCGGTTGTGATGATGCGTTGTGAAGCGATAGCAGGCCAAGGTGTGAAGGTGGTGTCGGTTAGCGCGTCCTTTGATTTTGCCAGTATACAACCGGTGGAACCAGTTGATTGTGCCGTGACATTGGCGAACCTGCTTGATGCCGGATTTAACCTGCGGTCCGTCACCAGTGGCAACGCCGAAGCAGATAATAGCTTGCACCTGTACACCGACTACCTGCTGATAGGAAAAGTACCTGTAGATAGTTAAAAGAACAACAGGAACAACAGGACACCCATCTTTTGATTTGCACCATCTCAAAATGCTGCTCGATTAGATGACGTGCGGTTGGACAGAGTATCAACCGGCATAATCAGATTGTGCTATTGGCGAAATTAATAATTACTCCAAGCCTTGATTCATTCGCGGGGAGGCAAGTTTAGTTTTTGCCTCAGATCTGCGTAACGAGGATGGTCCCACACCAGCGAAAATAGCGGTTCTGCAACTGAATATACAAGTTGTGTATCCCTGTTCTTATAAGCCACCTCAAGCCAATCGAGGGTTTGCTCCACTTCACCCGCAATGGCATACACCCGGGCCATCTCATACTCGCTGATATAGGTTTCGGAAGCGGCATTGAGCAGCTCAGCTGCCAGTGCCCTCATCGCAGCCGCGAATTCTGAATTGCCATCAAACCGGGAAAGAAGCTCTGCAAGATTTTGCTGGTTTGATAGCTCGAAATACTTCTTCATTGCCGCCAATGATTCCAACAGTTCGCCCCGGTAAAAATGCAGTTCTGAAAAATTCCGGTAAATAAGCGGCCAGGCCGGTTGTGCTTCTTGCAAATTGCGATACTCAAGCAATGCTTCGTCGTAACGGCCTACCCAGGTGAGACGTACGCCGAGCGCCATTCGAAACCAGTTGTTGAAAGGGTCCAGGCGCAATCCTGTCCGGGCCTCAGCGAGGGATTCCTCCCAGCGTTCATTGATCCCTAAAAACTGCGAGTAAACAATATGGACATCCGGAAGACTTGGTTTCAACCGGATGGACTCCAGAAATCCTGTTTCGGCACCTGCCCAGTCATGATCCCAGACGAATTTGATACGGGCTGCCAGGTCGTGTGCTTCAGCCAGTTGCGGGTCCAGTTCCAGCGCCTTGTTCACCAACTCGACGGCTCCTGGAAAAACCTCGGTGGCCGGCTTCTGTCCCGTGTGTGCCGTGGTAGCCAGAGCATCAGCATATCCGACGTATGCAAGAGCATAATCGGGGTCCTTATCCAGCGCCGCCTGAAAGTACTCTAGCGAGAGTTCCAGGTCCCTTGGGCCCAATCTGTACCAATGAAAGCGGCCCTTCAAATAATCTTCGTATGCTTCCGGGTCTACTTTTTTGGACGAGGAAAAGAAGGCCTCTTCTTCCGGTGTCAACAAAACCTGTACTTCACTGGCAATGGATTTGGCTACTTCACTCTGCAAACTCAGGATGTTCTCGAGTTTTCGCTCATAACTTTTTGCCCATCTAAGCTGGTCTGTTGAAGCATTGATCAATTGAATCGTGATGCGGACGTCGTTGCCCACACGATAGACCGAACCTTCAATGATGTTTGCGACACCCAGTTCCATTCCAATTTGTTTTAATGGTTTCCGGTTGTCTCGATACAGTCGGCTGGATGTTCTGGATATCACCCTTAGCGCACTGACCCGGGATAAATCGGCGATCAGTGTTTCATGCATTCCATCTACAAAATACTGTTGCTCTGAATCCTGGGAAATGTTCTCAAAAGGTAAAACCGCGATGGAATCCGAATCAGGTTCAACTGCGAGAGTGGAAGAGGGACCGCCCGTCCCCATTTCCCGAATCTCGCCACCCAGCTGATAGCTCATTGCGGCACCGACAGCGACAAGCGTCAGGAGTACCAGGTAATCCACACGGCGAAGTTGAAAGTCCAGATCTATTTCTTCGCCTACTGGGGGTGTCCGGACAACCCCCTCTTGAGTTACGTCATATCGCCATGCAAAAACAATAAGGAGAGGAAAAGCAAGGATTGCGCCGATCCAAACGTGACGGATGGCTGCGTCCGCAATATCGATAGCCGGGAACACGAGGCTTGCCACCTGTACGATGACCCAAGCAGCAATTATGTACATTCCCGCTGCCCGAAAAACCCTCCTTCGGCGGAGCTCCCGTATGAGGTTCCACAGAACGTCCATTGACTAAGTGTAGTCGACACCATCAAAAGAATGAAACCACGAAAAAATTTTAGGGTTTAGTTTTGGTCAATCTTACTGGTAACAATTGCACAATTGGTACCCTTCGGTAACAGATTGCCCTTACCGTACAAAGCAATAGTCGCAGGATCAGTGCAGAACGACTCAATTTCAGTGTGGCCTGCTTAATCCGGTGATACCCTGTCCGCGCCAAACCTTGCTTGAAATTTATAACAAAGGAACTCCGATGAAAAGAATGCTTATCCTGGCTGTGCTGTCGTTCCCTTTCTTGGTATCCCCGGCCCTCGCTGATGAACCCAGGGAACGCAGTGAAGTCCCGGCGGAGTACAAATGGGATCTAAGCTCGATGTATGCCTCGAATGAGGCCTGGGAAGCTGACAAAGAGAAATTTGAATCCATGCTCCCTGAGATCGACGAATTCAAAGGTCATCTGGCCGACGATGGCGAGACACTGCTAGCGGCGATTAAAAAGATTGAGGAAATTGAACAGCTTGTAGGCAATCTGCTTGTCTACTCTGGTTTGAGCTCATTCGAAGATCTTCGAGTCGGCGATAACAGCGCCAGATTTTCTGAGGCCAGATCGCTCTACGCCACCTTTGGGGAGCAAACCGCATTCGTAAGCCCTGAGTTGCTGAAAATCCCGGAAGAAAAACTAACACAGATGATCAACGACACACCGGGCTTGCATATTTATCGGCATTCGATCGACGAGACACTGCGATTGCGAGCGTACACCTTGTCAGAAGCTGAGGAAAGAATCCTCGCGGGCGCGCGTGATCCCCTGGGAAAGTTTGGCAACACCTTTACCGCCCTCAACAATGCCGACATGACCTTCGGAGAAATGCTGGATGAGGAAGGTAATTCGGTTGAATTAACCAAGGCTCGCTACGGCACTTTTATTTACTCGCCGAATCGCCAGGTCAGGGAGGATGCATGGAAGGGATTGTTCCAGGAATATGAACGCCTTGGCAATATGCTGGCCGCCAACTACGAGGGCCATATCAAGGCCCGCGTATTTCTCGCCAGGACGCGCGGTTACGACTCAAGACTACACGCAGCGACCTACGGAAGCGCTATCCCACAAGAGGTTTATACCAACCTGATAAAAGCCAGTCGTGAGGGATCCGCGCATTTGCAACGCTATCTTGAACTGCGCAGGCAAAGACTCGGCGTGGAAACCCTCGAAGTGTGGGATCTCTACGCGCCCCTGGTTGAACCAACAATGGACAACATTTCCTGGGACGACGCTAAGGAAATTGTTGCCGATGCTCTGCAGCCCTTGGGCAAGGAATACGTCGATCTTTACTGGCAGGGATTTGATCAGGGCTGGGTTGATGTTTATGAAACCACAGGCAAACGCGGCGGCGCCTATTCATGGGGCACCTACGCCTCCAAACCTTATCTGTCGATGAATTATGAAGGTACGCTGAGCGACGTCTCAACCCTCGCCCACGAGTATGGACACTCTCTTCACTCCTATATGGCGCGCCACACACAACCTTATACCTATGGTGACTACCGAACCTTTATCGCAGAAATTGCATCAATGACCAATGAGGCAATTCTCTATCAAAAAATGTTGAAAGAGGCGAAGACAAAACAAGAGAAAATCTTCCTGCTCCAGACCTACCTGGATCAGTTCAGGGGTAGTTTTTTCCGCCAGGTCTCATTTGCAGATTTCGAGATGCAGGCACACGCCCTGGTTGAGTCAGGCCATGGACTAACCAAGGATTCATTGAACAAGCTCTATGCAGATGTATTCGCAGCCTACTACGGGGATGCGGTTAATACTGATCCTCTCAACGCCAGTGAATGGAGCCGAATCCCTCACTTCCTGCGCGATGACAATTTCTACGTCTACCAATACGCGACCTCTTTTGTTGCCGCCACCGCGCTGGCCAAAATGATACTGGAAGAGGGTGAGCCAGCTCGAGAGCGTTTCCTCACCATGCTCAAGTCAGGCAGCAACGACTATCCCATTGAGCTGTTAATGAAAGCCGGTGTGGATATGACAACGCCACAGCCAATCTACGATACCCTTGCGGTTTTTGAGGACCTGGTGAACGAACTGGAGCAAACGCTATCAGGGTGAAGAGTCATCGGAAAAATCAATTCAGATCTGTTAGAACCGCGAAGAGCACCTTCGGCGTGACGGCTACTGAAGCCTGAGCACTCCCTGAAATGGGATTTTCCTTAAGGTGCTTTTACGCTTAATTTTTCGCAAGACCAGTACCTTGTACTTTCCATCAACTTATACGTACCATTGTGCTGTCCATCGTCAAATCCAGAAGTGAGCCCTCGCGCAAACATGCCCATTCTTATTGATTTGAAACAACGAAAGCTTTTTCAGTGGGCTGTGGCTTACCTGGCGGGCGCCTGGTTGATGATGCAATTAGTTGATGTGCTCGGCACTCGCTGGGGCATTCCTGATTACGTCGCCCGGATTATGGACATCGTCTTGATCGTGGGCTTTTTCGTGACGCTGGTTGTGGCCTGGTATCACGGTGACCAAGGGCGGCAACGGGTCAGTGGACCGGAGTTAATGCTTATCGCGGGCCTATTTGCGATCGGTGGACTCGGCCTGGGAATATTGAGCAACGGTGAGAAGGAGGCAGGCCAGACTGATGCGCCCCAGACATCTATTGCCGAATCCGATGAAAAGCCCTGGATCGCCGTTTTACCATTCGAAGTTCAGGCGGATAATCAGGAACTCATAGATTTCGCTGGCGGACTGACCGAGGACATCACCAATGGTCTGTCCGCCTTCTCATACTTGCTTGTGTTGTCGCGAAACTCGACGGCAAACCTCGCTGCAGAATCAGTTGATATACGCCAGATAGGCAGGGAACTGGGTGCGCGATACGTGCTGCAGGGCGCACTGCGCAAGGCAGGCTCAACCACCAGGATAACCGCGCAGCTTGTGGATGCGCAAAATGGTACACAGATCTGGACCGAAACCTTCGACCGCGAACTCACAAGCGCCGGGATATTGGCGGTTCAGGATGAGATCACGGATCGTATCGTGGCAACGGTGGCCGACCCGGCGGGTATCGTGGTGCGCACACTGGCAGCACCGGCCGACAGAAAGGCTCCCGAGGACTTGACGTCATACGAGGCGGTATTGCGATACTTTCTGTTCCAGCAGCGAATCAGCACCGAAGACCACTTCATCACAAGGGCTGCCCTTGAGAGGGCGGTCGAACTCGATTCGGGTTATGCCGATGCCTGGACCTGCCTGTCACTCATTTATCAACAAGAACACATGAACAACTTGAACCAGCAACCGAATTCACTGCAGCGTGCTCTCGTAGCAGCGCAACGGGCCGTGGATCTCGATCCCGCTTCTTCCCGGGCTCAGTTCGCACTGGCCCAGGTCCGCTATTTCCTCAAAGATGTCGACTCATTTCATGTCCATGCCGAGCGTGCCATCGAACTCAACCCTCGCAACACCGATACCCTGGCGATGGTGGGTATCATGATGGGCTATTCAGGTAACTGGGAACGCAGCGTGGAAATTACGACAAAGGCCATGAAGCTCAATCCTCATCATGCAGGTTGGTATTATTTCAATTCTTTTTTTAACGAGTATCGCCAGCACCACTACGCTGAAGCGCTGGCAATCGCACAAAAAATCAGCATGCCGGATTACTGGGCCACCCCCATGGTACTAGCGATCGCACACGCACAACTCGGTCATGAGGCGGCGGCGAGGAGCGCGGCCGAAGATTTGCTGCGTGTCTGGCCCACCTTCGAACAGGACTACTACGTGCAGGGCCTGGTGAATTGGATCTTCGGGCAGCCCGAGCTCATTGATCACATCAATGAAGGTTTGCGCAAGGCCGGCATCAATTTGCTGGTTCCAGACCCTGGATAGAGCTGACCAATTGAAAAAGGATTCTGATCTTACCCCTTTTCTCGCTGAGTACCCCGGTACGATAGAATCAATTGTCCGCTGTGGGTCATAAGGGAATGAAGACGATTTCGTAAGTTGATGGCCGGTTAGGGCCAGAAAGCGACTATACAACGGGTGTTAATATTAGCACCGCTTTTCTCTGCAGTCGGCCAGGAGCAGCCCTTCTCCAAATATACAAGACCCCGCCGGAGCGGGGTCTTGTTTTGCTGCGACGGGCTTGCTTTCAAACGCCGTCAAACTGTCGCCTTATTCTACGTCGTAGATATTCAACTTGGTGATCCACGTCTCGGAGTAAAAGAGGTTGCCATCATCGTCGCAGCAAGCGTCATAATGGGCATTATTCACGTACAAGGAATCCCCGTGCATGGCGCCGCTCGCGACTCCGCTCATGTCGGAGTCGGTGATCTGTCCTACGCGAGTCCCCGTGAGCATGTCCTCATCCAATTCCACCACCTGGACCATGTCAAGATCAGCGGTATCGCCAGGGCTCAAAATGTACAAGAGACCGTCGTAAGCTACGATTGCATCCAGAAAACTTCCGTCCAGAAGACCTAAAAGAGGCGGGTCAATAATGATTTCGTCCGAATCACCGGTGGTTGGATCCACTTTGAAAATTTTCGAACAGCCAGAGTGGCCGACGATCAGGGTAGTTCCATCGGGCGTTGCAACAATGCCGTTGGCAAAAATACCACCTATGTTATCGCAATTTTCAAAATCGCCGATCAGAGGTATCGCAGTAGAAGCGTCGGCATCCTCTGGAATTCTGCCATTTTTGGACAATGGCAAGGAATAGATGAAAGGTTGATAGAAATCGGTGAAATAAACAGTGTCCTGCGTGATGGCCAGGTCGTTGATTGCCGACAGACCTGAATCATCTAACTGATATTCCATTATCGGTTCGCCGGAATCCGCATCGTAAACGAGCGCGTTGCCGACTTCGCACCCGGCGACAATCAGATTATTGCTGCGGCGATCGACACGCATCCCGAGCTTGGTACACCCTACAAACGGGTTATCAGCTGGGACCAGAATTTCGCCTTCCCCGTTGCGTAAGTTTACCTTGTAGATTGATCCATCGATTGAGCCGTTATAGGCAGTAGTTCCCTTGCCAATAGCGAACCCCTCGGGAATGGACCATTCCAGGGCGGGGACGATTTTGGGAAAGGGCTTTTCACCTGCACTGGCCGAAAGAATTGGCAGCGCCAGCAAGATGACTGCGGTGGGTACTAATTTTGTAAACTTCCTTTTCATTGCGAGACTCCTGGTAGATTAATTGTCACAGGCGCATGGCGCGCCTTCGTTAGTGGTCGACTTTCTTCGGGTTGTAGGCCCTTCGGTCTTGAGTAACAGGAAGGAGTCAGCGAGTACGTCGCAGAGAATGTGAGGTTCCCTAACCCCCCCGTTTTTAGGGTTTGGTCTTATTACTCCAGATAATGTAAGTCTAGCTCAAACTTGAACTTTTTGCTTGGCGAGTAAAACCCATTCAGCCTTGATGTGGCTTGACCAGTATTTGCATCGGGTCGGCAGTAGGGAAATTCGACTCAAGTAAACCATGAAGAAAAACTGCGCGATTTCATGAGCAATGTATCGCGATCTTGATTGCAGCTGTGGGCCGTATCAGTCAGGTCTGTTGATCATAACCAGGATGCTGTACTAGTGTAGTGTCCTATATTAAGTGACTATTAAGCGTGACGAGAAGGTATTAGCTGCAAGGCGGGTCTCGCAGGGAATGGCTGGGTCCTTCCCAAGAGGCGCAACACAGCAGATGATGCCTTCTCGTCGCGCCC
>Ga0209013_10005799_pt1 | contig 10584 bp, 8 predicted proteins | sample Cruoilmetagenom2_FD_187291 | JGI IMG/M metagenome (GOLD analysis project Ga0209013, IMG submission 187291) | Oil polluted marine microbial communities from Coal Oil Point, Santa Barbara, California, USA - Sample 2 (SPAdes) (version 2) | ecosystem: Environmental > Aquatic > Marine > Oil seeps ...
TCATAGGATTAATGAATATAGGTGTATATTTTTTATTTGAGGATATGGCCTATGATTCGGAATATACCCAGTTTAACTCGGATGTAGATGAAATGATCATGGCATTAAGTAAAATGCAAGAGAAGGATGATCCTGCCACTATCTTACGTACTTATATTCCGCCTAGTGGGGGGATACGCATCTTAAATAGTAAAAAAGAGCTGCAATTAGTTGTTCAGTCTATTGAAGAAATAACAAATTTTCAACCTAATTTTGAAGACGATAAACGATACTCAATTGGAATGCTTAAAGGGTCTCCTGTACTGACGATTAGCAAGCCAGTTATTTGGTCAAATGGAGAAGTCGTAGAAGTTCAAACGATGAAACTATTATTAGAAGTTGGAAATAATCTAGACTTCCTTCGACTTATCCTACTTGGTGTAACGTTAGGTGGGATGTTATTAATGGCCGTATCAAGTGTTACGTTAGGGAGAATTATTACGAATCCAATAAATAAATTAATAAATACTATGTCTCATAGTAGGATTTCTGGTAAATATGAAAAGATAACAGTCCATCCAAATCGAAAAGACGAAATGGCTCAAATGGGCATTGCTTTTAATGAAATGATGGAGCAGCTTGAGCAAAACTATAAAAAGCAAGAACAATTTGTGTCTGATGCGTCTCACGAATTAAAAACACCGTTAACAGTAATAGAAAGCTATGCAAAACTATTGTCTCGACATGGTTTCAGCAATATTGAAATTGCGGAAGAGTCCGTTCGGGCGATTATTAACGAAACGAGTAGAATGAAAGAAATGGTCTCTCAAATGCTTGTTTTAGCAACAAGTAATGGAAAGCAACACCATAACTATGACTTGATCGATGTTAATATCTTGGTGAAAGAAACCTTACAGTCAATGCGAACTGCATATGCTCGAAACTTTCTATTAAAAGGTGATGGACCATTTTATGTGAATACAGATACTGAACAATTAAGACAATTGCTTTTTATTATTTTGGATAATGCTCGTAAATATAGCGAAAAAGATATTAAGACCACTATTTCAGAAACTGATGATGGAATAACTATTTCCATCATGGACTATGGGGATGGTATACCTAAAGAAGACTTGACTCGAATTTTCGATCGTTTTTACCGAGTTGATGAAGCGCGAAATCGTAAAACAGGTGGTACTGGACTAGGAATGGCAATTGCGAAAGATATAGCAAATCGTCTTTCCGCAACTTTAACTATCGAAAGCATGGTAGGATTTGGTACAACCATCCATATTTTTCTTCCTTCTAATCAAATTCTCATTGATTTTTAATGTTCGTCTATTAAGATGAATTGGAGGGGGCGTGCGTGAATGAAGATTATTAAAATGAATAGATTTTTTATCGTTTGTATCGCTACTTTTGGAATTATAGTAATTGTCTTCCTAGTCAACAATGGCTCTGATCAATTGCCCATAACCGAAAAAAATGTACGCACCCAACTCGAGCAAATGTATGATGCTGAAGTAGCCGAAGTGAAAATAAATAAAGATGTATATGAAGCTATTATCGCTAAGAGTGGACAAGTGTATTTGGTCGAAATGAATGCCTCTACCGGCGATGTGAATTCGTTGAAACATACAGATGAGTATATCATCCAGGAGGTACCAGTTATACCTACAGGAACTAATGAAATAACAAATGATGGTCATGAAGTAAGTCCAAAACACACAACAAATCCCACTAGGGTAGAAATAGTGGAAAGTCATTTGATTTCATCTAATGGCACTACTAAATTAGTTATTATTGAAAAACCTAGGGAGTCATCCTCGAACCTTAAAATCGTGGAGAATCCTAATGTAACTAAAAACAAAAATTCAAAACAAACCGCTGCTCCTAAAGAAGCGAAAGCTGAAGATAAATCAATGAAAGAAGTGATTAAAGATGCGATTAAAGAAGTGTTGGCATCTGAAACCACTAAACCAATCGAGACTGCTAAGGAAGAAACAGAAACAAAAACAGAAATAAAAACAGAGGTAACCACTAGCACAGAGGTTACTAAGACAGAGACACCTAAAGTAGAAGTAAGTAAATCAGAATCAAATAAAACAGAATCAAGTAAAACAGAGGTAAACAAAGCAGAGGTAGCAAAAACAGAAATGGCTACAACAAACTCGCAACGGCCAGAATTAGCAAAACCAGAAACTTCCAAAAGTGAAACGACTGTAAAAACGGAAACTTCCAAAACAGTAGAACAACAGAAAACTGAGAATAGTGAAGTGAAAGTAGTAAAAACAGAAGAAAAAAAGACCGAAGTAACTGAAAAACCGATAACTGTTTTAATTACGGCAGATGAAGCTTTAAAGATTGCCAATCAACAAGTAAAAGGCATAGTAGAAAGCAATTCCTTTGTGAAATCCAATGAGGGTGGATATTATTTAATTGTAATGACAGCTCCGAAAACAGAGGAAACGAAAGATACTACTGTGAAGGATAAGAAAACAAAAGCAACAATCCAAGTACATGCAATCTCTGGAAAGATACTTTCTGTGACATGGGAATAATCTTCTCATCAAATTCTAATAAAACTCTATTGGTATTCTCATTTTGTTCCATTAGTATGAAATTAACAAATGAATAGTATTTCAAGTTGTTGAACGAGTTTGAAGGAAACAAGTTCAGTCAACTAAGCATAATAGGGGAAAGATCTTACGGCGATCAAAGCGATAAAACGAACGAACGAAGGTAATAAGGTTTACGGCGAAATAATATTATCCTTGTGCGATAACAAGGGAAAAGGCACCTCACTCTACAATTCCCCGTAGAGTGAGGTGTTTTTTTATTTTCGGGAAGTATTAGTAATGCAATTTCAAACATTTAGGGTCTAATTACATAATATATTTGAAAGAATTATTCTCCCCTCAAATAAAGGGTGCTTAACCGGAAGTTGTAAATTAAATATAGTATTTGGGCAATTAAGTCATATCCTTCAGCAAGTAAAGTACTAGTGTTAGCAAGTAAAAGATGGGCTACTGCAAGTAACGACGCTAGACTACAGTGCTCCGAAAGCAGCAATAAAAAGCATAAAAAAATTGTCTCCCTGCAGTTCCTACTGGGAGACAATTTCTATTATTTACGTTTATTACGTTTTGTTAAACGACCAAGCGCAAATGCGCCAGCAGCAAGACCAATCATTGTATTAGTTTTTTTATTAAAGACTTGTTTTACAACTAAGTTCATATTGGCAGGACGCTCAGCTAAACGACGCATGAAGTAACCGTACCAATCTTGTCCAAATGGTACATACGTACAGAAGTTATAGCCTTCATTTGCAAGTTGTTGTTGCATTTCTGTTCGGAAGCCGTATAACATTTGGAATTCAAACTTGTCATAAGGAATATCGTTGTCCTTGATGAACTGTTTGATATGATTAATCACATTATGATCATGCGTTGCAATAGATGTATATTTACCATTTAATAGATGCCATTCAATCAGCTCTACAAAGTTTTTGTCGATTTCTTCCTTTGTTTGGTATGCGTATTCAACAGGTTCCTTATAAGCACCTTTTACAATACGTAGGCGGAAGTTCTTGTACTTTTGAATATCTTCCTCAGCACGGTAGAAGTATGCTTGAATTACAGTTCCTACATTATCATAGTTTTTAGAAAGCTCGTCCAAAATATCAAATGATGGTTGTAAATGTTTGGTGGATTCCATGTCAATATTGATGAAGGTACCATATTTATGTGCAATTTGTACAATTTCTGTTAAATTATTTAAAGCGAAGTCATAGTCAATATCAAGACCAAGCTGGGAAGGTTTTAATGAGATATGCGCATCTACTTTATGCTCTTCAATTGCTTCAATTACTGCAATAATTTGTTCTTTTGCAGCTAATGCTTCTTCTTTTTCAAAAACAAATTCCCCTAAGTTATCTACTGTACAAGAGATACCCATTGCATTTAGCTTTTTAATGCTATCAATAGTTTCTTCAATGTTTGTACCAGCAACTACATGCTGTGCTCCCATTTTTAAACCATATTTTTTTGCCGCACTATTTAAGACTTGATTTTCCGACAAAGCCATAAAGATATCTTTTAACATTTGAAATGCTCCTATCTTTCATTTGATGCTTTATTATACCATATTATATATACCATATAGTATATATTTGGTTGATGGTTTGACATATTTCGACTATGTTAAAAAGTTCGTGCTATGTATAAAACTTTTTATAAAATATTAATACTAAATTATCAGTAAATTACCTTGCCATTTATAAAATTGTAAGTTAACTTGGAGTTAGTGAGTAATTTAGTGAATCTTCAATAATTACTTATTTAACCCATTTTAGGAGGCGGAATATGCGAAATAATAAGTTCAAAAAGTCAGCGGTAGCAGCAGTAATTGCAACATCATTATTCTCTGTATCAAGCGTTTCATTTGCAAGTAGTTCACTACAAGAGGTAGTAGATAATGCAAGAAAAGACATTAAAAATTCAGCTTACTCCTATGTAGTCCCAGCTCAAGCAGGTAAACTTGCAACAAGCAAGGATTTATACCCTGCTTTGAACACTGCGAAAGCTAATTACCAAAAAGCAAGAAATGAAATTATAAAATCTTCAGCTAAAAACAAAGCTTTATTACTCAAAAATTTAGATGAATTATATCATGAACGTGTCACTAAAGGAATTGTACCTTATATTGATGCTTATAACTATGCGGACAAGTACTTAAATCCTATCATGAAAGAAATTGAACTAGCTGAAGCTAGTAAAGACTGGGATAAGTTAGAAAAAGCGTACCATAAGCTTTCTGTACAGTTAAAGACTCGTACTGCGATTTTGTATCGCTTTACAGGAAAAGCAGCTCGTGATCTATTGCTAGATCAATATAAAGAACCAGCAAATCAAAAACGTGAGGAACTAATGGTTCCAGTTACTATTTTTATGAAAGCAAAAGAAGCTGAAGCTTACATAGTTGCAAACAAAGAACAGGAAGCTGTAAAAGTACTTGAATCTATTAATCTATTAATTGAACAGTTGCCAAGTAATTCTACACCAATTATTAAAGACTTACTTGCGTATGTTGAGAAAATAAGTGGTCAAACAAATACAAACTTCACATTATCATTAATGCATGTAAATGATACACATGCACGTACATCACAAGCACCTAAACGTTTAACAGCTATTAAAGAAGTGAGAGCTGAAAATCCGTCTGCCTTACTTATTGATGCTGGCGATGTATTCTCTGGTACTTTATATTTCAACGAATTTAAAGGACAAGCGGATTTAGAACTTATGAAATTAATGGATTATGATGTAATGACATTTGGTAATCATGAGTTTGACTTAGGAGACACCAGTGAAGGTCATAAAGCCTTAAAAGAATTCATTGAGAAATCTAACTTCCCATTTGTAAGTTCGAATGTTGATTTTTCAAAAGATGTAAATTTAAAAGGATTGTTTAATGTCAATGTATCAGCAGACCCTAAAGATGGACAAATTTATAGTGGTATTATTAAAGAGGTTGATGGACAGAAGGTTGGTTTATTTGGTCTAACTACTGCAGAGACTGCAACTATCTCAAGTCCAAAAGATGTAGCTTTTACAGATTATATAAAAGCCGCACAAACCATGGTTGATGAGTTTGAGAAACAAGGTGTAAATAAAGTTGTTGCGGTTACTCATATTGGATATGATGACAACCCGATGGTGGATAATGATTTATTATTAGCTGCTGCCGTAAATGGTATTGATGTAATTGTCGGTGGGCATAGCCATACTAAATTAGAAAAACCAATATTAGTAGAAAAAGATAGTTCTGGTAAAGCAAAAGATCCAACTATTATTGTACAAGCTTCACAATATAGTGAGTTCTTAGGAACGTTGGATGTGGACTTTGACGAAAAGGGTAAAGTAGTAGGTCATGCTGGGAAACTAACAGAGATTAAAGACCAAGTTGCAGATCCAGCAGCAGCTGCATTATTAAAAACGTATTCTGACAAAGTCGATACAATCAATAAGGAAGAAATCGGTGTAATTGCAGAAGAAGAATTGGAAACACCACGTACTGCTGGTGATGATACAAAGGCAAGTGTTCGTAAAAATGAAACTGCTCTTGGAAATATAATTACAGATGGTATGCTTTCAAAAGCAAAACAATATGATAATAAAGTTATAATGGCACTTCAAAATGGTGGAGGTATTCGTGCTGAAATCGGGCAAGGTCCGATTACGGTTGGAGATGTAATTACAGTTCTTCCTTTTGGTAATACATTAGCTACTATGGAAATCACGGGAGCAGAACTAAAGTCAGCATTTGAAATTAGTTTTAAAAATTATCCAAAAGAAAATGGTGGATTCTTACATGTTGCAGGTGCAAAAGTGGAATTTGATTCTTCGAAACCCGCTGGTGAACGAGTAGTTTCCATTAAATACAAAGCAGCAGATGGCTCACTTGTGGATATTAAAGATACTGAAAAATATGTAGTAGCAACTAATGCATTTACTGCTAAAGGCGGAGATGACTACGATGTATTTGAAAAAATTTATAAAGAAGGTCGCGTAACAGATCTTGGGCTATCAGATTGGGAAAACCTTCAAGAACAATTGAAGACGTTAAAAACAGTTAAAAATACCACAGAAGGTAGAATTGTGGACGTGAAAAAATAAGATAAGTAAATCCTTTCGCTATTAATCTAGCGAAAGGATTTTTTTGAATGGAAAAAAATGGTTGTAAAATAAATGACGTTGGTGAAAGAAAATCCCCATCCCTTTAAAGGGAGATGAGGACGATCTTCACTAACGTCATTTGTTTATAAATATATTGGATAAAGTAATCCTGCTACTCGCTGATTTCCGTTCCAAGCGGACGCGGAAAGCGTCCATCTGGAACGGGAAACAACGGAATAGATGGAGGACTATATGAAAAAGGACTATCCTAAAAAATCAGCTTTACTGACTTCTTGGATAGCCCTACAATAACTAGATTATGGTTGGCTACTATTCTTCGCCAACGTCATTTGACAAAGAACCAAATAAATTAAAGTATATTACTGTTATAAAGTTTCATTTCTGTGGTATTGCAGTTTTGTTATTCTATAGGTAAATCATGTTTAATACGAAACACCATCGAAAGCAAAACTTGCGTTACTAGAAGATTCATCCTCGAAAGTAATATGGGGGAAAACAGAACTTAAAGCAGGACAGATTGGTAAAGTAACTCTTTCTGCAAATATGGCAACATTTAATGCTGATGGCACTAGCAGAAAAGAAGTGCTACCAGCTGGTGGAGAGTATCGTGTCTATACCTTCGTATCAGATAATCATGGGGGAGCATACGGCTTAGGCGGTGGATTGTTTGTCGATATGAATGGTACTTTGAAGTATGAAACACCTTCTAAATCAAAACTTGCATTACTTAAATAAAATAAGTCACCATTTGTTGTGAACCCTTAATGTTAAAGTTTAATTTAATGCAGCTAATTAGCTGGTATGCAGACGGTATTGAACCGGACTCATGCCAGCTATTTTTTATGCATGTTTTTTGAAAGGAATATTATTCAAAGATAATCGTATCTAACAAATAACGTTCAATTACTTCCATATTCGGCTCATAGCCTATTCCATTCCCTTTTGGAACTTCTATATAGCCATTCACAACAACTATTTCCGGGGAAATGATATCCTTCTCCCAATAGTGAGAGGACCCAGCTGTATCACCCGGGAGTATAAAGTTTGGGAGGGAAGTGAGGGCTATATTATGTGCACGGCCAATCCCAGCTTCTAACATCCCGCCACACCAAACAGCAACGCCTTTTTGCATACATAAATCATGAATTTTCTTTGCTTCTGTCAGACCGCCAACACGGGCAATTTTTATATTAATTACTTTTGCGCTACCAAGTTCGAGTGCCTTTCGCGCATCTTCGACTGAGAGTATACTTTCATCTAAGCAAATAGGGGTATTTAACTGTATTTGTAGCTTAGCATGGTCAACGATATCATCACTAGCAAGTGGTTGTTCAATCATCATGAGCTGATGATTATCCAGTTGTTTTAAAAGTTCAATATCCTCCAGCGTATATGCTGAATTCGCATCGGCCATAAGAGGGATATGAGGAAATGCTTCTCTCAGTATTCGAATCACTTCGATATCATATCCAGGTTTAATTTTCACTTTAATTCGTTTATACCCCTTATCTATATAGTGACTTACTACTTCTAATAGTTTCTCAGTGGTTGTTTGGATACCGATGCTAATACCTACTTCGATTTTTTCGGCAACTCCGCCAAGTGCTTGTGAAAGCGACTGATTAGTTCGTTTAGCATATAAATCCCATATTGCTCCCTCAATAGCAGCTTTGGCCATATTATTTCTACGGATGGGAGCAAATATTTTACTGATTTCATCAGGATGACTAATTTCTTTATTCAACACGAGTGGTATTAAAAAGTCTTTCATCATATGTAGGGTAGTTTGTACTGTTTCTTCTGTATACCATGGAGCTTGGAAAGCAGCGGATTCGCCCCAACCAGCATTTCCATCTTCATCGAATACTTCTAGTAAGAAAAACTCTTTTTCCTGTACACTTCCAAAGCTAGTGACGAATGGATGTTTCATTGTCATTTTCATATGCCTCATATTAATCTTTTTTATCATCATATTTTTTTCTCCTCTAGTTACAACTACTATTATTCAACTTATCACGTTCCAGCTACTAAAACAAATCAAAAAAACCCCTACTACTGTAGGGAAAATTATGGTGTGTCTAACTCCTCTTTTTCAAAATCCATTGATGAAATAGGTGCACCTTCCCAAATCATCTGAAGGGATGCTTGAATATCTACGTCATGTCTATAAGCCATTTCTTCTGGTTCAACTGGATTTGGGTTAATAGAGATCTCCTCCTCCTATTCTTTCTACTAGTATATTAATCAAGAATAAAATATAACATGGAATATTGAAAAATATTTTTGCTGTCAAAATCCGTCTAAAAATGAATTCTAACATCGAAAATGTAGTATAAACACCATAGTTGCACATAATGATATATTCTGACAATTGAATTAACTTCGTGAGCAGATAAAATGAAAGAAATGAAAGGAGTGGCTAAATTATGACAGTTGAATATCTCGTACAATTAATGAATCGCAGCATACAAAAAGTAGAGGAAACAGTTGACCAGGTAGAACGTCATTCAAATATGTCTCAGACAGAACAGCACCAAATTATGCAAGCAGTGTTAGAACTAAGTGACCGGATAAAATTACTTGAAATGCATATAGATAAAAATAAATTGGAAAGAATTCAATAAATTATATGTAAATACTTTGATTATTTATTTGCCTACCGAGTACATGAACATCGGAAGGTTTGACATACTACTAAAAATGATGTAAATTACCAAATGAACGAACAATTTTGTTCGATGGATAATAAATATTCGTATTTAGGGGTGTTAATGATGGAAAATGTATTCGACTATGAAGATATTCAATTGATTCCGGCAAAATGTGTGGTAAATAGTAGATCAGAATGTGATACTACAGTCACACTCGGAGGGCATATATTTAAATTGCCAGTAGTACCTGCTAATATGCAGACGATTATAGATGAGAACATTGCCAATTATTTAGCTGAAAATGGTTATTTTTATATTATGCATCGCTTTGAACCACAAAAACGTATTGATTTCATTAAAAGTATGCAGTCACGTAGTTTAATTGCATCTATAAGTGTGGGTGTCAAAGAGGAAGAATACACATTTGTTGAGCAGTTAGCTGAAGAAAATCTTGTACCTGAATTCATCACAATTGATATTGCACATGGTCATTCAAATGCAGTTATTAACATGATCAAACATCTCAAGAAACATTTACCGAAAAGTTTTGTTATCGCTGGAAATGTAGGAACACCAGAAGCAGTTAGAGAGCTAGAAAATGCTGGAGCGGATGCAACTAAAGTTGGTATCGGACCTGGGAAAGTATGTATCACAAAGATTAAAACTGGATTTGGAACAGGTGGTTGGCAACTTGCAGCACTACGTTGGTGTGCAAAAGCAGCTAGCAAACCAATAATTGCAGACGGTGGAATCCGTACACATGGTGATATTGCAAAGTCAGTTCGCTTCGGTGCTTCCATGGTTATGATTGGATCTCTATTTGCCGGGCATGAAGAATCTCCTGGTGTTACAGTAGAAAAAGATGGCAAACAGTATAAAGAGTATTTCGGTTCTGCATCTGAATTCCAAAAAGGCGAAAAGAAAAACGTTGAAGGTAAAAAAATGTTTGTAGAATATAAAGGACCACTAGAAGATACTTTAAGAGAAATGGAACAAGATTTACAATCTTCTATTTCATATTCTGGTGGAAATAAATTAGAGTCAATTCGTAATGTAGATTATGTAATTGTAAAAAATTCTATTTTCAATGGGGATAAAGTTTACTAGAAATTTATATTATTTTAGAACTCTAAATGCTACAATAAAGTTGTTCTTTATTGTTTGAATAATAACATTATTTGAAAAGAGGAGTGTTCTAAAATGGCTATAGATGTATATCTTACTTTTAACGGGAATTGTCGAGAGGCTGCAGAATT
>Ga0209013_10005800_pt1 | contig 10584 bp, 12 predicted proteins | sample Cruoilmetagenom2_FD_187291 | JGI IMG/M metagenome (GOLD analysis project Ga0209013, IMG submission 187291) | Oil polluted marine microbial communities from Coal Oil Point, Santa Barbara, California, USA - Sample 2 (SPAdes) (version 2) | ecosystem: Environmental > Aquatic > Marine > Oil seeps ...
TCGGCACCTATGCACCCTGTGATCGGTCTCGCCAGGCCGAGCAGCCGGTTATGGGCGGGCACGGTGGTCCTTGTTCTTGGGCGGGAGGGACATGGTGATGTCCCTCCCGTTGACGACCCGAAGGCACTGGCGTGCCTCTGTTGTGTTCTGTCCGGCTCGTCATTGTTCTCACGGCGCGGGTGAAATCGGTAGCGTTGGTGGTGAGGTCTGGGCATAGCCGGACAGAAACGGTTGATGCTGAAAGGTGAGATGGCTTCGACTGTGACAGCCGAGGAGCGGTTCCGGCAACTGTATGACCGGCATGCTGGTCCGGTCCTGATGTACTTCAAGCGTCGTGCCGATAGCGAGACTGCGCAGGACTGCACTGCTGAGACGTTCCTGGTCGCGTGGCGGCGTATCGATGATGTGCCTGATGAGGCTTTACCGTGGTTGTATGGGGTGGCTCGTCGGGTGTTGCAGAACCAGCGCCGTACTCGGGGCCGGACGGCGCGCCTGGTATCGCGCCTTCGAGGGTTGGAGCCCTCTCGTGAGCCAAGTCCCGAGCTGGCGGTGATTCGTCGCTTCGAGGACGCTGAGCTGGCTGAGGCGTTTCGCGGGATGCGCCGTGAGGACCAGGAACTGCTACTTCTTGCCAATTGGGAGGAGCTACCTCATGCCGACATCGGTCGGGTATTGGGTTGCAGCGCGCATGCCGTGGATCAGCGCATCTATCGAGCTATGCATCGGCTCGCGAGAGATCTTGCCGATGCCGGACATAAACGTGGTGGGATGACGACCCCCGCAGCACAGCCGGAATGCGAGACACCATGACTGACGAGCTCCGAAATCGCTTGCAGGCGATGAACCCCGAACCCGTTGGGGATCCGAGTCCCGACGAACTGGCGACCGTCTTCGCTGTGATCGAAGCGAGGAGATCGACGATGGCCGTCGATGAAGCGCCCAACACCACGGACACTGCAGCAGCACGAGGTGGTTGGCTTCGCCCCGCTGCGGCCTTTGCAGGGATGGCGATGCTGATGGTCCTCGTCGTCGGCGCCGCCGCGCTGCTTTTCGGCGGCGGCGATGCGCCGACCGTAGGCACCGCCCGGACCACGACGGTGCCGCCGACCACTGAGGCGGCACCGGCAATCGCCGAGGCTGCCCAGTCACCGGAGGTGTTGTGGCAACGGGTCGGTACTGATGTCATGGACCCGGTGTTCGGACTCCTCGACATGACGAGCGCGTCAATGGGTCTCGTGGCGGTCGGGTACAACCCGGGTTCTGACAATCGGCAGGACGGGGTCATCTTCACCTCCGAAGATGGGGCCACCTGGAGCCGGGTGGCGGAGGACGATCCAGCCCTGATCGAAGGACAGGTGTTGATCTACGGCGTCACAGAGGGCGGGCCAGGGTTTGTTGCGGTCGGGCTAGGCAACGAACCCGATGAATCGCCAGCGTCCGTGTATCCCACGGTGTGGACCTCGATCGACGGGACGTCATGGACACGTGTAGCCAAGGACCCGGACGTGTTCACCGAATCCGGGGCGATGCTGGATGTGATTGCAGTCGACACGGGACTGGTCGCCGCGGGCAACATCGACGAATTGGGCGACGACGGCACGGTCGGGGCGCGTCCTGCAGCGTGGTTCTCCCCAGATGGCGTCGCGTGGTCGCGAGTCTTCGAAGGCGACTGGATCGATACCGTAGGAGGATCCTTGCCGGGCTTCACCGCCCTCGAACGGGCCCCAAGCGGAGTAGTTGTGGGGGCCGGGGGCGCAGAGAACAGTCTCGGAGAAGCCGTGGCAGCGGTGTGGGCCTCGCTCGATGGGGAGTCGTGGGAGCGAGTCGATCCAGATGCCGACGTGTTTGGGCCCGGGACCGGGATCGTGGATGTGGCTTGGGGTTCAGCCGGGTTCGTGGCGGTGGGCACCGTAGACGATACAGAGACGGCGCTTTGGCGATCCTCCGACGGGTACTCGTGGAGTCGCATCGAGATCGCTGGCCAGCCGTTCGACGAAGCCGGGGTCGGTTGGTCCGTCGAACCTCTCGAGGCCGGGTACGTGGCCTTTGGGCCGCCGCACTGGGCAGAAGACCACCAGGACGGCAACGTGACTTTGTGGACTTCTCCGGACGGATCAATCTGGAGCCGGGCCCACACCATTGGGCAGGGCTTTGCCGAAGCCGTCGTAGTCACCGAGACTGGGATAGCGGTCGCCGGAGCTTCGTTCGACGTCGGAGACTTCCACGCCGCGGTGTGGACAGGACCCAACCTCGATCCCTCAAACCCACCTTCAAGCGACACATCTGAGGCATTGTCAACCGTTGCCGAGACAACCACCCCGGTGCCAGAACTGGCACCGGCCGGTCTCGTGACGGTCGAACGGATCACCGACGAGTCGCTCGACGAATACGGCGAGAGGATCTGGGCTATGGCCGTCGGTGGTCCCGGCATCGTCGCCGTGGGCGAAGTCATGACGCCTGACGACATGGACGCTGTCGTAGTGGTCTCGACCGATGGACGCAACTGGGACCGTGTCGACGATCCTGCAGTGTTCGGTGGAGAAGGCTGGGATGAACTCCACGCGATCTGGTCGAGCTCCACAGGTCTGATCGCACAAGGAAGAGACGCTGAGGCATCGTACCCCGATGTGGTCTGGTATGCGTCGATCGACGGCATCGACTGGGTGCTCATCACCGACGAAGACCTCTACAACGCGTGGGAGCCAGAGTGGCGATCCGGTTTCGATCCAGGGTTCGAGTTCTACGAAGGCGGACCCGGGTGGGTGGCCGCGCTCTACCGTAACTCGCCGGAACCGATCGAGGTCTTCGTGTCGGCCGATGGGATCGACTGGGAAACCACTACGGAGCCGCTTGGGAATCTCGTCGATTCTCGACCACCAGTTCCTCAGAATCCCGGTTCGGCAGGGTTCGACTCCGGCAACATCTACTTCCCGTGGAACATGGCATGGGACGAGGACCAGGTCGTCGCCGTCCGCTACCACGCCGACCCGAACGTTGGAGTCTCCAGGGATGGCGGTGACACGTGGCTCCAAGTCGACCCGGAGGCATTTGGAGACGATCACCTGCTGACAACCATCGACGTCGTCCAATTCGGCGACTCGTACATCATCGCTGGAAACAGCGTGGCCAAGGCCGAAGTGTGGATTCTCGAATGGAGCGAACAGGAGGACTCATGAAGACGAGAACTTTCTACGCCGCACCGTCGCTCGCACTTGCGATCGCACTCATGGTCTGTCTCGCCGCTACGTCAACCCTGGCAACGCCAGCAGATTGCACGGATCTGCCGCCAAGCCATCCCCGCTACTGCGAACCATCGACCTCGACTCCGGAGTGCAAAGCCGAAACAATCGAATCCAGCGGATTCGAGTGCCTCTGGACACCTTCCCAAGAATCGGGATCGCTCGTGGGCACCATCACGGTGGAACCGCTCGACGGACAAATCGACCGTCTCGTCGTGTTCGTGCGCGATGCCGATCCCGGAGACATCTGTGTACTGGAGCAGAGCCTGGAGGACGAATCGGAGCCACCATACGAGGTGTCAATCCCACTCGTAGACGAACGCGGTAGCTACTGGGACTTCACCGACGGGCATTGGTGCGAACCGTACGACCCGATCGACGGACGACGAGAGGACCCCAACGGTATGCCTCTCGTCGTCGACATCAGTTTCAAGGTCAAGAGAGGGACGCAAGCCAAGATCTCCATCACGCCATAGACAAGCCACAACCGACGAACCGCGTCCGAACAAGCATCATATCCAGGACAACTATCAGGGTCCCCACCACCGTGGGGACCCGCCCATATCGAGGCACATATGGATCGTCTTGTCTAGCCCTGACGGTGGCGCATACGTGCTGATATGGGCGCACTCAGCATCTGTCGTCGAGAGCCTGGACGACTGCCGAGTCTGTACACAGGTCACGGGCGAGTCCGCGTCTCTTGCGAGGTGTCGAGCCGATCTGGGATCCGCCAGAGACCGATCGTGAGGCGTCCCGGCTGTTCGCCAAACCGGCCTGCTTGAATGGCGAGCGCATGAAGGGAGCCGGGGAGTGGGAGATGGAGACCGCACGCTTGGTCGTGTCATCGATGACCTCGAGGGCATCGTCTCGGGTGCGCGCGCCGACTACTCGGAGATAGGGATCTTCCCTGCGATGTACCGCTCGGTGACGATCGCCATCGACAATGGGATCAACCACGGACACTTCGACGATCCCAAGATGATCGAACGCCTCGCTGTCGTGTTTGCCGATCGCTACCTCGATGCGCATCGCACGTGGTCGATCGGCGGTGTGCCGACAGAGTCGTGGAAAGTGGCTTTCGATGCAGCCACTGATGGCAAGAGGCGATCCGCCGCTCAGCATCTCCTTGCTGGCATGAACGCCCACATCAACCTCGACCTCGGGATAGCGGCATGGGAGGTGTCGCCCGATGATCCTGCATGCCTCCACGACGACTTCAACAGGGTGAACGACATCCTGTTCGATCGTCTCGATGCAAATCAGGAGGCGCTTGCCTCGGTGTCGAGGCGGATGACCATGCTTGATCGGCTGGCAGGGAGGTTGGATGAGCGGGCAATGGGCATGGCGATCGCCAAGGCACGCGATCGAGCCTGGGATCTCACCGAGTCACTTGCCGCCGCACGCGCAGACGCAGACACCCTCATGACCGACAGGGACCACGCCACCGCTGCGATTGGATCAGCGATCCTCGGAAACACGCTCGCGATTCGGATCGCATCATCATTTGTCGCTCGAACCGAGGGCCGCACCGTGGTTGACGTCATCGACGCGTTCGTTGCATCAGCTCCTGCGTAGAAGGAGCGCCTCGACCCGAAGTGAGCGAAGCAGATGGTCTCATGAGCTAACCAGGACGACGGAGTCCTGCCCGCCCATATCCGGCTTCACTATGAGCGATCGGCCGACCACCATCCACCTCTGCACTCTCACCAGGAATCGCCGCACACACTTCCAGACATTCTGATACGAACAGTCCGCGTCGAGTCCGCGAGTCACCGCGAAATCTCGACAATCGACGCACAATGCCGAACGATGCAAATCCGTACACAACAACGGTGTTTCGGCGTTTTCGCAGGTCAGCGGATTGACCCATCTATCCCTGATAAGGATGAGGTCCCTGGTTCAAATCCAGGTGGGCCCACGGTACGAGAACCCGGACACCGTCCGGGTTCTCGCACGCCAGGACACGATCAGCATGTCCCCCCGAGCTCCGTTCGATTGGTGGGCTGGGGTCTCGACGTGATCCGGTTCTCTTTCGATCCCGTTCTCAACAGTCGGGCAACCGCACTGGAGAAGTGATCGAGCGGACGGGATCGCTCGCTCGACGTTTGCCGATCGATCCTCGTTTGCTGGATCTCTTCTGAAATTGCGCCAATATATGCATTGATGTAGTCGGTCCGCTCGATCGGATACATGTGATCCTTCTCCCTCTCTTGCCCGGCCTTCGTGTGTCCAGGTCGCTGAGGCAACTGTCGAACAGAGCGGTCAAGGAGACGTCAAGACATCGCTCGGAAGTGTCAAACGATTGTCAAGACGGGATCACGAGAATCGATTCCGTGTCCGTCCTGGTGCGGGCGGCCACCTGCGCGCCTAAAAGAGGTCGTCTGAACGATCTCGGAGAGATCCAGATCAGGAAGGAAGAACTCGAGTCGTTCTCGTCAATCGTTGCCGACGTTGACGCTCACAGAGATGCACTCCTCCGGATCAATGGACTCGTCTGCCACGAGACAAAGATTCCTGATGAGGATGAGCCCGGACCCCTCGTCCGCGGTCCAGTTCGCAGAGTCCAGTGATTGCTCGTCAGTGCCGATGCTGCTCGCAGTCTTGGACCACTCGATCGATTGACCTTCGGTCCAATCATCGTAGAACGACACGATGGCATCGAAGTCGCCACCGGGATACGCGACGGTCACCGCCTCCCCTTCGTCAGATGTGAACACCGACGTGACTTGGTATCCGTCAGGAAACGGAATCGGGAAGCCGTCCGGCAACTCTCCGCCGCCGATGGTGATCGACCCTTCGTCAGTCTCCAGCGAGACCTCGCCCGAGTCCGTATCAACCTTCACATCGCCACCGAGGGCCTGTTCTGCTGCCTGCTCGGCAAGAACCTCCGCCGCTGACTGACACGCTGTGAGAACCAGCGTCAACGCTACGAACCCGACTGCAATTCTTCTCATCCGCTCCCCATCTCCTATCAAGAACTCGAGTGTTCCTCTAGTACGTGATCTCCAAGCAAACAGCGTTCCACGCATCGGCATCGGAATCACCCGGGCCGTAGCTGTAGCACTCCTGAACAGTCACAGCGGTGCCGGTTCCACTCGAGAAACTGGTCCTTCTCCACGGTGTTCCGTCGGCGGTCTCGATGTCCAGGTTCTTCGACGTCCAACCATCTGACTCGGCGGATCTCCACGCCTCGATCTCCGCGACGAGGCCGTCGAAATCACCGTCACGATATGCGACTCGAACGGCCGAACCAGCGGGTGCGCTCATTGCGGTCTCGACAACGAACCCCTCGGGAAGAGGCATCGGAAAGTCACCGAAATTGTCTGGCAATTCCGACAGACTCCCGGTAAGAGTCCCTTCGGGGGTCTCCATCGAGACGTCGGCTGAGATCAGATCGTCCCCTCCTTCATCCGTACCTGTGGCATCCTCGCCGGCTTGATCCGAAGACTCTCCTGACGCTGGATCGTCGTCGACGTCGAATGCAGCACTTGCCTCGTCGTACGCCTGGTCCAGAGCCGCCTCCGATTCACTCTCGGATGACGATCCGCACGCTGAGACAACAAGCGCCAACGCGACAAGACCGATAGCGGTCCGCTTCATGTGTACCCCATCTCCTATTGCCCCCCAATCCCCAGGGGTCTGACCCTGAACATACGCGGCGTCATCGACGGACGCAATGGAGAACTTCCTAAATCGGTTCGGACGCGGTAACTGGCGATCTCCGTCGTTGGGCTCCGACTGGCCGTGCTCGTGTGGGTGGTGATGACGCACCCCACCGGCGGCGCCGCTGGTCACGGGATGCTGTCCGCATTGTCGACCGCAATGATCTCGTGGACGCTCTACGGTGACCAGAGGTCCGAGGAATACTTCACTGGCCAGGCTCAAGACGGCTCAGACGTCAAGCCATGCGGGAGCCTTCTAGGCATTGGCTCGTGCTCCGGCGGTCCGTCATCCATAGGACGCGGCGACGAGTAGCTCTCCGATCAGGGCGACCGCTCCGAAGAAGAGGAACATCATCGTTATCCCAGCAAGCAGCCTTTGGCGCGGATTCATCCCCACGCCCGTCCGAACAGCCGGGTACGCTCACTCTCATGTCCACCACACCAACCAAGAGCCTCGACACCTTCCCGAATCCACATCCGGACCGCGACTACGTCATCACCTTCGACACCGCCGAGTTCACCTGTCTCTGTCCCCTGACGGGACAGCCAGACTTCGCACACATCGCCATCGAATACATCCCGGATGAGCTGTGCGTTGAACTCAAATCGCTGAAGCTCTACCTCTGGTCATATCGAGACGAGGGAGCATTCCACGAGGACGTCACCAATCGAATCTTGGATGACGTCATCGCAGCCGTCCACCCACGGTGGGCCAAGATCGTTGGAGACTGGAACATCCGGGGCGGAATCCGGACCATCGTCACTGCAGAACACGGCAACTCATGAACTCGAACTCCGATCTGATCACGACGTTCTATGAGGCGTTTCAGAGGCGTGACCATGCGGCGATGATCGCCTGCTATCACCCGTCGATCCACTTCTCGGATCCCGTATTCACCGACCTCCGGGGCAATGAGGCCAAAGCCATGTGGCACATGCTGTGCGAACGCGGAAACGACCTCGAAGTGACGTTCCGCGACGTTGAGGCCGACGATGACGAGGGCCGGGCTCACTGGGAGGCCCGGTACACCTTCTCTAATGATTCGCGGCCGGTTCACAACGTCGTCGACGCGTCGTTCGTCTTCGAAAACGGTCTGATCGTGGACCACACGGACTCCTTCGACCTGTGGAGATGGACACGTATGGCGATCGGCCCCGCAGGCACTGCCCTGGGGTGGAGTGGTCCGTTCCAGAACAAGGTGCGCGCGACTGCCATGGGTGGCCTCCGTAAGTTCATTGGAGGTCATCCCGAGTACGCGGCAGCCCCTGGCTCCAAGTGAGCCTCTCATACCTTTGAGGCCATTGGCTATCCGAGTGACCCTGCACCGGACCGGCGGCGACGGTGCCGGCGTGTCAAGTGGACGTCGGATCGGTGGACCGGTCGAGGGGAATCGATCCGTCGCTCTCGTGGTACCGCGTGTGCGACTCGATGAGTGCATCCCAGTCTTCTGAACTCTCCATGTCCACGGCCACGAGATGCTTCGTTCGCGGCCCGTCGGACTGTCCGAATGCACGGGCCCGCTGCAACACCTCCCGCGAGGCGTCATCGATGCGCCTGTGCTGAGCGAGGTGATCCTCCCAGGAGCGCGTCAGAAACACCTCCGTAAGTCGGTGCGGGTCTCCAGCATCTCGATAGAGGCGCCATCGATATGCACCCGTTCTCAGGCGAACCAGACGCACCTCTTTCATCACATTCAGGAATGCCTCCAGGTCTGGGCGGTCGATCTGCCACGTCGCCGTCATCAGCACCGGCCCTCCCTCGGTGTCGACGTGTGGCATGAAGACCCGCTCGTCCGTGAACTCTGGGGTCACGACATCGCTCAGCGCAGGAATCTTCAGGGCAGGAACGACGACCACCCCGAGAAGAATTCCGACCGAAGAGAGCACAACCTCTGCCCCGCCTGCGCCAATACGATCGGCGATCCAACCGGACATGATCGCTCCGAGAGGGAGTGTCCCGGCGAACGACAGCATGTACAACCCCATGGCTCGTCCCCTCACCCACTCCGGCGACATGAGTTGTGCTGTCGCGTTCAGATTGGCGAGAGTCCACACCCAGGCGATGCCGACGACCACGAGGGCGATGAACGCAGTCGTCATCGAAGGAGCCAGACCGAGGCCGACACCTGCAATGCCGACCAGCGTGACCGTTGCCGGCAACGACCACCGGCCGAGACCCGTCGTGACCGGCTCCCTCGTGAAAGCCCCCATGAGTGCCCCTGCTCCCATCGCGCCGAGGAGTAGTCCGAACGCTCCGGCTCCTCCTCCCAGCTCAGCCGTGCGAACAGGCAACACGGACTGGATCACCGATGAGGTCAGGGCGAACATCGCAGCAACGGCCATCACTTTCCGGAAGGAAGGAGTGAACCGGGCGAAGCGAACACCGAGAGCGATCGCGTTTCTCATCGAGGTCTGCTCACGGTCGGGTGATCCCATGACTCTTGCGAGGACGACGAGGACCACGATCACGCCGAGATACGACAAGGCGTTGATACCGAACGCCACCTGCGCTCCGGCGACAGCAACGATGAATCCTCCGAGTGCAGGCCCGATCGCCCTGGCCACGTTGAAGGCAGCCGAATTGAGGGCCACGGCGCTCGCAACCAACCCGCGAGGGACGAGGTCAGGGACCGTGGCCTGCCATGACGGGAGATTGAAGGCGAGCCCCGTGCCCAGCAGGAGACCGAGACCGAGGAGCAGTCCCGGCGTGATCAGACCGGCTGCGGTGAGGATCGCCATCGCAGCGGCAGATCCACCCATCGTCATCTGGGCGACGATCAGAACCTTCCGACGATCGAACATGTCGGCGATTGCCCCGGCAGGAAGAGAGAAGACGAGCAGCGGAAGCGTTGCTGAGGCTGACATGAGCCCAACCCAGAGAGCCGAGTCGGTCAGTTCGAGCATCAGCCACGAGGCCGCCACAGCCTGAAGGAAGGACCCGACGTTCGAGAAGATGGCGGCGACCCACAGTGCACGGAATCGGTTGATCTTGAGGGGGGCGACGGCCTGAGACACGACGTCAGTCTATGGACGCTCCGTACGATCGGGCGCTACGCCGATAGTGGGCATGCGCGGTCAATCGGTCAGGATCTTCCCTGCGATCGCGGCGGCCGTGCGGCCCGATCCGAGTGCGGCACTCATCCCACCACCACCGATCCAGGCTCCGGCGAAGAGGAGGTTCGGAATCGGCGACTTCGGGCTTCTCCGATTGAGGATGTTCTCTACTGTCTGCTCACGCCCGTAGATGCTTCCGCCGGGGCTGAGTCCGTATCGCAGATTCGTGAGGGGTGTCCCGATCTCCTTGACCTCGATCGAGTCCCTCAAGCCTGGAATGAGGGCCTCCGCCCGGTCGATAAGTATGTCGGCTGCTGCTTCCTTGATCCGCCGGTACTCAGGGTTCTCGGAGTATTCGGCAAGGTCGCCACCCGTCCCCCACACGTTCTCATAGCCCCAGGGCGCGAGCGACAGCATCACGAGCACACTCTTGCCCTCCGGGGCGCATCCCGGGTCGGTGTCGGTGTAGTTGGCGATCACCATCCCGGTCTTCGAGAAGTCACCCGCAGCCATTGCCGCGTAGTCGGCGTCCGTGTCGTAACCGTCAGAGAGGAAGAACTCGTGGTGATCCCATCCCTCGGCGACGAGGTCACGATCGAGACCGAGATAGACGATGAGGTTCGACATGG
>Ga0209013_10005801_pt1 | contig 10582 bp, 10 predicted proteins | sample Cruoilmetagenom2_FD_187291 | JGI IMG/M metagenome (GOLD analysis project Ga0209013, IMG submission 187291) | Oil polluted marine microbial communities from Coal Oil Point, Santa Barbara, California, USA - Sample 2 (SPAdes) (version 2) | ecosystem: Environmental > Aquatic > Marine > Oil seeps ...
CAAGGAGATAAAGCTCTTCTTCGAAAGGTAACCAAAGAGCAAACAAGGAAGTTTACTAAAGTTTTGGACAAGGAGTAAAACAAGCTCTTTCAAGATGTCACCTTTTCTAATAACATTATAAACTATAGGAGTTAATCGTACGCAAATAAAGAGTTAACAAAATATGTATATATTTGTTTTAAACGGCAGTATTACAGAAACGATGTGGCGGTAAGCCAGTCAGAGTTAAATTGCTTGTTAGGTTGTTATGCCTGTTTAATAAGCCTGACAACAAATAGCAATATAACAGCCCCGGCAGTTGCTGTAATAATTGAACCAATTAAACCTCCCGCAGAAATGCCAAGTAAGCTAAATACAAAGCCTCCAACTACTGCACCTATAATTCCGATAACGATATTACCAAGCAGACCAAAGCCACCGCCTTTCATTAAAGTTCCAGCCAACCAACCTGCTATGGCACCTATTGCCAAAAAAATCACTAATCCTGTTATATCCATTGTTTCATCTCCGTTGTTGTTAAGAACATATTCAGATTTTCTGCAACATGATTATTTATATTGTATCAAATATCTTTACGTTCATCAAGACTAGACAATATAAAATTATTAAGTTAGAATATAAATATAGATATAAAATACTTATATGTGTATTTAGTATGTATAATATAGTTAAAAGGAGAAGAAATGAAACTATACAATAAGTTCCTCTGCACGACAGGGGTTGTTTTTTTGCTTGGCGGAACTAGCCTTTTTGCAGAAGGCCAGTCTGCTCAAGAGATACTGCATGAGGCAAATCAATATGTCGGCAGTATGGATAAATATGCTTTTGATGCTGTGGTATATCATGATGGGGTAGAAAATGGTGAGATCCTAAAGCAGAAGTACAAACATGAAGTATCTGTAAAAGTTGATAGACCTGGTAAGCTACGTATAGATGTCAAAGGTGATACCAGAAACAGAACTAATTATCTTAATGATGGTACGTATACAATGATGGATCACACAACTGATTATTATGGACAACTAAAAACACCAGATACGATTGAGGGTGCGCTTGATGCTATTTTTAATAAATATGGTATCAAAGCACCTTTGGTACAACTGGTTTACAGTGATATGGACAAACGTTTCAAATTCGCAAAAAGTAAAAACTTTGGAACGGTGATGGTAGATGGTACCGAGTGTCATTATATTGCTTTTAGTGATAAAAATGCAGAAGTACACCTATGGATCGCAACAGGTGATACGCCATTGGTAAAAAATTATAGTATTTTTGATAAAACGGTTGAAGGTCGACCAACTAACAGCGCCTCCATCACTTGGCAAACTAATCCAAAGATCACAGATAATGATTTTATCTTTGCTGCACCTAAAACTGCAACGAATATATCAGTTATCAGTGCAAATCAATAAAGGAGTATATGATGAAAAAGAAAAATATATTTTTAGTTAAATTTACAGTAGTTGCTGCAATGATCGGATTCTTCTCTCCTTCTGTAAGTGTCAATACCAATTTTCAAGCAGAGAATACTTACAGTAGTGATTTTTCACAGTTAAACATCTCTCTTTTACATACCGCTGAGGCAAGGCCTGCTCGTGGAGGTGGTGCAAACAGAAATGTGAATAGAAATAGAAACGTAAATAGAAATACGAATGTGAAAAGAAATACAAATGTAAATAGAAACGTGAATGTGAACAGAAACGTGAATGTAAATCACTATCATGGTGGCGGTAGACATTATGGTTCTTATAGGGGACGGACTATTGTTGCTTGGACAGCAGGATTGGCTATAGGTGCCATGATTGCTTCATCCTCTATGCCGTCTTCATGTACAACAGTCATTACAAATAATGTTAGCTATAGACGATGTGGTTCTGCTTACTATAGACCTTACTATCAGGGTAGTACAGTAGTGTATCAAGTTGTTGCTTCGCCTTATTGATTTTTTGCTATTGGGTGCAGAATACGCTTTCATTGTAAACGTATCTGCATTCGTAGATTGAAAACTTTCTCCACATCATTCATATGTTCTCATCCCCATTTTAAAATCCACTTGTGACCACCTCTTAAAAAGTAACTATTCATCAATAAAATTTATTTAATTTATAAATAAAAAAGATTATTGTGGCAAGATTATGTTATTATATAAGTGAATATAATGCAAATCTTGCTTACAAATGGAGTGATTCGATAGGCACAACAGTAGGTTACAGATTATATGATCTGGATTATGAAAAGGATGGATTTGTATATGATGTACGTCAACAAGCCTGGATAGCCGGTTTGACTTGGGCTTTTTAAATAAATATATTTCGTTGAAAAAGGAGAAAGATTATGAAAATGAAAATTCAAAATAGAGTATGGCGTTTGCTTATTGCATCCGCACTGGTTATAGTTGGTTTACCTATGGTTGAGAAAGCTAATGCTGCGGAACCTGCAGTGACCAAACTTACGAATGAACAAGTAAAGAATATAGTGGACCGATCCTACCAGTATGTGGCTTTGTACAATGTTATCAACAAAGGTGCACTTGATCCGGAAAACCCAGCAGGTACAAAAGGGTTCAATAAGATGAATGTGAATACGGCGCTTTTAGATCATAATGTAAAAGTCATTGCACGTCCAAATAACGATACTCTTTATATCACTGCCATGCTCGATCTTCGTAAAGAGCCGGTTATCATTGATGTACCTATTATAGATTCAAAATATGTCTCATTAATGGCAATTGCTTATGATCATTATGTCAATGTTCCTCTGGCATCACGTAAAGGTGATTTTAAAAAGCCGGAGAAATTACTTTTCTATTCAGCACGTACCGAAGGGTATAAGGGTGAACCGGTCAAAGGCATCGATCGTGTTTTAGAGATGAGTGGTGATTTTGTTACTGCGGTATTCAGGGTAATGCCTCATGCCAATGAACCAGAAAAATTCAAGAAGATCATAGGACAAATGAAAAATATGAAACTCTTGACGTTAAGTGAATTGAATGGTGGTACTGCCAAAGCTATCGATGATGTCAGTTTCCCTGCATATGGGAAAACAGATGCTGACATATTTGGCGATAACTTCCTTGAGGTGATGCAGTTTGTTTTCAATCATATGACTTTTGATCCAGCAGATGAAATTGACCAGGGTGTTTTAGCCGCATTAAAACCTTTAGGCGTTGAACCGGGAAAAGTTTATGATGCATCCAAAGCAGTAAAAATTGATAAAAAACAGTTCCGTGACATAGCACTAGAGGTACAGAAAGAAAAACTTTCCTTCTTAACACAAGAAGGCAAGTTTGATGACTTAGCACCTAAGATGTTAAAACCCAAGGGGGAAACAGATATTGAGACCCTTGTTGCCATTTCAGTCATCGGGCCTATCGGGTTACCGATGGAAGAAGCAACCTATCCAAACGTGGCAACCACAGACGGCTCGCCGATGAATGCGCAAAATGACTATGTTATCCGTATGACTAAAGAGGAGATGCCTCCTTTTACTGCTTTCTGGTCGATGACACTCTATGATCTACAGAACGGTTTCTTTATTCCTAACGACCACAAAAAATACAGTGTGGGAGAAAATGCCGGTTTTAAATTAAATCCCCAAGGTGGTATTGAAGTGTATATAGCAGCTAAGCAACCTGAAGGTGTTCCTGCAGAAAACTGGCTACCTATTAATCGGAAAGATGAGAAGCTGGATGTTATTTTAAGGATCTATGTGCCAGATCTTGAAAAATTAAAGAGTTGGAAAGCTCCAAAAGCTGAGATGATCAAATAATAACTTTATGAGTTATTGAAATAAAAATAGAAGGATAAATACAATGAAATCACACAATAAAATGAAACTACACAATATCATATTAGCAGTTGCCATCGCTATGTTGTCAAACATCGCAATGGCTGAAAACAGTACAGCAGCCTCTGAAGTCTTCACCTACGATAAACGTATCACAAAGGTGAAACCATGGACATCACAAGCATTTCAGAATGATCCTAATGAGTTCCAGTTTGCTATTATTGGTGACCGGACCGGGGGTGCGAACGTAGAAGAAACCTTTAAACACGCTGTGGACCAACTTAACCTGCTGCAGCCTGAGTTCGTCATCAATGTGGGTGACTTTATCGAGGGGTACAGTGAGAAGAAGAAAGAACTGCATGCAGAATGGGATGAGTTAGATAAAATGCTGTCAAAACTCAATATGCCGTTATTCCGTACACCGGGAAACCACGATATTGCAAACAAAGTCGCGCAAGAGGTATGGAATGAAAGATATGGCGCAAGCTATTATCACTTCGTTTATAAGAATGTATTGTTCGTGGTCATAGACAGTGAAAATCCACCTCGAGAGGCTCCTGAAGGGATAAAAGATGATATCGCGCTCTACAACAAACTACAGACCGAAGATCCTGCCAAAGCCAAGGCAATGCTGGCAGAGTTCATGAAAGACGAAGCAGTTGTTGCTGCACTAGGGAAGCCTGTTGAATTCAATGAGGAGCAAATGTCCTACATCAAAAAAACGCTTGAAGAAAACGCTAACGTACGATGGACATTCTTCTTCTTACATGAGCCAATTTGGGAGAACCCTTCGGAAAGCTTTAAAGCGCTTCAAAAGGTGCTCAAGGACCGGAAGTACACTTTCTTCGCCGGTCACCTCCATTATTACGATTATGACAATATCAAAGGAAAAGAGCACATTACAATGGGACCTGCTGGAGCCTCTTTCCACCACGAGGGTCCTGGTAACGTGGATCACCTAATGTGGGTGACAATGACCGAAGAGGGACCGGAGATGGGAAATATCGCATTGAAAGGAATTTTCAATCGTAAGGGTTTAGATCCTTCGCTATTTGGTGCCTATGATCGTAAGGGAGCGGATTCTAACGAATCAAAGAAAGAAAAGAAATAGTGCTTGATCGTTAAGCTAAAAATTTAAGAGTTGGAAATCGCCAAAAGCTGAGATGATCAAGAAATAATAACTTTATGCGTTTTTGAAATAAAAATAGGAGAGTATAAAATGAAAAAGATCTATTTAATTTGTCTAATGAGTCTACTGGTAGTTACTTCTAGTTTTGCTGCAGATCCAAAACTAAGTCCAAAAGAAGCCAAGGAAATTGCTAAAGAAGCCTATATTTATGGTTTGCCTATGGTACTGAATTATAAAACGATGTATAACTACATATTGGATAAAAAATCACCTGAGTATAAAGGAGAGTTTAATTATCTGGGATGTGAAGCCAGGGTATTCACCCCTGAAGATAAAGCCATTGTTACTCCAAATTCCGATACCCCTTACTGTATGGTATGGGGAGACATGAGATCAGAACCGTTGGTATTGACTATTCCTGAGATAGAAAAAGAGAGATTTTATGAAGTACAACTCGTTGATCTCTTTACACATAACTTCGCGTATGTCAGTACTATTGCCAAAGGTAATGTCCCAGGTAAATACCTTCTAACCGGACCTGACTGGAAGGGAAAGGTATCAAAGGGAATCAAAGAGGTCATCCCTTGTGAAACGGAATTTCTTTTTAGCGTATTTCGTACGCAGTTGTTTAATCCAGATGATCTGAAAAATGTTAAAGCGATCCAAAAGGCTTACCGTCTTGAACCATTAAGTGCATATCTGGGAACCAAAGCGCCTACTGCCCCAACTGCCATTGATTTTCCAAAATGGAAAGAAGGTGAACAGTTTACTGCAGCCGCATTCAACTATATGGATTTCATGCTCACGCTTGTTGAAACACCCCAAGAAGAACAAGCTCTTATGAAAAGGTTTGCAAAGATCGGATTGGGTACGCAAGATACATTTGATATCAAGACATTCTCTCCTGAGATACAAAAAGCCATCGTAGAGGGTGTGAAAGAAGGATTTGCGGAGATAGAAGCATTCATCGCAAAAAACAATAAGGATCCACTCATGAGTGCCAAGATCTTTGGAACCAGAACATTTTTAAACAAGAGTGCCAAAAAGAACTTTGGATTAACTACCTTGTTTATTCTACGTGCTACTGGAGCACATATGGGTCTATATGGAAACTCAGGTGATGAAGCTATCTATCCTACCTATTTGATAGATGCAGAGGGTGCGCCATTTGATGCTTCGAAAAATAGCTATACGCTTACCTTTAAAAAAGGTGAATTTCCGCCGGTAAAATCATTTTGGTCTCTCACAATGTATGATGGTAAAACGCAATTGATGATCGATAATCCTTTGAACAGGTATCTGCTCAACTCTCCTATGAAAGATCAGTTCGTTTTTGCAGAGGATGGTTCTTTGACACTCTATATACAGAAAGACTCACCGGGTAAAGAACTGGAAGCTAACTGGCTGCCTGCTCCTAACGGACCTTTTTATGCCGTGTTGAGACTTTATGGGCCGGAAAAAGAGGCGCTTGAAGGTAAATGGGTCAATCCACCACTTGTTAAAGCAGCAAAAAAGTAGATATAAAAAGAGTGTACAACTATTTTTATATTGTGTTATGAAAATTATAGTTTAAAAGGATTCACATGAAAAAGTTTGTAGGGGTAATGACGATTATCGCATTACCATGTTTGATGTTAGCACAAGAGGTTTCTTCTCCCAAAACAGGAGCAGTGAGTGATGGTTCTGTCTTGCCATTTCCCGAACCACCGTCAGCAAGTGTAACAGGTAAAACACTTGCGGACTCAAAACACAAGTGGCGTAGCACACCCAACCGTTTGCCAAAAGATGCTCCAAATATCGTCATATTCATGACCGATGATGCGGGCTTCTCTAACCCTGAGACATTTGGAGGTCCCGTTCATATGCCGACCATGGAACGTCTGGCTAAATCAGGTATCAGCTATAATGCATTTCACACTACGGCGATGTGTTCTCCTACACGGGCAGCTTTATTGACGGGAAGAAATCATCATAGAGTCGGTGCGGGTCAGATTGCCGAGCTTGCTTCAGACTGGGATGGTTATGTAGGCAAGATACCAAAATCAACAGCGACAATTGCACAGGTGCTCTCTGCTTATGGGTACAACACTGCTGCATTTGGTAAATGGCACAATACACCGATCACCGATATTACAAAGCTTGGTCCCTTCGACCGCTACCCGACAGGACTTGGATTTGATTATTTTTACGGATTTTTGGCAGGAGAAACTTCTCAGTATGAACCGGCACTGTTTGAGAACACCAATCCTATAGAAGCGCCGCATGATCCGAAGTATCATCTGACTGAAGATTTGACAGAAAAAGCTATCTCATGGCTGCAGACGACCAATACGATTGAACCTGGGAAACCATTCTTTATGTATTTTACACCTGGCGCAGTACATGGACCTTTCCACATCTTCAAAGAGTGGGCGGACAAATATGACGGCAAGTTTGATGAAGGCTGGGAAGCACTGAGAACGATGACCTTTGAGAAACAAAAAAAGTTGGGATGGATTCCCAAAGATGCCGTTTTGAACCCGCTGGCAAAAAGTATGCAGAAGTGGGATGACATTCCAAAATCTCAACGTGAGTTTCAGACACGATTGATGGAGATTTTTGCTGGATTCTTAGAACATACCGATGTGCATTATGGAAAGATCGTGGATGAGATAGAACGACAAGGACTTTTGGAGAATACACTGATCATTTACATCAACTCTGACAATGGTCCTTCATCAGAAGGTATGAATGGAACTATCTCTGAACTGTTAGCACAGAATGCGATGCCGTCTACTATTGAACAGCATATTGAAACTCTTAATAAAGAGTATGGCGGCATGGATGCACTTGGCGGTCCGAAGCTTGATATTATGTATCATCATGGATGGGCTTATGCCGGAGCATCACCGTTCCAAGGGACTAAGCTTGTTGCTGCAACGTTTGGAGGAACACGAACACCGATGGTCATATCATGGCCTAAAAAGATAAAACACGACGGTAAAGTACGTTCTCAATTTCATCATGTCAATGATATAGCCTCTACATTGTATGACATTCTGGACATAACACCTCCTAAGAGTGTAAACGGTGTGGAACAACAGCCTCTGGATGGAACGTCTATGGCATACACTTTTGATCAGCCTGAAGCCAAAACTACTAAAAAGACACAGTATTTTGAAATTTTGGGTAGTCGTGGTGTTTATCATGATGGATGGTTTGCCGGAACATTTGGTCCTAGAGAACCGTGGTCGACTGACATGACTGCTATAATAAACTGGGAGCCAGAGAAAGACGAGTGGGAACTTTATAACATCAATAAAGACTATGCCCAATCTAAAAATCTGGCCAAAGAGAATCCAAAAAAACTGGCTGAAATGAAAGCATTGTTTGATAAAGAAGCGACAGATAATCTCGTGTACCCTATTGGTGCTTCAATGTATACGGTGTTCTTCCACCCTGAGGAACTACCATCTTCGACACTGACAGAATGGTCATTCTATGAAGGCCAGGAGAGAATTCCTGAAGCAATGGCACCAAAATTTACCAGTGGACGCTCTACCTTGGCTGTGATCGATGCGGAAATACCTAAAGATGCGGAAGGTGTGTTTTTTGCTGTTGGCGGTATCTCTTCAGGATTCACGGTTTACATGGATAAAGGTATCTTAAAAGCTGAGTATAATGCTATGACACTGAACCGTTATAAGGTTTCATCTGCATCAGCTATTCCTACGGGAAAAGTGAAAATTGAAGTAGAGACCAAATATGATACACAAGAGCGTCTTGCTCCTGCTACGCTTACTTTAAGTGTGAATGGAAAAGAAGTGGGACAAGGACGTATAGGACGGTCTGTACCTGGTACGCATACCGCATCTGAAACTTTTGATATAGGGGCAGACCTTGGCTCACCGGTGGCACTGGATTATATCGACAGAGCACCGTTTAGATTCAATGGAAAGATCGAAAAGATCCATATTAGTTATATAGATGCTAAAGAGCCAACTTTTAAAAAGTCTCCGGACGATGATTAGCAGTGGATATATAAGACTTGGACTTATAAAAATACAACTGACAAAGGAAGAAAAAATGAAAAATTTTAAATTGGCTACCCTGATAGTATTGATGGGAAGCCAAACAGTTTTTGCAGACCAGGCAGCAGATGTTGCAAAGAAATTGGCAAATCCTGTCGCTGCGATGATCAGTTTACCTATCCAGGTAAATTATTTTCAAAATATAGGAGTGGATGATGATGGAGAGAAATGGGCAACAAATATCCAGCCTGTTATTCCTTTCGAACTTAATGATGACTGGAATCTCATCACGCGTACCATTGTACCACTGGTTTCTCAAGCTAGAATTTTCCCGGGTGCGGGTACGCAAAATGGGATTGGTGATATCATAGCAAGTGGATGGGCTTCACCTAGGGCACCTACTGAGAGTGGGTGGATATGGGGTGCTGGTGCGGTATTTCTTATACCTACAGGTTCAGATGTAAGTGCACACAAATGGGGTATGGGTCCTAGTGCTATTGTTTTAAAACAAAATGGCCCTTGGACCTATGGGGGACTTGCAAATCATACTTGGTCTACAGGTGGTAGTGATAAAGTGCTAGAAGACATTAGTACATCCTTTATGCAACCTTTTATGTCATATGTCACGCCTCAAGCTGTCACTGTAAGTCTTACAAGTGAAACGACCTATGATTGGGAACAAGAACAGTGGTTTGTACCTATCAACGCAACGGTCTCTAAAGTAGGAAAGATAGGCAATCAATTAGTCAGCTATGGAGGAGGAGTGAGTTATATTGCTGAGAGTTCAGAGAGTTCTCCAAAAGGCTGGGGTGCTCGTTTTATGTTAACTTTTATATTTCCTAAGAAATGATGATCATGGCAAACTCTAAGTAGTTTGTCCTCATCATCAATGAACTTAATACACGATTATAATACATTTGTATGGTATAAAAAAATATATCAATTAAAAGGAATCTAAATATGGTAAGAAACAAATTGAAATCAATAGGTACTATAGCTGCACTCTCTTCCGCATTACTTTTTAACAACTGTGTTGCCAGTGAAAAAGATTTTGCTGCTGGAGTAGCTGTTGGTGCGTTAGTAGGATCAGTACTGGGTGTCTATGATTCTCCTCGTTATTATGATAAACCATATTATTATTATGGCGGCAAATATTATTATGGTGGAGATTATCGTGATGGATACTACATTTACAATGGGAAAAGATTGGGAAACGGACATTATTATAATCATGGACACAGATATCATAAGGGACATCGTTATCCGGCAAAAGTAGGAAATTATGGTTATTACCGAAGCGATAAAGAATACAAAAATTACCATAAATCCAAGAAAGATTACCATAAGGCACAAAAGAAAGCGTTAAAAAATGATAAACATTACAATAAACACAATAAGAAAAATAAACATAAGCATAAGTAGCATTGGAAAGAAGATCATCAATAGATAGGGAGAAACACAATCAAAAATCTTTTAAAAGTGTATAAAAACAACAGTAATTAAAAATACTGTATAAATACTGTATAAAAAATCTCTTAAATCTCTGTAAATGACGTGTTTAAGGGGGGGGGTTGTCTTGTGGTACCGCAGGTCGGATTCGAACCGACACGCCCTAAAGCAGAAGATTTTGAGTCTACCAAGTCTACCAGTTCCATCA
>Ga0209013_10005802_pt1 | contig 10582 bp, 12 predicted proteins | sample Cruoilmetagenom2_FD_187291 | JGI IMG/M metagenome (GOLD analysis project Ga0209013, IMG submission 187291) | Oil polluted marine microbial communities from Coal Oil Point, Santa Barbara, California, USA - Sample 2 (SPAdes) (version 2) | ecosystem: Environmental > Aquatic > Marine > Oil seeps ...
ATCTTGAAGGGATTACTCACTCTCTTTGTACACTAGAGTTTGAAAATAACCGCGATATTTATGATTGGGTACTAGATACGCTAGGTCTTACTGCACCACGTCCTTACCAGTATGAGTTTGCAAGACTAGCTATTAACTATACGGTGATGAGTAAAAGAAAGCTTTTAGAGCTGGTTGAGGGCGGTCAGGTCAGTGGATGGGATGACCCTCGTCTGCCAACGATCGCCGGATATAGAAGAAGAGGTTATACGCCAGAATCTATTATAAATTTCTGTGATCAAATAGGTATAGCAAAAGCAAACTCCATGGTGGATGTTGCGCAGCTTGAATTTACTATAAGAGATGATCTGAATAAAAAAGTGCCGCGTGTGATGTGTGTGCTTGACCCACTAAAAGTAACGATTGAAAATTATGAGGGAAGTGAAGAGCTTGATGCCTCATACTACCCGGATGATGTACCTAAAGAGGGTTCAAGAAAGCTCCCTTTCTCTCGTGAAATTTATATTGAGCGTGATGACTTTAATGAAAATCCTCCAAAAGGTTACTATCGTCTAACACCCAAACAACCAGTAAGACTAAAGCATGCGTATATCATCACCTGTAAGGAAGTGATCAAAGATGCTAATGGCAATATTACAGAGATAAAAGCAGAGTATTACCCTGACTCTAAAAGTGGCTCAGATACGAGCGGTATCAAGGTTAAAAGTGCTATCCAGTGGGTAGCTGCAGCGAGAGCTAAAAGAGTTGAAGTAAGACTCTATGACAGGCTGTTCAAAGATGAAGCCCCTGAGGGAGTAGAAGATATAAACCCAGACTCTTTAAAAGTGATCAAAAATGCACTTATTGAGCCTGCCGTGACAACAGACAAGCCTGATGTGAGGTTTCAGTTTGAAAGGCAGGGGTATTTTTATGCTGACCCTGTTGACTATACGGATGAAGCACCTGTGTTTAATAAGATTGTCGGTCTTAAAGATTCTTGGTCTAAAAAGAAAAAAACAATTGAACCAGCACCTAAACCTCGAGCTAAAAAAGTGCAGGTAGATGGTGAAGTAGCCCCTATGAGTGAGACTGAGCAGGCACTGTTTGACAAGTACACTGCTGAACTTAAACTAAACAGTGAAGTTGCCAATACGCTAGCGCGTGATGAGAAACTCTCTCATTTTTATGAAGAGGCTCTAGCTGTATTTAATAATCCTGTAGGTTTAGCTAACATTGTGGCAAATGAAGTAGCAAGAGAGTTAAAAGAAAAAGAAGCAAGTGAGCTAAAGTTCAATGCAACGCAAATAGCAGACCTTGCTCAAATGATTGATGATGGAACTATCTCAAATAAAATTGCTAAACAAATATTTGAAGAGATGGTTAAGAGCGGAGAAAATCCAAGCGTAATAGTTGAAGCTAAAGGGCTAGTTCAAATTAGTGACCCAGCTAAAATTTCACCTATCATTGATGAAATAATTGCAAAAAATCCAGATAATGTTGCTAAGTTTAAAGCAGGTAACACTAAACTTTTAGGTTTCTTTGTCGGTCAAGTATTAAAAAGCACAGGGGGAAAAGCAAACCCAAAAGTGGTGAATGAACTTGTGGGTGAAAGGTTAAAACAGTAAATAAAAATATTACCCTAAAAATGAATCCAGAGTAAATAACATATCTTCATCCAGATCCATATTGTTTCTCATCCACTTAATGTAGCCTATATCTTCAGCGGCAATGTCCGCGATCTCTCTGCCTCTGTATTTACCAAATCTAAATGTTTTCATAAGTACAGGTGTTTGGGTAAGTGCTGCAAGTTTTACCATAGGGTTCTCCCCTGCAAATTTCTCCTGTGCAAGTCTTACAAGTTGTGAAAGTAACAGTTTCATGACCAGTACATCCCCAATGGCATCATGGGCTTTGATGGTGATGTTCTGTTTATCAGCTTCCTGCCCTTCTGTTTTATAGAGTTCAAGAGCGTATCTCAGATACTGCAGTCTGTGGTAAGGGCTCTCCGGGAGCAGATGTTTGGCACAACGTAGTGTGTCTATGAGTGTATAGTGGTTTTCAAAACCTTCTTTTTCCAGCATACCAAGATCAAAAGAGATATTATGTGCGATGAGATAATTCTCTTTTTGGTTTAATTCAGCCAGTTTTTTTGCAAAAGCTGTTTCGGAGAACGGAGGCTGGTTCTCTATGACATCGGGTGTAATGTTATGTACTTCCATTGCTTCAATGCCTATGGGTACATCCGCAGAACAAAGTTCATCAAATACTTCGATGTTCTCTTTACTGTGTACGATCATTGCGCCTACTTGTATGATGCGGTCCTGTTCCTGGTTCCCTGTGGTCTCTGTATCGAAAAGTACGTATGCAGCCATTAAAATTTCCTTGATATCTAGTAAAAAGATAGTATCCTATTTTAGATAACAACCACAAACTCTCAATGACAAATGATATAATGTTATTTATATTTATTTACAGGAACTCTAATGTCTAAACACTTTACGTCTATTGTCTCCAGCGGTTTTGGAAAATTTGCTTCCGCATCATTCCCTTCACCCGTACAGAACTTCATCAATACGGGCTATGTCAAACTTATGGGGCTTGATATGTCTGAGTTTAAAGAGCCTTCTGCCTACCCGACACTGAATAAACTTTTTACCAGAGCCTTTGAAAAGTCCAGGGCATTACCGGAAGATCAAAATGCACTGATCTCCGGTGCGGATGCACTTATTACGGATGCCGGGAAGATCACCGACGGGAAAGCGTATCAGATCAAAGGGATGAGTTATCAGATCGATGCACTTTTTGGTGAGTATCACCGGGAAGCAGTGACCAGGGTAGAAGGCGGAGAGTTTATAAACTTTTATCTCTCTCCTAAAGATTATCACCGCTATCATATGCCGATGCGTCTTAAAGTAAATACTCTGACACATATTCCGGGAAAACACTATCCGGTGAATTTTCCGCTGTTGCGTAACAAACATGATCTTTTCATTGAAAATGAGAGAGTGGTCATAGAGTGTGAAGACGAAAAGGGCCGAACACAGGTACTGGTACTTGTCGCTGCACTCAATGTAGGACAAATGGTCGTGACCTTTGAAGAAAAAGTAAGAACAAATTCAGAGATAAGAGAACCGGTACATTATGAGTATGAAGATCTGTGGGTGGAACGAGGAGAGTTCTATGGCTGGTTTGAAATGGGTTCAACTATTTTGACCTTTTCTGAAAAAGGGAGTATTTTCCCTGAAGTGGCGATCAATCAAAAAGTATCTTTTACAGATATTTTGGGAACAGTCAAATAAAATATAGTGCTTATATATGCAAACTATACATTAGTTTTATAAGTCTATAGTATACTTTATAATAAATTTTAATGATAAGGTAAAATGATGCAAATTAAAGAAATACAGGAATACTCAGAGATACGTGTAAAGGCGAGGGCATATCTCTGTTACATCATGAGTAGAAATATTTCCCTAAATACACGACATGGTGATCTGAATACAGTGCTTTCCAAATTGGAAGGGATCAATGACAGCATTTCCAAGGCGGAAGCTGTCTATGCACTTGACGGTAATGGTATACAGATCACAGATAATATTTCTAAAAATAAACATCTCAAAGGGGTAGGCAAGGGTGACGACAGATCTGACAGAGCCTACTACTATAAAACTATAAAAGAGCACCGATGTGTTCTAACTGATCCTTACCCGTCGATCATTAGCAATACCATGGTTGTTACCTCTGCTTTCCCTATCTATGATGAAAATGACACACTTTTATGTATTATCTGTGTTGATATCTCTTTGGCAAATATTTTGCGTATGGTACATCCTTCTTCGGTTGACTCTGTTTCAGGCCTTGTCTCCAAGATAGCGTATACATCATTTTCTCTGGCACTTGCAGCTGTTGCACTTCTTTTGTTTGTGAAAGGCATCATTTCCTTTTTGCATTTTGGGACAGATTTCTATGCTATTGATATCAATGAGATCTTTAAAGCGACTATTCTTCTGACACTTTCACTGGCTATTTTTGACTTGGTCAAAGCCATATTTGAAGAAGAAGTGTTAGGTAAGGAGAAAAAACATGATGATGCAGGTACTCATCAAACTATGGTTCGTTTCCTGGGTTCTATTATTATCGCCCTTTCTATCGAAGCCTTGATGCTTGTCTTTAAGTTTGCACTGACAGACCCGGTTAAACTTCAGTATGCTGTGTATCTCATCTCCGGGGTTTCTTTGTTACTTATCAGTCTCTCTTTGTATATGAAGTTCTCACGTTCGGAAAGCAAAGATACAAAGTAAAAATAAATGCAGAAAAAATTCATTATCTTCGACATGGACGGTACTTTGGTCAACTCTTCGTTGACCATAGCCAATGCCATCAATCATGTACGCAATAACCTGGGATTCGAAGCGATGGAGCAGGAGCATATACTCAGGCTGGTTAATGACCATACGATCAATCCTGCACAAACTTTTTACCATGCAAAAGCCTTTGACGCTGACCATGAAAGATGGTTTTCGGAGTATTACACCAAGAACCATGAAAATGAACTTGTACTCTATGATGGCATTAAAGTGATGCTGCAAAGTCTTAAAGAGAAAGGACATGCACTGGGTGTAGCGACAAATGCTTACAGAGGCTCCACCATCGAGTCTCTTACGCACTTGGATGTCTATGATCTATTCGACGGTATAGCCTGTTATGATGACGTAGCCCAAGGCAAGCCTCACCCTGACATGCTACATAAGTTACTCGATGAGTTGGAACACAGTAGCCACGAATCACTCTTCATCGGTGACGGTCCGCGTGATGAGATCGCAAGCCAAAGAGCGGAGATCGACTATATCATGGTGGACTGGGGGTTTACGGAGCATACAGATGCTGTGCGGACGGTAAGTGAGTTACATAAGATATTGATAGAGAAACACTAATGTCCAAATCTCTTATAACTGATCTGCTCTCCATACTACTCATAGGAGTCTCATTTGCAGTACCTGAGATATACCATGATGCACTTTTATTCACTGGACTCTTTGCACTCTCAGGTGCCATCACCAATCAACTTGCCATTCATATGCTTTTTGAAAAGGTGCCATTTCTTTATGGTTCCGGTGTGATAGAGAAAAATTTTGAGAGCTTTAAAGAATCTATCCGTGTAATGATCATGAAACAGTTTTTTACGAAAGAGCAGTTAGGTGATTTTTTTGCCAAAGAGGAACAGAAGATAGACTTGACACCTTTGGTTGAAGGTGCAGATTTCTCTCCTGCTTTTGATGCACTTTCCAAAACGGTGATGGAGTCCAAGTTCGGAGGTGCCATAAGTATGTTTGGCGGGGAAGAAGCTTTGGACGCTCTGCGTGAACCTTTTTCGCGCAAACTTAAGTCTGCAGTGAGTTCCATCGTCTCTTCTTCAGCCTTTAAAGCACAGCTTGACCATCACATACAAAACTCTGCACTGAGTGAAGATATGATCGCTTCAGTGGAAGGACTCATCACAAAAAGATTGGATGAACTGACTCCCAAAATGGTCAAAGAGTTGGTTCAGGAACTCATCAAAGAACATTTGGGCTGGCTGGTAGTGTGGGGTGGTGTGTTTGGCGGGCTTATAGGGCTGATCTCATCCTTCATGCTTTAGTCCATTCAGGATTTGGATTTAAGCCCAAAAGTCCTCATCAGTCATGCCGCCACTTTTCTTTTTTGCCACCATCGATGTTTTCATAGTTTTATATCCCAGATAGTCTTCATCCCAGAACTCAGGGATATGTAAGAGTTCACACCTTTCATCAAAATAGGCTTCCAACTCCCCTTCATTGAGCCTAAAAGCAGGGTTGGATGGTACTCTTTCATTCCCCTCATCATGTAAAAATGTCTCCATCAGTATGATGCCGTTTGGTTTGAGTGCTTCTATCATTTGAGGAAAGAGTCTGCGTTCCAAAAAATAGGTACAGACGATGAGGTCATATTTCTCTTTTTCCAGGGTATAGCTGTCAAAATCAACCTCTATTGCATTGATATGTGCCAAATTCTGCAGTTGTTCTATGGCCACTGATGAAATGTCAAGTGCATCGACTTCAAAGCCCAGGGAGGCGAGGTATTTACTGTGTCTTCCCATACCACATGCGATATCGAGAGCCTGTTTTCCTGTTGCCAGAGAAGCGTAGTCTTTTATGAGCTGTATAGGCTTGTCCGGTATTTTATTGTCCTGATATTTTTCGTTCCAGCGTTCTTTGTCTTCTTGTGCCATTGTAAGCCTTAATCAATTGTTTTTTGATATTATTCTATCTAAATTATCAAGGATCTTTATGGCAAAACTTACTTTTATATCATGGAATGTTAACGGTATACGTGCAGTAGATAAAAAAGATGCACTAAAATGGATAGACGAAGCAGATGTTGATTTCCTGGGACTACAGGAGATCAAAGCAGAAGCAGATCAGATCCCTGATACTATCTTTGAGAGAGACTATAAGTTTCAAAGTATCAACTCCTCTTCCAACAAAGGACAGTCCGGGGTGGCACTCTATACAGACATTAAAGGAGAAGCAGGTTCTTGTGACCATGTAGATATTTTAGATGAAGGGCGTATCAACGAGTATCATTTTGGAGACATTGCATACTTTAATGTCTACTTCCCGAACGGACAACGCAGTGATGAGCGTTTAGAATATAAGATGGCATTTTATGAGCGTTTTTTAGAGCATATTCTAACGCTTCGCAAACAGGGTAAGTCCATTGTAGTATGTGGTGATGTGAATACCGCGCATTATCCTATAGACTTAGCCCGTCCAAAAGCCAATGAAAAAACGTCAGGTTTCTTACCTATGGAACGTGAATGGCAGGATAAACTGCTGACATCAGGGTTTATAGATACTTTCCGTCATGTACATGGAGATATTGAAGATCGGTACAGCTGGTGGTCTTACCGGGCAGCTGCCAGAAAAAACAATGTCGGATGGAGAATAGATTATTTTTATGTTTCAGATGATTTGAAAGAGAAGATAATTGAGGCAGATATACTCGATACTGTTATGGGCAGTGATCACTGCCCTGTGAAGTTGGTCTTAGAGGTCTAAGATACTTGGGGATGAAAAGTAATTACTTCTCATCCTTATGATGTACTTCATCGTCACGTGTATCTTTTTCAGGATGATTGCCTGTCAGTTTTCTGATAAATCTCCCCGCAACCGTATCTATATCAAAAACGAGCTCCATCACCATAAATGCAACCAAAATAACACCAAGTACTGCTAAAATTGTAACTTCCATATCAAATCCTTTTATTAATATTTATATAAAATAGTATAACATAAATATTTTATATAATTCAAATATTTTTAATTTTTTGTTAAATGCCATCCTGAAGTTGTGGGACAGGGGTAAATTATGAGTTTTCTACTAGAAAAGTGCGCTTGTTTATTCGCTGATCTTTCAGAAGCATACAGATCTTTTATTTTGTTTCGACCGTCGGTGCAGGTACAAATAGGCAGAGAATCTATCTGAGGGGTGGTCTGTTGTATTTCTATCTTTTTTAATGCATCTATGGTCTTGACTTCAAAATAGATACAGAGTTGTTGTTCAGATAAATGAAGCAGATGAGGGCAATTATCGTGGATACGTTTGAGTATGGCTTCTTTTTTTTGTAGATCATTTTTAAATGTTTGCAATGCTCTTTTGAAGTTCATGCTGGGAAGAGGCAGACTCAGTCTGCATCCCCTACATAATAAAATTCATCCAAGCCTTCTAAAAATGCCATGAGCAGTTCATTTGAACAGACTTTAAAGTTTTTATGACCCTCTTTACGAAAGAGGGAGGCTAACTGCTGTTTGCTGAGCTCTACATCTGCCAGACCGAAGATGATCTCTGTTTCCGCTTCTTTTAACTCCAGTGCGATACGCAGTTTTTTGAGTATGAGGTTATTGGTGAGTTCTATGATTTCGTCATTATTGGCTTTTTTAGGGGAGGGACCTCTTTTCAGTGTCACCAGTCCATCTAAAAAAACACCTAATTCTTCATAAGAACAAAGCATAAAACCTTGGTCCTGGCGACGCTTGAGAAGAGACTCCAAATGAGAAGCTTCCATTGGGTACGCTTCAAGCTTATATGCTTCCAGTATCTCTTCTGTTGTTAAATTCAAGGCTTGTTGTATACGGTAAAGTATTTCGTTGGTATTGACGAGCATCTTATTTTTCACCTGCTTTTTTGGCAAGGTCATCCAGCGCCATCTTTGCTTTGTTAATGATATTTAAACAGTTCTTGTCTTTAATATTGTGTTTTAAAGACCAGTATTCGGGGTTGGTGTATGTGATCGTGGTCAAACCTTCATAATCTGTAGTAAATAAGATACGCAGTGGCAGGTCCAGACCCATAGAAGGGTTACAGTTCATTAACACCGTACCCATTTTAGGGTTACCAAAAATAACGACAGTTTCAGGTTTTAAGTTCAAGTTGACTGCTTTGGCATTTGCCTGATGGTCAATAGTCGAAAAATGTGTCAATCCCTGCTCTATGATGAGCTTTTCAAGTTTTGAAACGGCAGTCGGCAGATCATTTTCACTCTTGACACTGTTTAGAAAAGTACCTTTTTTATTATCGCATCCAAGTAGAGAAAAACCAAGCAATCCGATTAAAAATAATTTATGCATTGTCTATCCCTTATACATTAAACCTAAAGTGCATGACATCACCGTCCTGGACAATGTACTCTTTACCTTCAAGTCTGTTTTTACCGGCTTCTTTGGCACCGGATTCTCCGCCAAATTCTATAAAGTCTTCATAACTTATGACTTCTGCACGGATGAAACCTTTTTCAAAGTCATTGTGTATCACCGCTGCAGCTTTAGGAGCAGTTGTACCTTGACGGATGGTCCAGGCACGTACTTCTTTGACGCCGGCAGTAAAGTAAGACTGAAGACCCAGTTTGTCAAAGCCTTTATGGATGATCTGCTCCAGCCCGGACTCAGTCACTCCAAGATCCGCAAGCATTTCATCTCTTTCGTCATCATCAAAGTCTACCATATCTTCTTCAACTTTCGCACAAAGTTTGATCACCTCTGAGTTTCTTGCTTCAGCATAAGCTTTGAGTTGTTGTACATACTCACTGTCTTCACCCAGTCCGTCTTCATCTACATTGGCACCATAAATGATAGGTTTGGAGGTGAGAAGACGCAAGTCTTTGTTTATGGCTAAAAAACCGTCACTTTCTTTGTCTTCAAAGGTAGAAACAGGGGCACCGTCTTCTATGTGCGCAAGGAGCGCCTCGGCAACCACAAGTTGGTCTTTTGCATCTTTGTCATTTCCTTTTGCTTTTTTCTTAAGCATTTCAACACGCTTAAGTACCGCATCTATATCTGCAAAAAGCAACTCTTGCTCGATGATCTCAACATCACGGATTGGGTCAATACTGCCTTCTGTGTGTACGATATTGGGATCTTCAAAACATCTTACGATATGCAGGATCACTTCTGTCTCACGGATGTTCCCGAGAAATTTATTTCCCAGACCTTCACCCTTGCTGGCACCAGCCACAAGACCGGCTATATCTACAAAATCAAGTGTCGAGTGCTGTACTCTTTCAGGGTTTACTATCTTGGCCAGTTCGTCCAGTCTTTTATCCGGTACAGGTACCACTGCTTTATTTGGCTCTATGGTACAAAAAGGGTAGTTTGCACTTTCTGCATTTTGTGCTTTGGTGAGTGCGTTAAAAGTTGTAGATTTTCCTACATTCGGTAGTCCGACAAGTCCGATGCCTAATCCCATGTTATATCCTATATAATTTAATATTGTTATCCTTCTACAGCCCTTACAGTGGCACTTTAATCCACAATATCTTGACTTTACCAGATATACTTTGATATACTTAGATACTCCAAAATAAGTTAGGAAGTTCCCCAATGGATATCAAGTATGTATAAGATAGATAATCAAACTGTAAAGATAACTGGCATTGTACTCGAAAAGCCCTTTAAGCTTCAAGTTGCTGCCAAGGTATCTGCAGAAGCAGCCAATGATGCCTCATGTTTTGTGTTGAAAGGGATTTTACTATGAAATCTACCTTTACAAAAGATGAGCTTAGCGAGATACTGGGTGCAGAAGCTACGGATCAGAACATCAAAAAGTTGGATTGGTGGCTGGATATCCTGGGTAATGTTTCTGAGAAGACATGGAGTGTTGAGCATGAGCCGACAAAGAAGCTCACGGATCTTGAAGAGAGAGCCGAGCGCTTAAGGCATGAATTAGTTGCCACACTTCATGAGCTTGAAACCAACAGTGAACTTGCAAAATACCTGGATCACTATGAATTTCAGAAGGCACACCGCTATGAGAGTGAGATATGTGACTTCGTTGGAAGTGCCCTTTCAGAGCTTGATATATCCCAGACACTTGAATCAACAGTGGTCCGACCAGGCTTGATCAGATATTGCAAGGGTAATGAAAACCCTTTTAACTTACAATAAGACTTCCTCGTAAAGCCCTTGTATGCGGGGTTTTACAAACATTTCCCCCCCCCACAAAAATTCTTTGCAGTAGAACTTTTCCAAAACTGCAATAATTCTCGTATTAAATACAGACAGTTTTAGATATTATTAATGCATAAATCTAT
>Ga0209013_10005803_pt1 | contig 10581 bp, 8 predicted proteins | sample Cruoilmetagenom2_FD_187291 | JGI IMG/M metagenome (GOLD analysis project Ga0209013, IMG submission 187291) | Oil polluted marine microbial communities from Coal Oil Point, Santa Barbara, California, USA - Sample 2 (SPAdes) (version 2) | ecosystem: Environmental > Aquatic > Marine > Oil seeps ...
CAAGCAGGACCAGTCGTCCCATTATTTCTGCAGTGCCTGTGTGAATCCTTACCCTGGAGCGGTTTTTGTAGGGTTTTTTGTTGGAGTCCAGGTAGAGAAAGCGGCCATCAAGCAGATAGGAGGGCTGCAGGCAATCAACAGCAGCAGCCATTTCTCCGCGGCTGATGGACTCTTTTTCCAACCCCTGGAGATTAATGGCAGTCCTGTGACCGGCTTCCGCTTCTTGCGTGTCTTTATTGTGTACCTGTATGCCCCTTATCTTTCCGGATGTTCGGCTGGGATAGAACATGAGGTCTTCACCGGTTTTTATGCGGCCGGAAACAGCTGTTCCGGTTATGACCGTGCCAAAACCCTTCATGGAAAAAACTCTGTCTACGGGCATCCGGAATGGACCATGCGGTTCTGTAAAATCAGATGCTGCCACGAACTGGTCAAGGACATTTATGACTTCTTCGATGTTTTCCCCGGTGGTGGAGGATACCGGGATGAGGGGAGCGTCTTCAAGGAATGAATCTGCAAAAAAAGTTCTGACATCATCGGTCACCAATTCAAGCCAGTCCGGTTCAACCATGTTTTTTTTGGTGAGAACAATAAGACCGCGTTCTATGCCAAGCAGTCGGCAAATTTCAAAATGTTCGCGGGTCTGCGGCATAATGCCCTCATCGGCAGCAATGATGAAGGCAACCAGATCCATTCCTGAAGCACCTGCCACCATGTTTTTTACAAACTTCTCATGGCCGGGAACATCTACAATACCCAGACGGTGCCCGCATGGCAGGTCCAGATAGGCAAAACCGAGCTCAATGGTAATTCCTCTTTCTTTTTCTTCCTTGAGGCGGTCAGTGTCGATTCCTGTCAATGCCCGGATAAGACTGGTCTTGCCGTGATCTACATGGCCGGCTGTTCCCAGGATTATCTCACGCACTTTTTACCAACCTCCGGTGAGAAATGGATTCCCTGTTTTCTCCTGGGCTATGGTGGAGTGCTCTCCGCCATAGCCGTGTCCTGGCCAGACAATGGTGTCGGGAGGCAGGGACAGGATGCGTTTTTTAATGGAGTCCAGGAGTTGTTGTGTGCTTCCACCCGGAAAGTCGGTGCGGCCAACGCCACCGGCAAAAAGGGTGTCGCCGGTAAAAAGGTTTGGGTGAGAATAAAGACACATGCCACCCGGCGTGTGTCCCGGTGTATGGATGACTGCAAGGGTTTCATTGCCAAAGGCAAGAATATCGCCATCTTCAACACGTTTATCCACAGGTGGAGATGCAGGCAGGCCGAGTTGGGAAAAAAACTGTTCAACTTTGTCCTGGCCAAAAAAATCTGCGTCAGCAGCATGCATGACGATATCGGCACCGGTAGCTTCTTTGAGCTTTCCGTTACCACAGACATGGTCTGGATGACCATGGGTGTTAATAATATATTTTACTTTGAGGTTTTCTTGTTGGCAAGCTGTCAGGATATCCTCTTCATTGCCGCCAGGATCGATAATAACTCCCTGTTTTGTTTCTTCGCAGGCAGCTATATAGCAGCATACCCCCATCATTCCAACGGTCATTTGTTTGATAAACATTTCGTGTCCTGTTCGTAGTGATGATAAAGTTTAGTGGAAAGAGATTATAAATCTTACAGGTAAAAATAACAGATGGGCAATAAAAAATGTCCAGCTGTTATTTTCAAGATTCTTTTTTTACCGGGAGATCCTTGGTCACGTTGTCAAGGACTTTATCAAAGGCCTTGGTTGCAACAGTGCCGGCTCCGGAGGAAAGGTAAGGCTTGCCGCTATCTCCTCCCATGACTACCTTGGGATCCATGGGTACCTTGCCTAGAAAGCGCAGGCTGTGTTCCAGGGCAACCTTCTTGCCGCCGCCGGTGCCAAAAATATCCACCGGCTTATCACAATGCGGGCAGATAAATCCACTCATGTTTTCAACAACACCGAGGATTCGAATCTTAACATGACGGCAGAAACTTATGGATTTACGGACATCGGCCAGGGCAATTTCCTGGGGCGTGGTAACTATAAGAGCATTGACATCTTTTATGGTTTGCGCAACTGAGAGAGGTTCATCACCTGTTCCCGGAGGCGCATCGATCACCAGGTAATCCAATTCGCCCCAGTCGATGTCCCCAATGAACTGACGTATTGCCTGAATTTTTAAAGGGCCCCGCCAGATAATCGCTTCGTCACGGTTTTCCATCAGGTATTCCAAAGAGATGACTTTCAGATTGTCATCATATTTCATTGGCGGCAGCAGTTTTGGCTTTTCATCCTTTTCTGTAAAGAGCTTATCTTTCAGGTCAAGCATCCTGCAGATATCCGGGCCATGCAGGTCAACATCCATTAAACCAACCTGGTAGCCTCTTTTGGCCAGACCCATAGCAACATTTGTTGCAACGGTGCTTTTGCCGACACCGCCCTTGCCGCTCATTACAAGAATTTTATACTTTATTTTACTTAAAGTTGATTGAAGTCCGATATCCTGCATGGATTTTGCGACCTTGGCTGTTCCACATGAGCCTTGCGTGGCATCACTTTTACTTGGACATGTTTTGCATGCATCTGACATAATTATTTCCCTCCAATAATAAAAACTGGTTTAAAGTAAGGTGCTCAACCAGTTATAAGCAATTTGTCGTTACGAATTCAGGTGTATCTTTATACAGTAATGCTTAATGTTTTAAAAGCGAATAAGAAATACTTTCTAGTTTCCTTGCAGCGATTTGATACTCTGGATAAAACGCTTTATGCTTGATTTATTTTTAGGGTTTTAGCTAAATGGTGAAAACAATATTTGTCATTTACTAACATAAATGAGTTTTTTCTGATTTTGTGAAGAGGATTTTCAGAGGTGAATTCTGTAATCCGGACTATTGTATTTTTTTAAGCAGGTGAAAATGATGGATGATTTTGACAGAAGAATACTTGATGAATTCAAGGAACTGGAAAGGCAGATGGGCAGAATGCTGAGAAGTACCTCTCTATCAAGGACGGTACCTATGCCCTCGAGTGGAGGTGGCGGATGGCAGCCGGATGTGGATGTTTATGAAACAACTGATGATATAATAGTCCTTATGGATACAGCTGGTATTGATATGGATAATATGACCGTCACAGCAGAAAAGAACAGCATTACGGTCAAGGGTAGAAGAAGTCTGCCCAAGCGTGGCAATGTTTGCTGCATTCATCAACTGGAGATTGAAACGGGTTTTTTCAAAAGAACTATTGCCTTTTCTGTAGCAGTCCAGGTAGCTGCAACGACTTTCAACTGCCATAACGGTATTCTGGAAATCAAAATGCCCAAGGAAACAAAAAACTGCTCACTTCCCTAAACACATAGAGAATTGGATGACATAGTATGGCTGATGATAAAGCATCGACAGATAAAAAGATCAATGTGAATCCGGCAGATTTGCCTATACCTGAAGAGTTGCCGGTTCTGCCGCTCAATGATTTTGTCTTTTTCCCCGGCATGGGCTTTCCGCTTCAGATTTCCAATGAACATTCCAGGCAGTTGATCGACGATGCCCTGCTGAAGGACAGGTTGATTGCTGTGGTCTCCCACAAGAAGATTTCTGAAAAGGAATCCTCAAAAAAGCTTTCTGATCATCTTTATTCCATTGGGGTCGTCTGCTATATCCATAAGCTTATCAAATCCCCGGAAGGTTTCTACCAGGTGGTTATGAGTGCGGCAAAAAAAATCAGAATCCTGGAATATACTGCGCAGGAACCATACCTTAAAGCCCGGCTTGAAGTCCTTGAAATGAAGGTGGAGGAGGATAAGGAGATCGAGGCCTATATCCTTAATCTGCGCAACCAGTTTAAAAAACTGGTCACGCTTTCCCAGTTGCCACCTGAACTGTATATGACTGTAGCTGCCATTACGGATCCCTTTCACATAGCCTATTTAATTGCTTCTCAGTTGAACCTGTCCCTGGATGAAGAGCAGGTAATTCTTGAAATCATCGAACTCAAGGAAATGCTGCACAAGGTGGCGGAAGAACTTGCCAAGCGCTTGGAAACCGTTGAGATGAGCAATAATATCCAAAAGGCTGTCAAGGAGGATATGGACGATAAGCAGCGTGAGTTTTTCCTGCGGCAGCAGTTGAAAGCAATCCGCAAGGAACTTGGCGATGAGGATGATCACGCTGATATAAACGAACTCAAAAAAAGGGTCGAAGATGCGAAATTAGGTGACGAACCCCGTAAAGCCGCGGAAAAGGAACTGGGCAGGCTCGCAAAGATCCCTCCCTCTTCACCCGAGTATACCGTTTCGAGAACCTACCTGGAATGGATTCTGGACCTGCCATGGGAGGTATCCACCACAGATGCATTGGATATTGAGGAGGCCCAACGCGTTCTTGATAATGATCATTATGGTCTGGAAAAGATCAAAAAGAGGATAATAGAGTTTCTGGCTGTGCGAAAACTCAAGCATGATATGCATGGGCCTATCCTGTGTTTTGTGGGGCCCCCCGGAGTTGGTAAAACTTCTCTGGGACAGTCAATTGCCAGGGCTCTTGGAAGAAAGTTTGTGCGCATCTCGTTGGGAGGTGTCCGGGATGAAGCTGAAATCAGGGGACATAGAAGAACATATATCGGAGCCCTTCCCGGTCGGATAATTCAAAGCCTGCGCAAGGCAGGTTCCAACAATCCTCTTTTTATGCTGGATGAGGTAGACAAGCTGGGCATGGATTTCAGGGGTGATCCATCTTCGGCCCTGCTTGAAGTCCTCGACCCTGAGCAGAATTTTTCCTTTGCCGATCATTATTTGGAAATCCCTTTTGACCTTTCCAGAACAATGTTTATCACCACGGCCAATATGCTTGACACCATTCCCGGGCCGTTGCGCGACAGGATGGAGGTCGTTGAACTGCCGGGCTATACCGAAGATGAAAAACTGATGATTGCCAAGGAGCATTTGGTAGAAAAACAGCTTGAGGCTCATGGCTTGACTGGAGATGACCTGGAACTGACAGATGATGCTATCCGCAATATCATCCGCTCCTATACAAGGGAGGCAGGTGTCCGTAATATTGAAAGGAAACTGGCTGCAATTTGCCGGGGTGTGGCAAAGGATATTGTTTCAGGTTCCACCGAAAAGGCTGTTGTTGACACCAGGGACCTGCAGAGGTATCTCGGCTCCATTCGCTTCTTTCCCGAGATGTTGGCCAGAACCTGGGGGCCGGGTCTTGCTACAGGGCTGGCCTGGACGCCGGTAGGAGGTGATATCCTGTTTATTGAGTCAGCAAAAATGCCCGGCAGGGGTGGACTTACCCTTACAGGCAAGCTGGGTGAAGTGATGAAGGAGTCGGCCACTGCAGCGATGACCTATCTGCGTTCCAATGCCTCTCAATTTGCTATTGAAGATGCTGTTTTTGCTGAAACAGACACCCACATACATGTGCCTGAGGGAGCCATACCCAAGGACGGTCCTTCAGCAGGGGTAGCCATGGTGGTATCCCTCACCTCTCTTTTTACTGACAGGCCGGTGCGCAAGGATCTTGCCATGACCGGAGAAATAACATTACGCGGAGATGTTCTGCCGGTAGGCGGTATCAAGGAAAAGGTAATTGCCGCTGTCAGGGCCGGAATAACAGATATAATTCTTCCCCATCTCAATGAAAAGGATGTGATCGAACTGCCGCATAATGTGAAACAGGGGATCAAGTTTCACCTGGTGCAGGGCATTGAGGAGGCATTGGATATAGCACTGGAGAAAGATTAGAATTCGTGGGCTGCGCATCCCTCTGCTTTTATGCTTTTGTCAGTGATACGTTGGCCGGTTGACAGGGAGATACAGTTCTTTGCCACCATATGATGGGGGAAATAGCTTTTTTTGGCCTGACGTAAGCCCGGGACCCCGAGATCCTGTTCACGGTTAACATAGTCAAAATCCGAGAGTCCATACCTGGAAAACCACTGATTAACAAGCTGGCCAAGACCCGGTATGTCTGCCATTGCTTTTTCAAAATGCCAGACAGCTGTACCGGGATGTAATTCTTCTGCAACGGCATACGCCTGGATTATCCCGTCAACCCTGACAGCACCACCGAGAAGTCCGAAATCCTCAAAATGGGCAAAGGTTTCTGCTATGGCGTTGGCCTCATTACATAGACCGGGATTTCTGCCGCAATCCCTGGTATTGCACCAGTTTTCCTGCATGGTTTCACATTCTGCCAGGAGTTCTGAGGTTATGGGGACATATTCGCAAAGGTGTTTATTAAGGCACTGTTTGATTTTATTGCGTTTTTTTGAGAAGCGTCGACCGACAAGTTCAGCCAGGTCTGACACCAGGTAAACGTAGTCTGCATTGCCCCGGTCTGCATTCACTGCATATTTTGCAGGAGGAAGATTTTTTGTATTCCGGTCTGGAATGCGAACAGCGCCACTGACGCTACCGCCGCCGCTGTCAAAAGCTGCTATGATATCCGGTATGATGATATTGCCAACCGGGGGGCCATACAGGAGATATTCCCCCTCTCCACCTGTTGATTTCACAAGAAATACAAGGGAGTTGTCAATCTCTGTGAAAAAAATTGGTCTGGAAGGCTGCCAGATAAATAAATTGGTAAAGGTGTGCTCAGAGATATCAGGAGGATACCTGCGGAGATACTCTGTGACTAAACTCCTGTCGGCCAGGGTCAATGATCGAATATCAGGCATTATTTGAATAGTAGAAAATATTGTGTGCTATGGGCTGAAAAACTAGAACTGCCCGCCTTTTATATTTTTTATCAGTTGAGCAATTTCAAGCCCCAGGGAAACACATTTTTTGCCTTGCATGCAGGCATCTGCATCTGGTTTTTCCAGGAAGTGCTTCAACGTGTGATTGTCCTTTTTAAGACTGACAACCCAGGCGTTTTGCCTTTTGTCTAAATCGACCGTAAGGTCAATACCACATTGGCCGATTTCAGGATAGATTTCCTGGATTTTTTGACAAAGTTCATCTTTTTTAATCATGGCCAGACCTTTAAGGAAAAGAATGAGTTGTTAAAATGGACCGTTATTGCATCTCATACTCAATTATTCTTGATAATACATCATGACGCATTCCGGTAGTTTTAATTCTGCAGCTTTTGTATTAGTATGCAACATTTTTATTACTAAGCTGATCTAAATTACAGGTTATGTCGAGCAGGGGAAAATACATTCTGGTTGAACTGCAAGTATACTGTTTGAAATGAAAGTAATATTGGCAAAGAGTGCCGGGTTCTGCATGGGGGTCAGGAGGGCAGTGGAAACGACCCTGGATCTAATTCAAAAGGAGGATACCGGCGTATCCACCTTTGGTCCGTTGATTCATAATCCCCAGGTTCTTGACCTTTTAGGCGAAAGGGGTGTGAAGGTGCTCCAGGAGGTCCCTGCGCAGGAGTCCGGTACGGTTATAATAAGGGCGCATGGTGTCCCCCCTGTTCAGAAAGAAAAACTCAAGATGGCAGGTGCCACGGTTAAAGATGCGACCTGCCCCCATGTGGTCAAGGTTCAGGTTATTATCAGGAAATACCTCAAGCAGGGATATGGTACCGTTATTATCGGTGACCGGAATCATGCTGAGGTTGAAGGGTTAATGGGTTTTGCCGGGAGTATGGGGCAGGTTGTCAGCAACCGGGAGGATATCAAAAAACTGCAGCTTAATTCTCCCTACATAATAGTAAGCCAGACAACACAGGATGAAACAGTCTTTGCAGAACTGAGCAGTATAATCCTGGAACGGTTTCCCGGCGGCAAGGTGTTTAATACCATTTGTGATGCAACCCATAAGCGCCAGGAAGAGGTGCGCAGTCTTTGTGAGGATGTGGAGGCAATGGTTGTGGTGGGAGGCAAGAGCAGCGCCAATACTCAACGGTTGGCTGAAATTGCCGGAGGAGTGGGATGCCCGGTTTTTCTGGTTGAAACGGAAGATGAACTAGACCTTGGTGGACTGGCAAAATATGAATGTGTGGGAGTGACAGCCGGAGCATCAACCCCTACCTGGATGATAAGCAGGGTGGTCAGGATACTTGAGGCCCTTCCCGCTAAAGGTGAGGGAAAGCTGAAGCAGGTTGTCGGCAAATTACTCTGGTTTCTGCTGGCTACAAATGTATATGTCAGTCTCGCGGGTGGTGCTCTTACCTATACAGCCGAAATACTACAGAATAATGTGCCAAAGACGAGTTGTTTCCTGATCAGCTTTTTTTATCTTTTGGCCATGCACAACCTGAATCGCTTTACCGATAGAAAATTACAGAAGTTTAGTGATCCTCTACGGGCACTTTTTTATGAAAAGTATCGATGGCCGCTCCTTATCGCCTTAGCCTTGTCCCTGGCATTTGCCTTGACGCTGGTGTTTGAGCATGGGGTAAGGCCTTTTTTCCTCCTGACCGGCATGAGCATTTTTGGGATTCTCTATAGTGTGCAGATTATTCCTAAATCACTGATTCCCAATATCAGGGTAAGAGGGCTGAAAGAGATTCCCGGTTCCAAGACATTCCTGGTGGCGGTTGCCTGGGCCTTTGTTACAACCCTTATACCAGCCTGGAGTGACTCCCGGAATCCGGACGGGTTGACTTTTGTGGTACTTTTTTTTGTGATGCTCCTTGTTTTTGTCAGAAATGCGCTTTTTGATGTTTTTGAGGTGCAGGGAGACAGGATTGTCGGAAGGGAGACATTGCCGGTATGCATCGGTGAGAAAAAAACACTGTTCATCCTGAATATTATCATGGCGCTCCTGCTTGTTTTGCTCTTGCTTATGCCGCTATTTGGTTTTATGTCAGAGGCAGGTTTCTGGTTGCTGCCGGGAATAGTATATATTATTGGATTAACCATGTTGTATAACAGGGGCAAGGTAAGCCAGGGCCCCAAACTTGAGTTTTACCTGGTTACAGTTTTTTACCTGCTGGCAGGGCTTGCATGGCTGTCGGTTTTTTAGGCAGGGATCTCTGTATTTTTAAGCGTCTTTAAGATTTACATATTAAATGTAATGGAGTAACGGATGTTAGGCTGGTTTAAAAAGAAAAAAACAATCAGGGAAGATACGATTCCGGCCAGTGATGGAATATTGGAGGAAGAAAGGCAAACAGCTGAAGTTGCAGAGGCTGTCACTGAAGTTTCTGCCGGCTTGGATCCAAGCCGGCAGAACGTAATAAGTGAAGCTGCTGAATCTGAAGAACAAGCCTTAAAGCAGGACAATCAAAAAGGATTGTTCAAGCGTCTTCAGGAGAGTTTGGGCAAGACGCGGGATTCTCTGGTAAGCAGGGTCGACGAGCTGTTTCTTGGCAGGAAAGAGATTGACGCCAAGCTCTTGGATGAACTTGAAGAGATATTAATTACAGCCGACCTCGGGGTTAATACAACTCTTGACCTGCTCGATGAAATCCGCTCCAGGGTATCAAGACAGGAGCTTAAAGACCCCCAGGTCTTAAAGCTGGCCCTGAAGGAGAGGATTCTGACCTTCTTTGAAGGATATGATGCGGCAGAAATGAAAATGCCTGAAAAAGGCCCTTTTGTTATTATGGTGGTCGGCGTCAACGGCGTCGGCAAGACAACCACAATTGGTAAAATAGCTAACAAGTTCGTGCGTTCCGGCCAGAGTGTTCTGCTGGTGGCTGCAGATACTTTCCGGGCTGCGGCTATTGACCAGTTAAAGGTGTGGGGGGAACGAGTCGGTGTGGATGTGGTTGCAAAAGAGTATGGGGCTGACCCCTCTTCAGTTATTTATGATGCCCTTGATTATGGAATTTCCAGGGATTTTGATGTCATACTCATTGATACGGCCGGCCGGCTGCACACAAAGGTAAATCTTATGGAGGAACTCAAAAAGATTAAACGGGTGATCAATAAAAAAATGACCGGTGCACCCCATGAGATTATGCTCATCCTTGATGCGACTACCGGGCAGAATAGTATCTCCCAGGCTAAACTTTTTAATGAGGCAGTAAGTCTTACCGGTCTGACCCTGACAAAGCTGGACGGTACCGCAAAGGGAGGTATTGTGGTGAATATTTCCCATGATTTTAATATACCCATCAGGTTTATAGGTATCGGTGAGAAACTTGAGGATTTGCGCGATTTTGATCCAGGGGAATTTATTGAAGCCCTCTTTGCGAATGGATCCGGGAATTAACCCGCATTTCTTACGAGCATTTCAGCATTCAATAGTGAATGGTGATAGTCTGAGTGCATAGAAGATAGTATACAGGATATTAACAAGGAACAGAGTGTTTACGAATGGTATAGATGAAAAAATATGCTGAACTGATCGCACAAGGCAAGCCGGTACATCCGTATAGCCTGCAGTGTAAGGTGGTAAGTTTATGCCCTGTCTTTAAGGGGGCATACTAAAGTATAGCTCCCCCCTTACACTTTGTCTATCCAGCGTCTCGACTTGTGAGAAACCTAGGTTAACTGAAACACGAAAAAGAATTTTCTTAAAACATGAGGACTGCGAACTAGTGTTTGTCCAGAAATAGGATTTTTGCCGGAGATTAGGTAAGCGAGTTTACGAGACTCCGGGGATTGTGAAAAAAATAAGCGCAGGCATATGTATGATATCGGAGTCTCAACTTCGTTTCGCGCACCTCCGAGCATTATTTTTTTACCATGAC
>Ga0209013_10005804_pt1 | contig 10580 bp, 14 predicted proteins | sample Cruoilmetagenom2_FD_187291 | JGI IMG/M metagenome (GOLD analysis project Ga0209013, IMG submission 187291) | Oil polluted marine microbial communities from Coal Oil Point, Santa Barbara, California, USA - Sample 2 (SPAdes) (version 2) | ecosystem: Environmental > Aquatic > Marine > Oil seeps ...
AATACTCACAGCTGCCATCAATATTCCAGCAATCCAATTTCGATTCATCTACTCACTCCTTCAACCTCCTGAAAAGGCTATGTAATATTCTATTGTAGATATTCCGCAAAACAGCTGCGCTTTCCGACGAGTAACCGCAGGAGCAGTTGGTTTTCCACAGCTGTTTTTCTCCAGGTCATAAAATAATTGAATATCAATAAAGAAATTTAACATATCGTTTTTAAAAAAATGCCATGCTCTATATATTATTATTGATTTTAATAATTTTGATGATTGTAGTGTAAGGCGGCGACTCCAGCGGGAAAAGCGTGTCCAGGTGAGACCCCGCAGGCGCTTGCGCTGAGGAGGCTCACGGACCGCCCGCGGAAAGCGTTCGACTGGCACGGAAATCAACATTCTTGTTTAACTGTGATTCTGAAAAAAAGTCGGTGCAGTTTTGCACCGACTTTACATTATTCTTTTTCTGCTGTCTTTGCAATTTCCGGTTCAATTGCTTTTTCCGGATGGTTCGAATAGAATCTTCGACCAAGCCATGTTTGGAAAATCAACAGTAAACCGCCGACAGTCCAGTACAACGGCAATGCCGACATGGACGTAAACGATACAAACATAATCATGATAGGCGAAATGTAAACCATCATTTTCATTTGCTGCTTTTGTTGTTCAGGGATTGTCCATAATGACACTTTTGCCTGCAAGAAGTACACTGCACCCGCAATCAAAGTCATGATCAAATCCGGTGAACCAAGACTGTACCACAGGAATTGGTGGCTCTTCACATCTGGGGAATATAATATCGCAAAGTATAGTCCCATGATGATTGGCATTTGAATCAACATCGGCAAACAACCCATATTTAATGGATTGACACCATGCTTACGATAAAGACCCATCATTTCTTGTTGCAACTTCATTTGCTCTTCTTTATCTTTAGAGGCTTTGATTTTCTTCTGGATTTCGTCCATTTCCGGTTTCATGGCATCCATCTTGATTTTCATGCCCTGTTGTTGCTTGTAATTACGAAGCATCAATGGCATCAAGATAAGACGGATCAATACCGTAATCGCAATAATGGCCATCCCGAAACTCCCACCGAATAAATCACCAAAGAAGTTAAGTAAATATTCGAAAGGATACACTAAAAAGCTATAGAAAAATCCTTCTTTATTCTCAACGCTTGCACAGCCACTCAATAAAAGAGCTGCAACTACAAGTATTGACAGTAATCCAATTTTTTTCTTCACTAGTTTCACCTTCATCTTTTAAGCTATAGAAAAGTATACCTTATATGACTACCACATATCAAATCGATAGAGAAAGAGTTCAGCAATTTACCTCTATTAAACGGTTTTAGAGAAGGCGAAACGGAAATAGTCATGTTCTTTTTGATCACGGAACTGTTTCGGAGTCACTTCCGTATATTTTTTGAATATGCGTGTGAAATAACTCTGATTACAGAAATGGTATTGACGTGAAATATCGGAAATGCTCTTGTTCGTATTTCTCAAATAGTATTGGGATTCTTCCACACGACGGACATTTAAATATTCAACAAGTGTAATGCCTACGTGTTCACGGAATATGCGTGACAAATGGCTTGTACTGACATGGAAATGCTTCGCGATATCCTCCACTGACAGTTCGGACTCCACTTCATCGTTAATAAACAGGATTACCTTGTTTACGGTTTGATGGATGAACGTCGGTTGTTTTCTCTCAGAAATGACCATGATAAAGAAATCAACCAAATCGTCCGCAAATTGCAGGAAAGATGCGTCGTTCATTTGATTGTCGATCATATCCACGCATGCCGCGTTGAATGCAAATGCCTTTTTAGAAGGCACTTGATTTTCATACAATTTTCTCGCCATGATTGATGACAGGACGGTAAAATAGTTTTTCACTCCACGGATCGTCTGTTTCCCGGCTCTTGAGGATATGATGTCAATGATTTGGTGAATGGTCTGCTTCGCTTTTTCCGTCTCCAAATGATGGATTTCATACAAAAGCTTGTTTTCCAATTCAAAGAAATTATCCAACCCAGCAAACTGGGATGAAATCTCTATTTCATTTATGTATTTTTTTGATAGTGTTTCACTACCTGATAATTGATGTTGCTGCTGCATTAAAATCCCCATCTTTCTTCACATAAGCCTTATCTTATTTACACACTACACTACTATATAATGAATCTCGTCCTATGAAAATAGAATTAATACATTAATAATAATATTATTTCACTTTAAAATCATAGGTCTTTCGTTATATTTAAGTGAAAATCAGTATAGATAATACAACTTTTTTTCTAAAAATCGGATATTTTCTCAGTTTCAGGTGATAAAACCACTTAAGCTACTAAGTTTATTCGTTTTTATCCATTGGTACAAGTATTTACGGCCATTGACTGATGAATTTGGACAAAAAAGTACATTTCTGCTGCTAAATCCAATAAAGTTCCTGATAAGTCCTCTAACATTCAAAGAAAATGCTTACATTAAATGAGCGATTTTTATGATAAAATAGAATATATTAACGATAGGCAAAAGTGAGGTACATGTATTGGACACAACTTCCATAAAAGGTATCATGAATGTCATTCATGAGTTTTTCCCCGAAAATGCATCCATTGCAATTTCCAACACCATTGAATATGTATTTTATCAACCAAGCAAAAAAATCGATTTAAAAATTGTGCCCGGTGACTTGATCAAAGAAGGGACGGCAACTCAAAAAGCTCTTCTTTATGGGCAAAAAGTGAACGAGTACATTGACTCGGATGTTTTCGGCGTTTCATATTACGCAATGAGTATTCCAATAAATGCTGAAGGCAAGACGACGGGTGCTGTAACAGCCATCTTCCCTCAACAGCCATCTCCTTTTTTGAGTCAGTATTTGACCATCAAAACAAATGACAATTGGTATCCAGTGAAACATGAAAAAGTGCTGTTTCTTGAAACCCAGCTGCGAAAAACATTTGTTAAGACGGAGACGAAGGAAGGATTCCATCGCTTGAATTTAAGTGAGCTGGAACTGTTCCTCTCAACGGAATCCTTTATTCGTTGCCATCGTTCATATATTGTCAATATCGCTTTCATTAAAGAAATCCAACCAGATTCACATTCTACCTTTTTACTTGAAATGACGGATGGAACCAGAATTCCGGTAAGTCAACGTTATGCCAGTTACTTCAGACGTTCATTAGGATTTTAAGTTCATTGCCTATAATTCTGGTAACGAAGAATTACAGCAAAATTGTGTTCGGTTTGTGCAACGTATATCAATAATCATTATTCACCCGTGACTATCGTCCTTTCTTGCATTCAAAAAAAGAAGGCTACGCTCGCTTACAGCGTAGCCTTCTTTATATATATCACTTGTCTGTTTCAAATTTATTTTCGATTGAAGACATTTCTGTTACATCTTTTTTGTCTGCTTTTTCTTTATCATCTTGAGCGTCCTCATTATAGTATTGAACGCTTGTTAATGCGCCTTCGTCTACCATATTGTTGTCGTCACTATCATGAGGATCAGAATGACCATTTTTTGTCGTTTCAGCATTATTCAATTTTTGGGAATCCAGATATGAGTTTATTTTGGTTTTTGTATTGTTGAAGGCTACGAGCGCTTTATCACGATTTTCTTTTTTGCTGAAATATGCGTAAGCCCCTGCCGCTAATCCTGCCAATAATAATGAACGATTTTGTCTTTTTGCCATTGTCCCATTCCTCCTGTTATCCAAAAAATTCTCTTTATAATGGTTTATATACCCGTTTGAAAAGAAATTAAACATTGTTTTTTTAGGTTGTCCCGCAAGAGTGTATTTGTTGATGCAAGCCACCGTTTATGTTTGTTGATGCTATTTCGGTTTCACCATATCAACATGGGGAATGCCATCTTCATCGTACTCCTCAGATACTTCTATAAAACCAAAGGATCCGTAAAACTGTTTTAAATACGTTTGTGCTTGGAGCTGGATTTCTTCTCCTGGCCATTTTTCCTCTATCGTTTTGATGGATTGTTCCATCAATTGCTTTGCCAATCCTTTTCCGCGCGCTTTTTGGTGGACGATGACCCGTCCGATTGACGTGCGATTGTATTTGACTCCTGGCGGCAGGATGCGGGCGTACGCAAGCAATTCCTGATTTTCCATGTACGCAAGGTGAAGCGATTCGGCATCATACCCATCCAGCTCCGGATACGGACACGTTTGTTCCACGATAAAAACATTTACTCGCAGTTGTAAGTATGAATATAGTTCACTTGGTGTCAGTTCCTGAAAAGATTTTACTGTCCACATATTCCCCACTCCCTTTGTGGATATTATTCCACAACTGTGGCGTCTACGCGAAATATTTGGTATGCTAGTTGAAAGAATTTTGAGGTGAGACGATTTGATACGAGCGATGAAACTAGACGATATTGCTGCAGTACAGCAAATCGCTAAAATTAGTTGGAATGACACGTACGAAGGCATTATTCCAATCGATGTTCAAAATTTATTTATTGAAAGAGCTTATTCAAATGCCATGATGATGAAGCGATTGGAAAAAACGTCAGTTTATGTTGCCGAACATGGGGATACAGTTGTAGGGTTCGCCAATTTTACACGCGTGGATGAGGATGGAGATGCTGAACTTACAGCTATTTACATGCTGCCTTCCTATCAACGTCTTGGTTATGGCAAGCGTCTGCTGGAAGAAGGTTTACAGCATATTCAAAAGGCACAGCAATTGTTTGTCTATGTGGAAAGTGAAAACAGCAAAGGCCGGGCATTTTATGAACGCAATGGCTTTACATGTATCGAAGAATTCGATGAGTATTTTGAAGGTCATCCATTATCGACAGCTAAATATGTACACTATCTAAAAACACCCGTTAACAGTTAACTGTTAGCGGGTGTTTCTTTGTTTATAGCGGTTGTTGTGGTTGATTCGTTTCGTAATGATCATTCTGATAGAAAGGATCTACTTCGTGTCGTGCAGGATTTTTACGCACGAAACACATGATTGCAGCGATGTAGAATAAAATCGGTGCCAATAAAAGAATTCCGGACAACAGACCGGCTATGACAAACAAAATGCCTGCCGTCTTCGGACTTTTGTTTTTAGAAACTTTCACGACAGCGATGATGCTCAAAATCACACTGATTAACAATAGTACCACTAATACCCAACCTACGACTCCAACAACGTCCAATGTAGCTTCAAAACCATTATTGATCATATTGATGTCCTCAGTGGTCATAGTTGGATCCGTCATCATCATTTCTTCCTCGAACATTTGCTTTAACTCAGTTGTATCTGCGGCAGTCGCGCCTACGACCGCCATGGTAACAAAAATAAGGAAGATAACGTTTAAAATTGACCCAATAATTCCTAAAGCCATTTCACCTGCTCTACTCACAGCACTCACCTCTTTTTATATTCTCTACATAATATATACGCAATAAAACAACTTTAGTTTCATAAATCAAATATTCCCTTCAGAATTATGATTAAACCTGTTTAGGTTCGGAAAGTCGGGGTATACCTTTAGTAACACCAACACCAAATAGGGAGGAGCAGATGATACCATGGAAAAGAAAATCGTCTTCAGTCAGGCAGATTTCATGTACACAATGGTAGGTGCGTCAGTGTTAACTGGTTTCTTATTTATCTTTACTCAGATGTGAGGGTGGCAAAATGACAGGAAATACATAAAAGGCAATCCACTACAGGAAATAGAGGATTGCCTTTTTATTATGCTTTAATATCTTCATATGCGTCGGATTGTTCAAAAGCCGATACCACATACGAGCAAACTGCTTCCATTTTATACTCTTTTTCACGAGCGAATTCAGCCGCCCGATCGAGAAGTTTCTTCGCTACTCCTTGACCTCGAAGTGCCGGAGAAACAAATGTATGGTCCATCACCATGACATCCCCCAACAGGGTCCACGTGATTTCCCCTAAAGTTTGACCATCCTTTTCATACACAAATGCAAAGACGTCATGACCTGTTTCTTTAAACTGAAATTCCATTGACCATCACTCCTTTTTTGTCAGTGTAGCATATTACCCTTTAAACTTCAGCGGACGAAGCTTGGCTTCAATTTGTTCACGCTGTGGTTCTAGGAAAGGCGGCAATGCTAGTGTTTCACCCAATGAGTCCATTGGTTCATCCGTTGCAAATCCAGGTTCATCAGTCGCAAGCTCATACAAGATCCCGTTCGGTTCTCGGAAATAAATTGATTGGAAGTAATAACGATCCACTTTTCCGGAAGTCATGAACCCTTTTGCACGTAATAACTCTTCCCACTTGTCATACTCTTCAAACGTATTTACACGGAATGCTACGTGATGAACACTGCCGCGACCTGGTCGTTCCATCGGCAAATCAGGGCGTTCTTCGACATGCACTTCCGATGCAGGACCGCCTTTCCCAGTGGAAAATACGGTAATCTCGGGCATGCCTTCAATAAGGGATGGATATGACCCTATTTTTTTGAAACCCAAAACTTCCATAAGGACAAGTTGAGTATGTTCAGCTTTGCGAACCGTAAGCGTCACGTGGCCCAATCCGACGATCGCAATTTCTTCCGGAACCTCAGACTTCGTCCAGGGAATTCCATAAGGGATACCTTCTCCGTTATCAACAACCAACATAAGCCGTGAGCCTTCGAAGTCTTCAAAGTACATGCTTTTTCTGCCGAATCGTTCCACTACTTCTTCAAAGTACACATCATGTTCGCTGAATCGTTTCTTCCAATACATCAATGCTTCGTCGCTTTTTACGCGAAAAGCCGTGTTGCTGATACTGGAAACGCCAGGTACAGTTTTTGCCGCGCGCGGGATATCAAAGTACGTCATGTCAGTTCCCGGAGTACCTACTGCATCTGCATAAAATAAATGGTAGGACGACGTGCTGTCCTGGTTCACACTTTTTTTCACGAGCCTCATTCCTAAAATACGGGTGAAGAAATCATAGTTTTTTTCCGCATCTGCCGTGAGTGCCGATACGTGATGAATCCCTGCCAATTCCATAAAAATTCCCCCAGTTCATTAAATATCTCGAATTCAAGGTATTTTTTCTTTTAGCTTATCATGAGGAAATTGGAAGTGCAATCCATATGTTCCTTCCTGATGAAAACCTTAACCGTTTTATTCTATCCAGGTGGAACATTTGTATAACATAAGGGGTTATCCCACTATTGGAGCATTTCATGGAAGAAGACATACGATAACTTGTAGGGAAAAGGAGGCGGATGCATGTCAAATGAGTTTGTTGTAAGGTCATTAGATGAAATTCGATTTTGGGCAAGAATCATGAAAGAACATGCTTTATTTTTAAGTTTAGGATTTACTGTGAACGAGAAAAAACTTATTGTGGAAGCTCAACAATTCATTGATGTTTTTGAGCGTATTGAAGAGCAGCTAGCAGGTTATTCGGAGCATACCGATCCAAGAGTAATACAGTCATTTAATTCACAGGTTTATCAAGCCGTTGCATCGATTTGGGCATACAAACGAAAAGTTTTAGGACTGATTCTCCGTTGTGAAATCACGACTAATAATTATCCATTACTGGTTGATCATACTAGCAGAGAGGCTGCATACTTTGGTAATCGATTACTCGAATTAAATGAAGGTAAACTTCAGCCACTACCGGAGGCCATAATTAAGGAAAATGTCTTCTTCCTTAAAATTATGGCAGACCATGCGAAATTTATCGGTCATCTTTTAGATCCAAGTGAAAGAAAATTGGTCGATCAAGCAAGAGAATTCAGTCATGATTTTGATCAGCTGATGTATCAGGCAATTGATTTGGACAGTATGAGACCGCAGTCACAAACGGGTCCAATACTTGACCAATTCCTAGATCAAAATCGAGTATCTGTAGTGTCATTGAGAGACTTCAAGAAAACGGCACGTGATTTGATTGAAGAGTGCAGAATAAAGAGCAATATTCATCCACTATTAGCAGATCACGTTTTTAGGGAAGCAGAACGGTTTATCGAAATCATCGATATATTCGAGGAAAGCCTTAAAAATTCAAAACCTGCACTCGATTGCTAATCAGATTTCATATTAAATAAATATCAAAAGTGAATGGAAATAAGAAGGAAAATCAAATTTAAGGGGGCATCACAAAGTCGATTTCCGACTTTATGATGCCCCCTGATAATACTGTTTACATTTAGTTGAACAACGAACGAATTGAGTCGATCAAGTTATTGAAGAAGTTTTTGACACTTTCCCAAAATCCTTCATTATCCACAATTGTTCCAATCTTATCTTCAATCGTTTTGCTTAGATCATTCAATTGATCGGACCACTGACTGAAGTCGATATCCAATTTACGGATGCGATCCATCAGGTCAACTAGTAACTGACGGTCTTCAGCACTCAATTCAATGTTCAATTTTTCCAATTGATCCTGGACAATTTTTTCCACTTCTTCTTTAGTCACAGGGTTTTGCTCTGCAATGTCCTTCTTGATTTCAGTCAATAGTTCACTGACCTTGGCTTCATCAATTCCTGATTTGTTAGCCAGAATAGTAGCTACTGAAAGTTCTTCATTCGCTACATCTGTACGTTCCGTATCCAGTTTCTCGCCACCAACTTCATAGGCTTTATATATGCCTACCAACGCTGAATGTCCAGTTACTTTCTTTGGTGCTGCCACTTGAACCGTTGCGTCCTCAATACCAGCCGTCAACATGGCATTCCCATACATTTCCGCCGTTACTTGCGTGATGTTTTCTTCCGTCACGATCTCGATGACCAAGCCTTCGCCAGCATCCTTGCGCGTGATTTTTGCCGATGAGTACATACGGGCGGAGGAATCGCCGTCTTTAATGTATTTAACCAAATCTTCACCAGTTACTGAGATTTCTTCCACCTCAGATTCATTTGTAACTTTGAGACTATCTTTCACACTTTGTTTCTCTGATTCAGTTAAGTTAGCACCATAGACTACTACCGGCAGACCAAACTTTTCATTTATGACTTCGCCAGTGGTCGATCCTCCGGTACTTGCCGATGCGACTGAAGGGATAAGCAATGCAGCTGCCAACAGAATTGAAGATAAACGGAATAGTTTCTTTTTCAAAGTAAATTCTCCTCTCAGAACAATCTTTATTATTGATTTGGGTCAAGCTATCCTCTATTAAACTATGCCGCCCTCTTGATAATACGACGAAAGGGCAAAAAAAGTTTCGGAGAGTATATATCTCACCTTTCCCTTTTTGCCCTTTTATTAGTCATTACCTATTAGATTTTAGATTTTACTAAAGTCCAGCCATCTTGTTGTTCAATTTTTCGTTCCTTCATTAATTTCCCTAAAGCACGTTTGAAAGAGGCTTTGCTCAAGTTGAACATCTCGAAGATTTCATCAGGGGATGATTTATCCGTAAACGGCATTTTTCCTCCTACCTCTTGCAGGTAGCGGTATAGGGTTTCTGCATCATCCATTAGTCGCTCTTCTTTGCGCGGAAGCATTGAACCGTTCAAGGAGCCATCTTCTTTTACGCCGATAACTCGAATATCCACTTCTTCACCCAGGCGAGGTTCAGCCATTTGTTCCGTGTGGTGAACAAACATCCGGTACCCTTCAGGCACGGTGATGAAAAATGAACCAATCGGCAGCAAGCGATATGCTCGTCCTTTAAGATTCTCATTGAATACGGAAGTAGGCGCTTCAACAAATGAGTCCATGACTTTTTCTTCCGTCGCAAGCCGACCGAATAGATTTCCGTGGAAATCCGTTCTGAGCGTCATATATAGATGGTCACCAGTTGTCGGCCATAGTTGCTTGATTAACGGCAGATCCGTACCTTTAACGACTACCTCACGGGAACTGCCTATATCAACATATACGCCTTCTCGTTCTTCCGTCTTGATGACTCTTGCCCATCCATATACACCTTTTGTGATATGTGGTATTTCTGAAGTGGCACTTAGATTGCCACGGCGATCGTTGAATAGGAATACTTTGATTGTATCGCCTACCTGTGCGTCTTCCGGTGCTTCAGAACTGTTGATCGGTACTTCGATTTCTCCATTTGATAAGATCCATTTGGATGAATCTTGTGACTTCACTTGCAAGTCAACAACTTCTCCTGATACGAATTCGCTCATGATGGACCCTCCTTTCGTTTGCTTTATTCTGATTGTTGCTGGTCTTTGAGTTCTTCCAGTTTTTGAAGAAAGTCAGGATGTTCTTCCATCGCTTGAATCAAGTCTGCAATCCGGTCAATCGAATTCCAGCTCAAGTGATGTTCAATTCCTTCTACATCATCATATATTTTGCCTTCCTGCACGCCAATTAAACGTAAAAACTGTTCCAATAAATCGTGACGTTGAACCAGACGTTTTCCTAATTTCAAACCTTTCGGGGTTAACATCAGTCCACGGTACCGTTCATATATCAAGTATCCATCTTTATCGAGTTTTTGAACCATCTTTGTTACAGAAGAAGGAAGAATTGAAAGAGACTCAGCAATATCCGAAACACGCGCATATCCTTTTTGCTCAATCAGCATATAGATTTGTTCGATATGATCTTCCATACTAGGTGTCGGCATCACTCTGTTCCTCTCT
>Ga0209013_10005805_pt1 | contig 10578 bp, 9 predicted proteins | sample Cruoilmetagenom2_FD_187291 | JGI IMG/M metagenome (GOLD analysis project Ga0209013, IMG submission 187291) | Oil polluted marine microbial communities from Coal Oil Point, Santa Barbara, California, USA - Sample 2 (SPAdes) (version 2) | ecosystem: Environmental > Aquatic > Marine > Oil seeps ...
CTAAACAGCTACAGTCTATCCCAGCTTAACTTATATATAAATACTTCATTATTTCAGGTGAATACGTCAAGTCAGAAAGTTGATTATAAAAGTTACCTCTCCCAATAAAAATGAACAATAATGAACCCTTACAGGTCGGAGGTTAACCAAATCGAATTCACCCTGGTGAACTACTGCATTAACGATTCATGACAACTGTCAACAATACTTTTAAAATGATAAACTTTTTTTTGCAGGCTCGCACTTAATTCGAGTTGCAATGAATTGAAAATAATGATTTTTCAGTATATAAAAATTAGATAAAGAATTCCATTAACAAAATCCATTTCCATTTCATTTGCATTCTTGATACTATTATGCCAATGGAATTGAACAGCTAGGTGATAATTTCCTTTCGATCAGGTTACGCCGGTTGGAGATCGTGGATTCTCCATGATGGATACTTTGCCGTTCAACGTTCATTTTCTCTTTAGACGGGCAAATCAATGACGAGCATACCGCTCACTGAAAGCTTACCGTCTGAAGACAGTGTTTCAACCTTTTATGGAGACTAAAGAATCTTTTTTTAATAATTAGAGAGGTCGCCAAATGATGAATTTCCAAACAAACAGTTTAAGGACGAGGCTAATGGTGCCTGTGTCTTGCATGGTTATAGCTATTATTGCTATGATCAGCCTGGCACTTATATGGAGTGAAAGAAGAGCGTTTGTTCATGTATCCGACAATGTTTCAACCCTGGCGGAAGAGGTAATAAATCAGCAGGAAAAAACAGTACTGGATATAGAAAATTTCCAGGTCCAGGCTGCTGAAAACTCGTTGAACACCAAGGCGGAAAGTATGGCCAACATGGCGGCCAGTCTTGCTCCTACCCCTATTTTAACGTTTGACTATGATGTGCTTGATAATTATTGCGAGGCCCTGTCACGGGATCCGGATATTGTACTCACTTATGTCACAGACAGCTCCGGTCAGATGCTTACAACATTTCGTAATGAACAGGACAATGTCCTTCTCTCACTCGTCAGTAACGCCGACACTCTTTCATTTGAGCAATTAATAGAACAATTGAAATCCAATGAAATGATTTTGAGCGTACAAAAAGACGTCCTTCAAGACCAGGAAAAACTGGGCAATGTAACAATCCTGGTATCCCGTGCATCCGCTCAGGAGCAGGTTGCAAATATTAAAGCAGGATTTAATGCCATGTCAGATAGCGTTGGCAGCCTCTTTTCTTCTCTCCAGGAAGGGGTTAAAAAGCAGGTGCAAAGCAGTACTAAAAACAGCGCCTGGCAATCAGTTATTGCAGGTATTGTCGGTGTTGTCGTCCTGACCCTTTCGTTCGCATTTCTGGTAGACGCTTTGGTTATCAAGCCGGTTAAAAGAGTGCAGAATATTATCGGTGACATGGCAATTGGACACCTGGGCAAGAGACTTCACATGAATAGGGAAGACGAAATCGGTCAAATGGGCGGCAGTATTGATTCCTTTTGCGACAGTCTGGAAAAGGATGTCCTTGGTGCATTGAACAAACTTGCCGATGGCGATTTGACCTTCCGGGTCACGCCTAAGGACGAAAAAGATGCGATCGGTAATGCCCTGTTGAAAATGTCTGCAAATTTGACCTCCACGATCCAGCAAATCCAGAAGAATGCTTCGGTGTTAACCAACTCTTCCGTGAACATGTCCGGCATTTCCTCTGAACTTGCCGCCAGTTCTGAAGAGGTATTTGCCCAGGCCTCCAATGTTGCCGCTTCAACTGAGCAGATCAACGTCAGTTCCCATGATATCTCGGTCACCTCTGAAAAAATGTCTTATAACATGCAAACACTGTCGGAGGTTGCAGGGGAAATTGCTGATGAGGTAAGTGAAATTGGCAAGAAGGCCGGCGAGGGATCGAACATAAGTATTCATGCCATTGAAACAGTCAAAAATGCTATCAATACAATCACTTCCCTTCAGGAAGCTGCGGGTGAAATCGGGATAACTACCGCCACAATAGAGGAAATTACTGAACAAACCAAGCTCCTTGCCCTGAACGCTACTATTGAAGCCGCCCGTGCCGGGGACGCCGGCAAGGGTTTTGCTGTCGTTGCCGGAGAAGTCAAGGAACTGGCAAAGCAAAGCTCTGATGCGGCTGAAAGTATTTCCGCCCTGATCAAGGATGTCCAGAACAAGACGGAAAATGCCGTAACGGCAATCACTGAAGTCTCGACTATTATAAAGCAGCTCAATGAAGCTTCCGAGAAAATTAGCACCGCAGTGGAAAAACATACCGAGGAAACGGAGAAAATGATTTCCGTTGTGTCCGATTCAAAGAAGGGAGCCACGGAAGTCACTGAAAGCATTGCTTCCCTGGCCAAGGGGGCGAACGAGGTAGCCTCGAATATCCAGGGAGTCAGTTCAGGCATGGACGAAAGCAACAAAGGTATCAGGCAGACAAGCGAATCTTCGGAAGAACTTGCCACCCTGGCAGCCCAGCTTCAATCCCTGGTAGACAAATTTACTCTTTCGACAAGTTAATTTTATATATTCATCAATAATTTTGATTCAACAAAGGGGGAACAATGAATAAAAAGATTTTGACTGTAGATGATTCGCCAAGTGTTCGGAAAATGGTTGAGTTCAGCTTAAAATCAAAGGGTTATGTCATGGGTTCCGCCGGAGATGGTCAGGAAGCCCTGGATCTCATGAACAACGAAGCTTTTGATGCAGTTATCCTGGATATTAACATGCCGAGAATGAACGGGCTGGAGTTTCTTGAAAAGGTTAAAGCTGATAGTGCTTTTGCCGCTATCCCCGTGATCATGCTGACAACTGAAGGTCAGGATGAAGACAGGGACAAGGCCATGTCCCTTGGCGCCACAGACTATATTATCAAGCCGTTTAAACCGACACAACTGCTCAGCCTGCTGGAAAATATTTTGTAGTCACGAAAAAACGTCATTTAATGATTTTTTTTCGGTTATTTTTTCCACCTGTGAACAAAAATAAATATAACAGGGTACGATTCCATGACAGACCAGAAAGATGCCAATGACCTTGATAACCAGATATTGAAGCAGATGCTACAGGACTTTCTTGAGGAAGCCCTTGATTTGTTAGACCAGCTGAATCTCAATTTGATTCAACTCGAAGGCGAACCTGAAAACGAGGATTATGTCAATCAGATCTTTCGTCTGGTACATACCATAAAAGGTTCTGCAGGCTTTGCCGGCCTTGAGGAAATGAGTGCCATCGGTCTCAAAATGGAAGATATCTTCGGAAAAATCCGCAAAGGGACATGTGCAATCACCCCACCTGTTATTGATGCCATGTTTAACGGGATGGAAGTCCTGTCGGACCTGCGTGACAAGGCTTCGGCCGGCGACCTGTCACCCGTTGATGTCTCAGGAATACTGGAACGGCTTGAGCAGGTTCCAGACAAGACTGCGGAGACCTCGCAGACTGAGGATATACATGAGCCCGCTGTCAGTGATGATGTCATCTCCCCCCTCACCCAGGAACTGCTTGATATTTATAAATCCGGCTATGATCAGCTTTCAGCCCTCAAGCACCTGGTTTACTCATCTGTACAACTTATGGATGAGGAATCACTGGCTGTGCATTTTTCAAAACAGATAAACAAAAAAATGTCGCCCGAAAGAAACGGAATATGGCTCCTCAATGACCATGGAGAGGCGGTGGAAATAGCCCGTGACGGTGAACTTGTTCCGCCGGATACCCGGGCTGTCATTGATATTGAATCTTCCGAGGTACTTAAACGGGTACTGGATAATCAACTGGTTGTCTGGTCGTCCAGCCTTCCTGATGTAAAGGAGGTCGTGCCGGAGTTTGAATCCCCCATGATCATTCCTCTTAAGGCCCAGCCGAAGGCATATGGGTTTATAGTTCTGGATCCCGAAGAATCCGCAGAAGTTGAAGTGTACCAGTTTGTCGGTCAATTTGCGGCCATGATGCTCAACATCTCCAAACTTCATCACAAGGTTGATCAGCAGCGGCAGGAGCTTGATGAAATGACTGCATTACTTTTCAGACAGAATGCTATTCTCTCTTCACTCTACCACGTAGAAATCGCTCTGATGACTATACAAAATCCGGTTGAACTCTGCCGCATTGTTGCCGAGGCATTTGTGCACGATCTCGAAACACGAAGCACAGCTATTTTCCTCAAAGACAACACAAATAACCTTAAAGGTTTATGGGGCAGCGGAGGGTTGCAGGGTATAGAAACACTGAGCATCCCTGTTGACAGCATTGAGCCCATAAAGCATTGCCTTGAATCGGGACGAATCGTATCATATAAAGGTGACACGGATTCTCTGCAAATAGGCCAGAACAGGCTGGATAACTGGATTATAATGGGCCTTAAAGGGAGAGAAACCACCCATGGTGTTGTAATTTCCGAGCTGGATATTGATGATGCTACCGACTCCATGTCTATCCTGGCAAATTACTCCGGGATTTTGCTGGACAACCTGATTTTGCAGGAAAAGATTCAAGAATAAGATAAATATTATAAACGAATCGAGAGGGCTCCTATTTCATGCAATTCAAACTCACTCCTCCCCTGCTCAAGGCACTTTTCATTGTTCCGGGCCTGACCGGGAAATCCCGATTGAAGAAGGTGTAAGAAATGGAGAAGGTCCTCATTGTTGATGATGATGAGCAACTCCTGCTTATCCTTACGGAAATATTAGGTAAATATAAAAAAAAATTTGAGAATGTAGCGGTGAAGAACGGATTTGAGGCAATACAGGCGCTGCAGCAGCAGAAATTTGATCTTGTGGTTACCGATCTTTATATGCCCAGGATCAACGGACTTGTCCTTTTGTCATATATGGCTAAAAATTTTCCGCATATCCCATGCATTATTATGACAGGACATGGAACACCTGAAATGCGGGAGCGCCTTGAGAAAAAAGCCACAGCGTATATTCAGAAACCCTTTTCGGTTACAGAACTGGCGGACTTGATCCTGGAAACCCTTGGCCAGGAACAAAATCTCCTTGGAACAATGGATGGGGTCTCTGTTCCAGGTTTCCTGAAACTGGTAGAGTCGGAAACCATGACCTGTCTCTGTGAGATCCAGTCGGAAAACGGGGAAACCGGATACCTTGTTTTTGAAGGCGGCATCCTGCACAACGCATATTATGAGAACCTGCGAGGCAAAGAGGCGGCTGTTGAATTATTCAAGATGGACAGGGTAAAGATAAAATTCAGGAAACCGCCAAGAAAAAAGTTTCCCAGAAGAATAACCAAGAGTATCCAGAATTTGCTCAAGGAAGCTGCGGGATCATAAATCTTTTTATTACGGAACCATCAATATTTGGGAGTAACAGGTGAACACTGTCCTAATCGTCGATGACAGCCCCATGCTCGTAAACTATCTCGAAACCTCATTTGTTCAATATGAGGACCAGTTCGAGTCAATTTTTGCCAAAGACGGCATGGAGGCCATTGAAATAATTAAAAGCAGGGACATCTCCCTGCTTGTAACAGATCTCCAGATGCCAAGGATTGACGGCCTGGGCCTGCTGGCCTACACCCATAAGTATCATCCCAAAATTCCGTGTATTGTCATGTCGGCGCACGGTACTCCGGCTATAATAGAAAACCTGCAGTCCGGCATTCTGCAATTCATTGAAAAACCTTTTACCGCCGAAGCCCTTTTCAGTGCCATTACCTCGGCATTGCAGGAGGACCGGCCCGAAGGTTCCCTGTCCGGAATTTCAATAGCGAATTTTCTGCAAATGATCGAGATGGAACAAAAAACCTGTTTATGTGAAATACAGTCTCCCGGACACCCTACAGGTTTTTTCTACTTTAACGGGGGGGAACTGCATCATGCCGTTTATGGGGAATATAAAGGTGAAAAAGCGGCCATCAAACTCATCCATATAGAAAACCCCACGATAAATTTTAAAAAGGTCCCGGGCAGGAAAATTCCCCGGGCAATAAACCGCGAATTGACAGGTTTGCTCCTTGAGGCCATGAAAAGCAAGGATGAGGAAAGTGATCAATGACAAATATGAAGTGTGTGGTTTTGCATAGTTGTCAGCCCAATGATCGGTTACGCATGAAGAGTATTACCCCTAAAACCGCTTCTGGATGGGCACTAACCGGAACGAGTGAAAGAGGATAACCATGAGCAACAGTAATGAAACACTGGATGACATGCTGCTTAATGATCCTGAGATGGTAGAATCATTTGTTGCTGAGGCAAAGGAGCATCTGGAATCCATAGAAGATGACTTTCTTTCGCTGGAACGCCAGAAAGACAATCCGGACCAGACCCAGCTTGACAAGGTATTCCGCGCCATTCATTCGGTAAAGGGTGCTGCCGGTTTTTTAGGCCTGAGCAAGATGACCGAACTTGCGCATATCATGGAAGCTTTACTGACCAATATGCGATCCGGAAAAATACTCCCTGAAACAGAATATATCGACAGTCTCCTTGCCGGGGTTGACCTCCTTTCCACCATGCTCCAGAATATTCAACTGAGTAATGAAGTGGATATAACCCTGGTACATGATCAGCTTGTTACATACCATAAAAAGAAGGCGGGGCAGAAAAAAGCCGACGAGCAAAAACCGGCCAAAAAAGGGCCGGAAAAGAAGCCTGAAAGAACGGAAGAAAAGAAGGGAAAAAAGAAGGAGGCACCGCTACCTGCCGGAAAAGGTGATTTTGACATCCACAGTACAGTGCGTATTAATATCGATTTGCTTGACAAGCTCATGGTACAGGCTGGCGAACTCGTACTTATACGTAACCAGCATCTCCTGACAGTAGATGAATCTAATTCGATTTCCCGCTCCATTGCACACAGGTTAGACCGGATCACCAGCGAACTGCAGGAAACCGTTATCAGCACGAGAATGCAGCCTGTCGGCAAGGTTATAGACAAGTTTCCCCGGGTGGTACGCGACATGAGCAAAAGCATGGGCAAACAAATCCAGCTTAACATCACAGGAAGCAATGCAGAACTGGATAAATCAATCCTGGAGTCCCTGACCGACCCGCTGACCCATATTATCAGAAACTCATGTGGTCATGGCATTGAATCCCCGGAAGAAAGGGCCAAGGCCGGCAAACCGAAAAAAGGCCTTATCAGCATTGCAGCCTATCATGAGGCCGGACGGGTAAATATCAAGATTACGGACGACGGCCGGGGCGTTGACACCCAACTTATCCGTAAAAAAGTTATTGAGAAAAGGTTAAAAACAGAGGCTGAGTTAGAACAAATGAGCCACCAGGATATCCTTAACCTCGTCTTTCTGCCCGGTTTCAGCACAATGGATAAAGCAGACGATATTGCAGGCCGCGGTGTAGGTATGGATGTTGTCAAAACCAGCATAGAAAAGCTTGGAGGCTCGTTTGATTTTGAATCTAAAATCGATGAGGGCACAACCATTCTGCTCCGGCTTCCTTTAACCCTGGCCATTATTCCATCTCTGATTGTCACCTCGGGCAACCAGCTTTACGCTGTGCCTCAGGTCAGCCTGGTTGAACTTGTAAGCCTGTATGACAATGAAATCCTGACAAAAATTGAAAGGGCTGATGATCATGAGGTCTACCGGCTCAGGGACCGTCTCCTCCCCATTGTCCGTTTATCTGAAGTTCTTGCAATGCCAAAACTTTTTGACAGGGTTTCCAGGGCGGAAATCGCGGAACATTATTACCAGGAAAACCGCAAGATTCGCTGGCAATTACTGAAGGACGGCAAGGATGAAAGCAGTATTACCCTGGACAAATCACTGAATATAGTTGTTCTCAAGGTTGGGACGAGCCATTACGGATTGATTGTTGATGAAATCCTCGGCACTGAAGAAATAGTTGTTAAACCCCAGCATTCTTCCTTAAAATCACTGGGTATATATTCCGGCTCCACTATCATGGGCAACGGTAAAACCGCCCTCATACTTGATGTCGGAGGTATAGCCCGGCATACCGGCATTACATTGGCCGAGAAAATCATGGCTGACCATGAACAAGAACTTATGGGGGAAGATCTGCAGTCAGTTCTCCTTTTCAAATCAGGGCCAACGGAGCAATTTGCCCTGTCCCTGCCGCTCATTCGCCGCATTGAACCTGTCCAAAAGACGGATATCGAGTTAATCGGCGACAAGGAATATATTACGGTAGACGGTGTTTCCACCCTTGTCCTCAAGCTGGAAAACATACTGAATGTATCGCCCATCGAGCAACATGAAAAAATGTTCCTTATTTTGCCGAGAAATCTCACGCGGCCTGTTGGTATTTTGATGTCCAGCTTTATTGATGTTGTTGACACCGCTGTTGAAATTGATGTTGAAAGTTACCAGGCAGACGGTCTGCTCGGTACAGCTATTATGAACGGTGTAATGACCCTGTTTCTCGATTTCTACCGGCTGGTTGAGATCATCGAACCCGAATATTTTGGTGAGCGTCAAGTTGTCTCTTCAGATATTTCTGCTGCTGAGAGTGAACAAGCTGGCCGGCTTCTTCTGCTGGAGGATATTTCATTTTTCAGGCATCTGATCAAGGGATACCTCGAAGCAGAAGGTTACCAGGTTGTTGACGTAAAAAACGGTCAATTAGGCCTTGATCAGTTTGATACAAATGAATTCGATCTCATAATTTCCGACCTTGAGATGCCAGTCATGAACGGCTGGGAGTTTATAAAAAATGTCCGGCAAAACAAACTCCTTAAAGACATTCCGGCTGTTGCTTTGACATCTCTGGACAATGATGAGTCAAGAAGAAGAGCGATTGAGAATGGGTTCAATTATTATGAAGTTAAACTTGACCGTGAACACTTTCTTGCCACAATATCTGAGGCCCTTGGCAAGAAAAAAACCCCATAAGCATTATTCCGGAAATATATTGTATACCTGAAAGGTACAGGGAGATATTTGGATGGTTGCGACAAAACAAGAAGAAACGGTTGAAAAAATCATTACCCGTCGGTTCTGCACATTCCGTTTATCGGAACGCTTGTACGGTGTCGACATCCGGGACGTAAAGGAAATTAACATAGAAACCGACTATACTCCTATTTTCCATGCGCCTGAACAGGTCAGGGGATATATAAATGTTCGCGGCCAGGTTTACCTGCTTCTTGATTTGCGTAAAATATTCGATTTCGAGGAAAAGGAAATCGACAAAAACAATCGGGTCGTTCTTTTTATGCCCAACGTTGGCGATCCATGCGGTATCCTTGTTGACAGCATTGACGATGTTGTAACTGTTAATGAGGAACATATAGAAAATCGCCGGAAAAAACAGAACGCTCATGATGGCTCGGATCGCAGGGGAATTGATGTGGGAAAAGGCGTGTGCAAGCTGCGGGATGAACTGCTTATTATCCTGGATGCGAAAAAACTTCTCGATTCAGTCGGCCGCTTTTAGAATTATCTGATAAACACAGACATGAAATCAGATCGGAAAAAACTGACAATCCTCATTGTTGATGACTCCCGCATTTTTCGCAGTGCCATTCAGGAGGGGCTGGCACATGAAAATGATATTGAAGTTATCGGTTCCGTGTGGAACGGAATAAAAGCCCTGGAGTTCATCAAATCCAATCCTCCGGATATTGTAACGCTTGACATCCAGATGCCGGACATGGATGGCCTGGAGACGCTCAAAGCTATCCAGGAAATCAATGCCGCACAAAGCGCCGATAAACAGATCGGTGTGATCATGCTGAGCTCCCATACACAGAAGGGGGCCGACATTACTATCAAGGCCCTGCAAATGGGCGCCTTTGACTTTATCCCGAAACCTGAAGGCGGAGACCTTCGTGAAAATATTAAAAATCTTAGTCTCCAACTTCTCATCAAGATACGTCAGTTTGGAGCGCAATATCACCCGTCCGCTATCTCCTGGGGCCCCACCCCTCAACCCTCTAAACCTGTTGAAACCAAAAAAATATCACCAATTGTCGGGATTGAGGCCATAGTTATCGGTGTTTCCACCGGTGGACCAAAGGCCCTGGCGGAACTCCTTCCACAGCTTTGCCAAAAGGTAAATGTCCCGATTTTCATTGTTCAGCATATGCCCCCGACTTTCACTGAATCACTGGCCAAAAGTCTGAACGCCAAATGCAGTTATACGGTGATTGAGGGAAAACATGAGGATTTTGCGCAGGAGAAATTTGCTTATATTGCTCCGGGCGGCAGGCATATGATGCTCAAAAAAGATAATCGGAAAAAAATAGTGAGGACCATTCTCAATGACACGCCTCCATGGAAGGGATGCAGGCCTTCTGTAGATGTTCTTTTCCAGTCCGCCGCAGACGTATACGGTCAGAATGCCATAGGTGTCATTCTGACCGGTATGGGTGCTGACGGGACAAAAGGGGCCGGAATCCTTAAAAGGAAAGGAGCGTTTATCGTTGTTCAGGACGAAGAAACCAGTGTCGTATGGGGAATGCCGGGAAGTGCCGTTGCCGCGGGTTATGCGGACAGGATTTTGCCTTTAAAGGAAATTCCCGGGGCTATCAGCACAATGGTGAAAAAATAAAGAGTAAAGAGGATGAGTTGTCATTGAAGACAACTCATGTTAAAATTTAAAGAAATTCATTTTCTCGTTGACCT
>Ga0209013_10005806_pt1 | contig 10578 bp, 9 predicted proteins | sample Cruoilmetagenom2_FD_187291 | JGI IMG/M metagenome (GOLD analysis project Ga0209013, IMG submission 187291) | Oil polluted marine microbial communities from Coal Oil Point, Santa Barbara, California, USA - Sample 2 (SPAdes) (version 2) | ecosystem: Environmental > Aquatic > Marine > Oil seeps ...
CGTCCTTTATAATAAGATGTCTAATCTATTTGTCTAATCTAAATTATATTTATTATGAAAAAATTAAAATTATTAGTTCTCGCATTTGCACTTTTTGCCATGAACGTTTCAGCAGCAGTATTAAACCCTGTTAAACCAACCGACAAATTAAGAGCAGAAATTGTTGATATTATCGGACCTAATTGTCCTTATGAATACGACAAAAATGAATGTACCGCCGAAGTTCTTTTTACAATTAACACGAAAGGTGAAATGATTATTCTTTCAGTTACTTCACCAAACGCCAAGGCAGAGCCTTATTTAAAAAGTAAATTGAATTACAAAAAAGTAAGTCATAAGGCTACTAAAGAAGGAGAATTATTTTTATTACCTCTAAGAATGGTAAAAGAATAAGAAAAATTTTCATTATATATTTGAGAAGGCTGTCTGAAAAGGCAGCTTTTTTTATTGAATCAATTCGTCTAATAAATTTCGAATTTTTTTGCTATTCCAATCCGCAGCACCCGTTTTATTTACTACTATCTCTCCATTTTTATTAATAATATATGTCGTTGGAAGAGAATTAGACTGCATTTCTGGAGGGTTTTGTGCACCTTGAAAATATACCGGAATCGTATGATTCTTATCTAATATAAATTTTTCCACCCTCTCCTTTTCATCACTAGCCACAAATATAAACACCACTTTATCCTTATAGTCATCATAAAGAGATTGTAAACTAGGCATTTCGGCAATACAGGGTGGACACCATGTTGCCCAATAATTTACCAATATTACTTTGTCTTTATACTCATTAAAATTAACCCTATTCCCATTTAAATCAATCAAATTCCAATCATAACTACTCAAGCTCACTCTTTCATTTTTATCAATTTCCATATTAAATACTCGGGTAGTTACAAAAGAAACTCCTTTAATTAATGTCGCTCTTACTGGTAAACCAAAAGGCGTAAAAAGAAATATAACAAAACCAAAGAATAGTATATTGGATATATTTTTTTTGATAAAGTTCATAATAGGTTCATTTTAAACAAAAATACTCTTCAATTATGAAGAGTATTTTTAAATAAATATTCTAAAATTATTGATTTTCCTTTTTAATTAAATTCAAAGCACTACCTTCTTTAAACCATTCTATTTGGTTATCATTATAGGTATGATTTAATTTAATTATATCTTTACTACCAGACTCGTGAACAATTTCTAATGTTAACTGTTTACCTGGTGCAAATTCATTTAAATCTACAAAATTAAAAATATCATTTTCTTGTATCACATCATAATCATTTTCATTCGCAAAGGTCAAGCCTAACATTCCTTGCTTTTTTAAATTCGTTTCGTGAATTCGAGCAAATGATTTTACAATAACCGCAGCAACACCTAAATGACGAGGTTCCATAGCTGCGTGCTCTCTTGAAGAACCTTCACCATAATTATGATCACCTATTACTACTGAATATACACCTGTTTTTTTATATGCTCTAGCTGTTTTCGGCACTGGTCCATATTCACCAGTTAATTGATTCTTTACTGAATTTGTTTCTTTATTAAAAGCGTTTATTGCGCCAATCAACATATTCTCTGAAATATTATCTAAATGTCCTCTAAAACGCAACCATGGTCCTGCCATAGAAATATGATCTGTAGTACATTTACCAAAGGCTTTAATTAAAAGTTTGGCACCCATCACCTCTTCAATAGGAGTAAACGGTTCTAATAATTCTAATCTTTTAGAATCATCGGCAACAACAACCTTTATAGTAGAACCATCTTCAACAGGAGCTACAAAACCCGGATCATCAACTTCAAAACCTTTTGGAGGTAATTCAAATCCCGTTGGTTCCTTTAACATAATATTTTCACCTTCTTTGTTTTTCAAGGTATCCGTAATCGGATTAAAATCTAATCTACCAGAAATTGCAACCGCTGCCACCATGGAAGGAGAAGCAACGAATGCATGAGTGTTTGGGTTACCATCCGCTCTTTTTGAAAAATTTCGATTAAAAGAATGAATGATTGTATTCTTCTCTTGCTTTTCAGACCCTTCCCTAGCCCATTGACCTATACAAGGGCCACAAGCATTGGTAAAGATTTTCGCATTTAAATCTTCAAATATTTCTAATAAACCATCTCGGTCTGCTGTATATCTAACTTGTTCAGATCCAGGGTTAATTCCAAATTCTGCTTTTGTAATAATATTATTATCTACCGCTTGTTTTGCGATAGAAGCAGCTCTTGACAAATCTTCATAAGAGGAGTTCGTACACGAGCCAATCAAACCCCATTCAACATCTAATGGCCAGCCATTTTTAGTAGCTTTCGCATTCATTTCACCTACCGGTGTTGCTAAATCTGGAGTAAATGGACCATTTATATGGGGTTTTAATTCATCTAAATTTATTTCAATTACTTGATCAAAATATTGGTCAGGATTCGCATAAACTTCATCATCACCAGTTAAATAAGAAGCTATTTTATTTGCTTCATCAGCAATCTCTTCTCTACCTGTAGCACGTAAATAACGCTCTATAGATTCATCATAACCAAAAGTTGAAGTAGTTGCTCCAATTTCAGCGCCCATATTACAAATAGTTCCTTTACCTGTTGCAGAAAGTGCTTTTGCACCTTCACCAAAATATTCTACTATTGCACCTGTACCACCTTTTACTGTTAAGATACCAGCAACTTTTAATATCACATCTTTTGAAGAGGTCCAACCGCTTAATTTACCAGTTAATTTAACTCCTATTAATTTTGGAAATTTCAACTCCCAAGGCATATCTGCCATCACATCTACAGCATCGGCTCCTCCTACTCCAATTGCAATCATACCTAAACCTCCTGCATTAACGGTATGAGAATCTGTACCAATCATCATTCCTCCTGGGAAAGCATAATTTTCTAAAACTACTTGATGAATTATCCCTGCTCCTGGTTTCCAAAAACCAATACCATATTTATTTGAAACTGATGCTAAAAAATTAAAAACTTCACTGCTTGAATTCATTGCTTCTTGCAAATCTTTATCAGCACCTATTTTTGCTTGAATCAAGTGATCACAATGTACTGTTGTTGGTACAGCAACTTTTTTCTTTCCAGCTTGCATAAATTGCAACAATGCCATTTGCGCTGTAGCATCTTGACAAGCAATTCTGTCTGGAGCAAAATCTACATAATCTACACCTCTTTTAAAGTTTAAAGTTGCTTTTCCATCCCAAAGATGGTTGTACAATATCTTTTCAGCTAAAGTTAAGGGTTTACCTGTTACTTTACGTGCTATATCAACACGCTCAGTCATACGATCATAAACCTTTTTAATCATATCAACATCAAATGCCATAATTTTCTAATTTAATTGAGTAATTTATTTTTCTTAAAGTGCTCAAAAATACGAAATTTTGAAATCATTTTATAATATATTCAACAAAAACAGAAGCTGATTTAATTATCTGGAATTATTAATTGATTAATTAATAATTGTATAATTTTTGTATATTTATAGAGAGTGTTATTATGAATATGATAAATAAAAAGTAAGCCAATAAGCCGGATTCTGTTATCATACATAGGCATGATTCTTATCATTTATCTGCATTACAAATTACTTTGCAATTTTAGCTGCTTACCCCTTGAAATTGAACGAGTAGTTCTTACTCAACATACGTTGAGACTTCAATATACATAGCATTTCACCGCATAGAGTTTACCTGGTTTCACTACAGCCTAACTGTACTTGCTTTCTGTTGCACTTGTCCTATCTCGCCTAAGGCGGATGACGGATGTTATCCGCTATGCTACTCTATGGTGTCCGGACTTTCCTTCACACCATACAGTGTGACGATAAGATGACTTACTTTTTTACAAATTTACAGTTTATATAAAGAATAAAAAAATCCCACTCTTGTAAACAAAAGTGGGAAAATTGCTATGAAAAAGAATATTACTATAAAAGTAATATAATAATACTGTAAAAATACATAATTTAATATAATATTCAAGTTTATTGTTAATTATTTTTAGAAAACTTAAAAATAGGCCATTTTTAAGCATAAAAAAACCCACTCAAAGAGAGTGGGAAAATTGCTATGAAAAAGAAAAAGTTACTGAATTTTAAAAACTCAGTGTTACAAATTTAATGAAAAAAAATCAAAATAATCTTGTTTCATTCATTTTTCTTTTTCGTAATGATTTGATATGTTTTAAGTTACGAAAACATATCTTTTACTTTTTCAAAAAATGATTTATCAGAATTAGATGGTTCCGGTATAAAATTATCATCATCTTTTACCTTATTAAAAAAGTTTTTCTGCTCTTTTGTCAAAGTTTTTGGAGTCCACACATTTATATGAACCAACAAATCACCCTTACCATATCTATCTATACTTTCTAATCCTTTTCCGCGTAATCGTAATATTTTACCTGATTGGGTACCTGATTCTATCTTGATTCTTACCAATCCTGTTAAGGTATCTATTTCTTTACCTACTCCAAGTGCCGCTTCAGGAAAACTAATATACAAGTCATGATGTAAGTTATTTCCTTCTCTTTTTAAACTATCATGTGGAATCTCTTGAATTACCACATAAATATCTCCAGAAATACCATCTCCAGGGGCTTCGTTACCCTTGCCTGAAACTTTTAATTGAACCCCATCAGTTACTCCTGGTGGAATTTCTATATCAACAGTTTCTTCTTTTTGAACTAACCCATGGGCATCTGATCCTTTAGGTCGATTATCAACTATTTTACCTGATCCTTTACATGTCGGACAAGTGGCAGCAGTTTGCATTCTACCCAAAATTGTATTGCTAATTCTGGTAACACTTCCCTGCCCTTTACATGTTTCACATGTTTTATAGGTCACACCATCGGCTTTAACCAATCGCTTTACTTTTACCTTTTTAGTAACACCGTTTAATATATCTTTTAATTCAAGTTTAACTCTAATTCTTAAATTACTTCCCTTAACTCTAGCTTGTCGAGAACCTCCTCCAAAACCATCGCCAAATCCACCACCACCAAAATGGCCTCCAAAAATGTCGCCAAATTGACTGAAGATATCTTCCATGTTCATACCACCGAAACCTCCTCCGGCACCACCATTTTCGAAAGCGGCATGACCATATTGATCATAACGAGCTTTTTTATCTGGGCTACTTAAAATTTCATATGCTTCTGCAGCTTGCTTAAACCTTTCTTCAGCATCTTTATCTCCAGGGTTTTTATCTGGATGATTTTGAACTGCCTTTTTACGGTAAGCTTTTTTTATTTCAGTAGAAGTCGCGTTTTTACTAACACCAAGTACTTCGTAATAATCTTTCTTCATTATTTAATTCAATTAATTGCCTAATACTACTTTAGGAAAACGGATTATTGTTTCTCCAAGTTTATACCCTTTTTCAACTACATCAATAATTTTACCTTTCAATTTTTTTGAAGGTGCTGGAATTTGAGAAATAGCTTCATGAACTTCCGCATCAAAAACATCTCCTTGCTTCACTTCTAATTCTTTTAACCCTTTTTGATTAAGGGTATTTTTGAATTTATTATAAATCAATTGCATCCCTTCTAACAATCCTTGCTCCTCAGATTTTTCAATTTCTTTCAAACCTCTTTCAAAATCGTCTAATATTGGCAATAAAACTGTCATTAATTCTTTATTGGCCGTACTATATAATTCAATTCTTTCTTTAGAAGTTCTCTTTTTGTAATTCTCAAATTCAGCAAACAAACGTAAAAAATTGTTTTTCTCTTTATCAATTTCTCCCTTTAATTTTTGTGTCTCATCCTCAACAACCTCTTCTTCAGCAAGTTCTTCTTGATCTTCTATATTTTCATTTTCTAGCTCTTGATCTAAAAAATCATTTTCTAAATCTTTATCTATATTTTCTTGATTGCTCATAATTATTTATGTTTATATTCTATTACACCTCAATAAGCAAATTACTTGCCAAGTGTTTATTTGTGTCATAATGTCACAAATTCTAAAAAAATATTATCTGAATGCAATTAAATATTTTTCTAATAAATTTAAATTTCACTTAGAAATTACATCTCAAGGAAAGTAGAATTTTTAATTTACAAATGTTAGAATTGGCTAAAAAGTGTTTTCAATTCTTTCAATTTTAGCTCCTATGGATCTTAAGCGTTCGTCAATGCGTTCATAACCTCTGTCAATTTGATCAATATTATGAATGGTGCTTGTTCCATCAGCAGACAATGCAGCAATAAGTAAAGATATTCCTGCTCTAATATCTGGAGAACTCATAGTAGTTGCACGAAGGCTTGATTCATGATTTAAACCTATTACTGTTGCTCGATGCGGATCACATAAAATAACTTTAGCCCCCATATCTATTAATTTATCAACAAAGAACAAACGGCTTTCAAACATTTTTTGATGAATTAAGACACTGCCTTTGGCTTGTGTGGCAACTACCAAAACTATACTTAGTAAATCTGGAGTGAATCCTGGCCATGGTGCATCAGAAATAGTTAAAATAGAGTCATCTAAATCTCCTTTAATTTCATAGCTTTTTTGTCTGGGTATATAAATATCATCCCCTTTTCTTTCTAAATTAATTCCAAGTTTTCTGAAAACATTAGGAATCTGACCTAAATCATTCCAGCTAACATCTTTAATTGTAAGTTCAGATCTGGTCATTACTGCCATACCAATCCAACTCCCAATTTCAATCATATCAGGTAAAACTCTATGTTCGCAACCGTTTAATTTATCAACTCCTTCAATTATTAATTTATTTGAACCTATACCACTGATATTAGCTCCCATACGAACCAACATTTTTGACAATTGTTGAATATATGGTTCACATGCAGCATTGTAAATAGTTGTAGTACCTTTTGCCATTACGGATGCCATTAAAATATTGGCTGTACCTGTTACTGAGGCTTCATCTAATAGCATATATTTACCAGTCAGACCATTTTCAGCTTCAACGCCATAAAAATACTCAGCTTTATTATATCTAAATTTAGCGCCTAAATTAATAAAACCTTCAAAGTGTGTGTCTAATCTACGTCTACCAATTTTATCACCTCCTGGTCTTGGAATATATCCTTTTCCAAATCTTGTTAATAAAGGGCCAACAATCATTATTGAACCTCTTAATGAGCTACCATCTCTTTTAAATTCAAAAGATTCCAGATATTCTAGGTTAATTTCATCTGCTTTAAAAGAATAGGTGTTTTCTGATAGTTTTTCTACCTTAACCCCTAATTCCCCCAAGATAAATATTAGTTTATTTACATCTCTAATGTCGGGAATATTACTAATTGTAACTTTTTCTGAAGTTAATAAAACCGCACAAATAACTTGTAAAGCTTCATTTTTTGCACCTTGAGGAGTTATATCACCTTGTAATCGATGGCCTCCTTCGATTTTGAATATTGACATTGACTTATTCTATTTTTATCTTTTTCTATAAGGTTTTTTTCCTTGCTTTTGTGTAGATTTTTGATAATTTTTACTAGGTTTTTTACGCATTAAGTTTTTTGCCTCTGAAAGTACATCTTCATCATTTAAAGATAATTTACCTCCTGAAAGTTCGTCTAAATGTTTAAAAATCACTTCATCATCAACGGTATCTTTATTCCAATTTAAAAAGCATTTTTTCATGTGATTTGCAATAGTATATACCAAAGCATCTTTCAAATCACCATCTTCCCAAGTTAACGCAGTATCAATCATGATTTGAATATTATTACCATAAAACTTATATTTTGAAGCGGCCTTTGGGTACTCTAAAGAATCTGGTTTTGCTTGTAATAATTCCTTTTCAGGTTTTGGGTAAGGAGTATCAACATCTAACTTATAATCAGACATTATAAATAATTGATCCCACAATTTATGTTGAAAGTCAGGCACATCACGTAAATGGGGCTGCAAATTACCCATTACTTTAACTATTGCAGTTGCCATTTTATTCTGCTCTTCTTTGTCTTCAATAGCAATACAATGATTTACTAATTTTTGAATATGTCTTCCATATTCCGGAATAATTAAATGCTCTCTTTCAGAATTATACTCTAAATCCATCTACTTCTTTTCGTTAATTTTAATTAATATATCTACTTATGCAAAGTAACAATTATTTTATATGTTAAACCATTTTTAAACAGTAATTATTAACCAATTATATTCAATTTTGCGAATTGTAATAATAATTTTTTTGTGCTACCTGATTCAAATTTTATTTCTGCCTTTTTATTATTTCCTAAACCATCTATTTGCAATACTTTGCCTTTTCCAAATTTTGCGTGTTCTACAATATTTCCAGCAATTAAATTACTGTCAAATAAATTTGTTTTGTCCGATTGGATGGCACTTACTTTCTTTAAGTTTTTAGGCGGAGTAACATTAATTGGATTTTTAGTTTTTATTTTCTTTTCTGTCTTTCTCTGAATTGGTTTTTTAAATCGAATTGTATTTTTTGGTGTATCACCAAAAATATCACTGTCTAAAAACTTATTAGATTGAAAAGTATTTTGTTTTGGAGAAAGTATATCTAAATACTTTTCATCTATTTCTTCTAAGAATCTACTTGGTTCACAATCAATTAATTTACCCCAACGATAACGAGATTGAGCATGTGACAGATACACTTGCTTCTCCGCTCTGGTCAAAGCAACATAAAACAATCTTCGCTCTTCTTCAATTTCACTACGAGTATTCATACTCATTGCAGAAGGAAAAAGGTTTTCTTCTAACCCAACAATATACACATAAGGAAACTCTAATCCTTTTGCCAAGTGAATTGTCATTAGGGAGACTCTAGGAACATCATCTTTTTCATTGTCAAAGTCTGTTGCCAAAGCCACATCTTCTAAAAAATAAGAAAGTGATGCATCTTCTTCTTTTTGATTTTGCTCTTCAATAAAATCTTTAATTCCATTTAATAATTCTTGCACATTTTCAACTCTGCTAATTGCTTCAGGTGTTCCTTCGGTTTCAATATCTTTAATTAATCTTGTTTGTTTTATTACAAGTTCAGCAACTTCAAAGGCATTTTTTGATTGGGCTTCTATTTGAAAACTTTGTATCATATTTACAAAGTTTATCAGTTTTGTTTTTGTTCCCGAATTTACTTCTAAATCAATTTTATCCAAATTCAACAAAATATCATAAATTGATTTTTTATAATGATTTGCAGCTAACGCTAGTTTATTTAAAGTTGTTTGACCAATTCCTCTTGCCGGATAATTTATTACTCTTTTTAATGCTTCTTCATCGTTAGAATTTACTATTAACCTTAAATATGCCAGTGTATCTTTTATTTCTTTACGTTGGTAAAAGGATAAACCTCCGTAAATTCTATATTTGATATCCTTTTTTCTCAAAGCATCTTCAATTGCTCTAGATTGCGCATTGGTTCTATATAAAATTGTAAAATCATTATTTTTTAATTGATTTTGCATTTTATTCTCAAAAATTGAACTGGCAATAAACCTTCCTTCATCCCCCTCCGAAAAGGTTCGCATAACTTTTATTTTTCCGCCTTCGTCATTGGAAGTCCAAATATCTTTATCAAGTTTGGTTTTATTTTTATCGATAACACTATTGGCAGCTTCAACAATATTTTTTGAAGATCGATAGTTTTGTTCTAATTTAAAAATTTTAACATTATCGTAATCTTTCTGAAAATTTAAAATATTCTTAATATTTGCTCCCCTGAAAGCGTAAATACTTTGACTATCATCACCTACAACACAAATATTTTGATATCTATCGGCCAAAGCTCTAACAATTAAGTACTGTGAATGATTGGTATCTTGATATTCATCGACCATTATATAACGAAATCGGTCTTGATATTTGGCTAAAACTTCAGGAAAACGAGTAAGTAGTTCATTGGTTCTCAGCAACAAATCATCAAAATCCATTGCACCAGCTTTAAAACATCTATCCACATATTCTTGATAAATTGATCCAATTTTTGGTCTGCCTGACATTTTATCAGCTTCTATTAATTCTGGATTTTGAAAATAAGCTCTAACGGTAATTAAACTATTTTTAAATTGTGAAATTCGTCCAAAAACTTGTTTTGGTTTGTACTTTTCTTTTTCTAATTGAAGTTCTTTAATAATGGAAGATATCAATCGAACAGAGTCTTGTGTATCATAAATTGTGAAGTTCGAAGGAAAGCCTAATTTCTGTGCTTCGCTTCTAAGAATTCTAGCAAAAACACTATGAAAAGTGCCCATCCATAAATTTTTTGCCTCACTTTGTCCCACAACACCAGCAATTCGAGTTTTCATTTCACGAGCCGCTTTGTTGGTAAAGGTTAATGACAAAATATTAAACGGATCAATTCCATTTTTCATTAAATGTGCAATACGATAGGTCAAAACCCTTGTTTTACCAGAACCAGCACCAGCAATGATAATCATTGGTCCCTCTTTTTGTAAAACAGCTAGTTTTTGAGCTTCGTTTAATTGATTAAGATAATCACTCACAATTTGAAATTATTTATTCAAAAATACAATGCTTAATCTATTACCGCAATAAAAGTTATTGACATTTTTTCACTAAAAAAACCGCCCAAAAGGCGGTTTTAA
>Ga0209013_10005809_pt1 | contig 10576 bp, 7 predicted proteins | sample Cruoilmetagenom2_FD_187291 | JGI IMG/M metagenome (GOLD analysis project Ga0209013, IMG submission 187291) | Oil polluted marine microbial communities from Coal Oil Point, Santa Barbara, California, USA - Sample 2 (SPAdes) (version 2) | ecosystem: Environmental > Aquatic > Marine > Oil seeps ...
AAGCTTTGGCTGCTCTGAGGGTTCGTGTTATCCTGGGAATATCGTAAACTAAAAACAAAGAAGGTTACTTAGCGATGCCAACCACCCCAACTACTTTCAAAATGACACCGGCCGACCCGGACCAGCACCTGATGCCCATCTCTCAGATCACGGCGGACGCTTTCGCCGGCGGGCAGTACGTAGACGAGATAAGCAAGACTTATATCGGCAACTGCCATTACGACTGGGACACCTCGCGACTGGTCTGGGATGGCGAGCGCCTGGTGCACCATTGGGGTGTATGGGGCTACCCCATGCGGCTGGGGTCGGTTCACTTGAAGGTGGCAGGCATTGGAGCGGTGGTCACCGAAGAGCCCTACCGAAAGCGAGGGCTAATGGAGATGGCCGCGCATCATTCACTGAAAGCCATACGGCAGAACGGTTATCACCTGAGCATCCTGCGCGGCCGCCATTATGCAAAATATGGCTACGTGCGCGCCTGGAACTACGTCACCTACCGCCTGGAACCAGAGCAGATTCCTGATCTGGAGGTCGAAAAAGCATACCAGATGCTCGGCCCTGAGCGTATGGGCGAGATAGAATCGTTATACAACCGCTGCTACGAAAATTTTAGTGGAAGCTGCGTTCGTCCGACCTACCGCATGCTGGAGGCTGACGATATGAAAGCCTACGGCTGGCTCGATAGCGACGACAACCTGGATGGTTACGTACGCGCCGTACCCACGGATGATCAGAAGACCCTGCAGTGCATGGAGGCCGCAGGAGACTCCCAGCAGGGGTTGGCTGTTCTGGCGGAGCTGTTCAAGGGTGGAGAGTACGAATCACTGACCTTTTTCACCATTCCACACCAGCACCCGATCTTGCAGATCTTGCGCCGCGGCGCGTGCATCGTGGAAGATCGATATTTTTACAACACCGGCTGGCTGGTGCGTATCGTGAACCTGAAGAGCACTTTGGAGAGAATACGCCCACTGCTGGAAACACGCCTGCAGCGATCGTTTTATACAAACTGGCGCGGGGAACTGCACCTGGATGCCGGTGAACACAAGGCCACACTTCAGATCGTTGGCAGCCGCGTACAGGTCACGGATGCCTCTCCAGGCGAGCACAGCCTGCACGGTGGGTGGGACATCGCCCGCTTCCTGATCGGATCAGATGAACCGGGCGAGATCATCCAGCAGGCGGGCATAGTCTGCACCGGCGATGCAGCCAATCTGGCGAGCGTGCTCTTCCCCAACCTCTATCCGGTGATGAGCCACTGGGACGAATATTGAATCCCGTTAAAACACTCACAGCTTGCACAGAGCACCAAAACCGGCCACTCTACCCCCGTTAGACCTGAATACCTCTAATTCGAATAAATTCATCGACTTCCCTTTTCGTTGGTAACCCAGGGCGCGCCCCCAGCTTTGTACAGCAAATTGCAGCCACAACGCTCGCATAGCGCAATGTATAGTCGAGATCCTTCCCCGCGGCGATGCATGCCGCAAACGCCCCATGGAAAGCGTCTCCGGCGCCGGTAGTGTCGATGGCTTCGACCTCATGCGCAGGCAGTTCTCCCCGATCTCCGGGGCTTTTCCATAACAATCCCCTCTCGCCCAGGGTAATGACTACCACCGGCGCATGAACCAACAATTTGTCGATCGCACGATCTTTATCCATCTCACCCGTAAACTGGCGCACAAACTTTTCCGAACACAACAGGTAATCCACTTTGGACGCCAACAATTCTGTCCCCTCATGCAATGAACCAGCATCCAAGACCGTTTTTACCCCGTCTCCTTTGAACAGCTCGACCAATTCCGCCGACAAGAACGGTTCGTGCCCATCAAACAGGATCACTTTCGGTCGCATATTGCTGAAGTCGATGCACCCTCGCGGCAGCGGATGGACTTCTGCACGGTAGTTCACCAGGGACCGCTGCCCGTCCGGCTTCACCAGCACCACAGAAAGCGTTGTCTGTCCCGTCCCCCTGACGACATGGTCGACCAGAACATTTTCACCCTCCAGCTCCGCCAGGTGTATGGCGCCAAATTCATCCTCCCCCAAATAACCGGCGAAGGCAGACAAATATCCCAGGCGAGATACGGCTACCGCGGCATTCGCTGCCGGTCCGCCTCCACAGCGAATAAGTGACCCGGCGACACTTTTTTCATCCGGCAGCGGGTGCTGTGGTACCGAAAACACCAGGTCGTAAGATGCGTGGCCTACACACAATACGTCAACCCGGGTATTTGCGTGTCCTGCGTGGCAATCAAATTCAGGATTCATGTCCACTTCCTGCTGAGGCACAAGCACTTCACGCTAGGGCCTGATGATTTCATGACGTACCCGCTTGCCCTCCACCACCCACAGGTCCGTTGCGAAGCGTTCGATGAAATAGCGGTCGTGCACCACGGCCAGGACGCTACCCTCGAATTGCGCCAGGGCTTGCTCGAATCGTTCGCGTGAGGGGATGTCCAGGTGGTTGATGGGCTCGTCGAGCAGCAGCAAGTTGTTGCCTTCTGCCACCAGCATGGCCAGCATCAGGCGGGCGCGCTCGCCGTAACTCAGCTGGTGCGCCGGGCGGATGGCGTCGTCACCGCTGAACAGGAAGAAATGCAGGAAGGAGCGCGCATCTGTCTCGTTAATAGGAGCCAGCTTGCGAATGGTTTCCACCGCGTCTAGTTTCGGGTCCAGGTTTTCTTGCTCCTGCGACATGTACCCGAGCTTCACGCTGGCGCCCAGGCGAACCACCCCCGCCAGAGGCGGCAGGAGCCCGGCAATCGTGCGCAGCAGGGTGGTCTTCCCTGAGCCGTTCGGTCCTGTGAAGGCGATGCGTCTTTTTGCCTGCACCTGCATGTTCAACCCTTGCAGCAAGGGCGGGTTGCCCTCATAGCCAACAGCCAGATTAAGCAGCGAAAATGCATCCTGTCCCAGGTGGCGCGATTGAATATCACTGCCGGTTGAATTTCCGAACGCCAGCTTCATCTGCCAGCCTGGTATAGGTTTCTCCACTCGTTCGTCAGATTCTATATAACGCACCAGCTTTTTCTCGCGCGATCTGGCCTTCCTGGCAACCTTCTTGGCGATGCGTCTTGGGCCAGGAGTGCGAGGGGTTGTGGTCTGCTCCACCCAGGCTGCCTGTTGCCTGGTACGGTTTATGTCCTGCCTCATGCGCCGGATTTCGTACACCTGATCTTTATAGGCGTCCATATTCCGTTCTTGCTGCGCCAGGTACTGCTCCAGATAGTCGCTGTAATTACCGGCATATTCGTGCAGTCTGTGCGTGTCCGGGTCCATGTCCAGGATACGCGTTACCGTGCGGTCGATGAAGGTGCGGTCGTGAGAGACGATCAGCGCCGCGCCGGGATAATCTGCCAGCCAGTTCTCCAACCATTCAAGCATAGAGATATCCAGGTGGTTGGTCGGTTCGTCCAGCAGCAGCAATTGTGGGTTGCTGAGCAGCACCAGCGCCAAAGACAGGCGCGTTTTTTGCCCACCGCTTAGCCGGCCCACGGGCTGCTTTTTTTCGATCTCACCCAGGCCTAAAACATCCAGGATAGCGGCTGTCCTTCCGAAGCCGGCCTGGTCCATGTTTCGCAAGCGCTGCAGCGCCAGGTCGTAGGCTGTCTGCAGTTCTGCACATTGAGGGTCCTGCGCCAATGCCGCAGCCAGATCCGCTACAGCAGCTTCGGCTGAGACAGGGTCGCCGGTGACAGATCGCAGCGCCTCCTCCAGGGTTTTATGCGGCTCGATCTCCAGACCTTGCGGCAGGTAGCCGAGGCGCAAGTCGCCAGGGGCCAGCGCCACGTGTCCCCGGTCGGGCGTCTCCTCGCCTGCCAGGATGCGCAGCAGGGTGGTTTTTCCGCAGCCGTTGGGGCCGATCAGCCCGGCGCGCTGGCCGGGTCCGATGCTGAAGGACACATCTTCCAAGATCGTATTCAGGTTGTAGGATTTGTATAAATGATGGGCGGTAAGCAAGATGATCACTCCTTTAAAAACAAAAACCGTGGACAATACCCCGAACCTTGGGAGCCCTCGGCTTGAAACTAGGTTGGGCGGGAGTATGCCCGGAACAGATGTATTATTCTTAAAGGATGTTTGTCATCGTAAGCACCTCGTGATAAAGTCGACCGTATTTTAGCACATCTTGGCAGAAAAAGGAGCCTTCGGTTTCTTCTTTCTTCCAATGGGTGGGCAAACAATCAAGCACCCCAGAGAATGATGACATGCTGTAGAGGAACGCGATGGAAAAACACATTTATAAAACCCAGCAGGCCCGGAGTTCGTACCCTGTGCGGGCAGTATTATTTCGCTCCTCCGGAGAAGTATGGGCGCGGCTAAGACAGGCCGCGCCCTATGTTCATAGAATTTGAATGGTCTCGGCTAATTGGCTCCCTTGACCGTCAGCGGCAGGAAAAGCGAGTGCTGTGACCACGTCCGACCGTAGAGTTCACTGGTCGAACCGGGAGTCCATGATGTCCATTCGTAGATCACATAATAACCGGAATGGGTGGCCACCGCCGGATTTTTGTTGTCTCCAAATCCGCCCGGCGCCACCTCGAACCAATCTAAGAAGACGGCGTTTTCATCGATCAGGTTCGCCCAGATGCTTTCCCCACTGTCGGTTGTTTTCTGGTATGCGATCATGTACTTCTGTGAGAGTCCATTCGCGGCAACGGCGGGATGGGTTTCATTATCACCTGAAACCGCCACCCAGAAGTTTCCTCCTATCGGGTTGCCTCCTACATCGAGGAACTGGGCATAGATATCTATGTCGTATTGCACCAGGCGATCGTCCTGCCAGACGACCAGGTAGCGGTCTTGTTCGTTGGTCGTAACAACCGGAAATTGCTGCTCGTTCACGTCCGCCCCGATGGAGAATATGGTGTTCTGCAGCGTGCCTTCCCGGTTCAACCGACCGCCATAGACATCGATGTAGTAATTCCCGATCTGCGCCCACACCACGAGGTATTGGTCGCTGGCAGGGTTGTAAGTGATGTCCGGAAAGCCGGGAGAGTTGGCCTGCGTGATATAGTCGGCGTTACTGAGCATAGCGCCGTTAGCCCCGATACGCCGGCGACCGATGCCCAACAGTTGGCTCGATGTACTCTCCGTCTGCCATACCACCATGTATTCGTTGCGGTAGCTGTTCCAGGCCACTTTGGGATACATGAGGTTCATGCTGCTCCACTGTGCGATCAGGAAAGGAGTAATGGTATAGTCTGGCCCATCCCATGGGATGAAGCGTCCATAGATCTCCCATAGGTTCTGGCTGCTGTTGTACTGCTGCCAGACTACCAGGTATTTGTCGTCATACCCACTGTAGGCCACATCTGGGTTTATATTATCTGGAGCACCGATCGCAGCGATTGCAAACCAGTTAAAGGGATTGCCGTCCTTGTTTAAACGTGTGCCAGCAACTTGATTCGGGGAGTATCCATCATGGTAGACAATCATGTACTCCCCATGGTTGCGGTTATAAACCACCTCTGGGCGCTGCTGGTCGTATTCGTCATTACAGCAAACGTTGATTTCGGAGCCCAACCAGGATGCAGAGGTTGTTGTTGCGGCAGAACTGTCTTCACTCACCTCTGGTTTACCCACACTCCCCGCCTGTGACGCACTTACTGTCGCCAGAATTATGATACTTGCGATGAATACTACGATGTATAGCCTTTCTCTGGACACGATTTCTCTCCTTTTACCTGTCTGAGTTCGGTTAACCCCAACCAACAAAATGCCCTGTAATCCAGACGACACGCTCTTTTCTTAAGGCGCAATTAAGATGCAATAAGGGAGATTACAGATATATACTATTGTACTGTTACTGCAGTTGAGCGTCAAATCACCTTAATCGCGTGTTTGGAACACGAACAGTCGGTGAGCAGCGTAAAATTGAGTAAGCGCGGTACAGGTTTCTTCGTCAACGGAGGATACGATAGAATTTGCCTGGAGCAGCGCAATCAGCATCAATTAATAGTTTCGGGCGTGTAACGGAATCGTGCTAAATTTAGAACATCACTCCCACGTATTTGGCAGACAACTTCGCACGTAAGCGTGCTCGATTGCATCCATCAGGTCATAGATAGTCTTCTCAGTCTGCACTATTAGGGGACTAATGCACGACTCGTTAGATTGGGCCTGGAATCATTTATTTCAGTAATTCAAGTTTCATTGTTGCATCAACAGCAGTTGTTTCATCAAGGCTCATTTCCAGCGACTCAACTTGGCGCGGGCGGCGAGCATGCTAATACATCGTCAAAACAATTAACTTTCACCATCGCCACTCACTCATCCGCTCCCCAACCTCTGCCGTGGCCTTCGAAATACGCTCGCGCAGCAGCAAGCCCAACACACCCAACCCCAAGAGCGCTGCCCCTGTGCAGCCGATCAACAGGATCGTGCCTACATCAGAAAGCACACTGAAAGCTACTGTGATCACACTCAGCACCACGAAAATAATCGGCATGAACACAAAACTGCGCGCACGTATGATTAAACCGTAAACCAACAATATCAGCGATTGCAGGAAAATGAGCAAGAAGAACGTGAACTTTTCACTGCTCACCAGCTGGACATAGGTTGTGCTCAGTAAAATCAATTGAGCAATCACCCCCGTAATACCTGCCGCCAGGTATTGTTTCGCCCGTACAAGCAAATAATGCATCACGATGCCGATTAGCGCTGCACCAATCGAGAAGTACTGCGGTTCATTAATATCCAGTTCGATCAGGGTGATGAAGTAGGCGCCCAAATAGAGCAAATTCGCTGGAAAACACAACCAGACATTTCGCAGGCGCACAGCCTCCACTACGAAGAAACTGGCGACCAGAGCTGTTCCTAACACAGCAAGCGCGCCGCCCTGTAACGGAGCCGTGATTGCCCCGATTGTGCCCAATACCAGACCGCTGACACGTAACAGGACAGACCAATTTTCGGCCTTGGGAATTGATAACAGCAACATCCCCAAACCCCAGTAGAAAATTGCTAATCCATAAACCAACTCCAGCCAGTGATCCCAATCCAGCCCCATTACCAAATAAGGGATGCATATTGCCAGGCTTGTGGTTGCCAAGGCGCCGATCAGCGTTCTACCATCCCACAGTGCATAAACCGCTGAGAAAACGGCCAAAATGCTAAAAACGATCACCGCATTCCAGGGATGTTCGACTCCATTGACCAGTGCAATTGAAACACTTAACGCAGCCGCCAGCAAACCCAAGATACGCACTGGCAAGTACCAACGTTGACCCACATGCAGCATTTTGCGCGCCGCTAACTCCCCTGCCAAATAAAGCAGCGCCGGCACCAGAAAAACAAACTCATATTCGACCTCTAATTGCTGCACAGCTTCGATGTTAAAGATAAACAAATAAGAACACAATGCTGCCGTACTCGCCACGATCCATGTGAGGGTATTTTTTTGCCAGTAGGTCAACCCAAGGTAAACAAGTGTAATGCCGACCAACATGACGATCCCCAACTCAATTAAATCGATTAAACCCAGAATGGCTGCGAAAGCAAAAACAACTACCCCTGCCACCATCAACCAGAGGGAATATACCTTCAGCTTTTCATGTTTGACCAGGGAAAGTCCCTGCCCGCTGAGAGCCAGCAGCAACCCTTCGAACCAGGCAGCGATTGCAAGCAAGCGCATACTGGGGTCGAAACCACCCAACACAAATAATGGTACCGGAACCAACACAGCCACCGCCAAGATAGGAAACAGAATAAAATCGACCAGCAACTGGCTGATGGCGAAAAAGCCAAAGCCCAGCAGCCAGGTAAACGCCACCACCAACCACCAAGCCCGCTCAATTTGATCACCAGTGGGGGATTCCATCAGCAGCAGGAAGGCTGAGGCCGCAAGTAAAGCACATTGCTGTACTATTGCGGCGACAAATAACGGCCAGAAAAGCTTTTTCCCCTTCCAGCTGCGCAGCTGGGAAGCACCATAAAGAGCCAATAATGTGGGGATTGCCACCAACAAGGGAATTAAAAAGTTCGATTCGCCCAACCAGACGGCTAACATAAACGCAAATGCTGAAGCAGACCACAATGCCAGGATACTAAACAGGCGCGAGCGATACAAAACTGTCCCGCCGACCCACACCAACGTAAGTAAAGCAAAGCCAGCTGTCCAGTAGGGATCCGTAACGCGTTGTAATGCATTGACCTGATCCATCAGCACCCACGCGGTTATTGGGAGCAGAAAAGAGCCGATTGTAAAAAAAAACAAAACTGGCCTGGGGAAGCCGTTTGACCATTGTAAATGCAGCGACATAAGTTGTGACGCCCACCACCACCAAAATGGGAACGCGCAGCTGCTCAATAGCGATGGCAAAAATAAAAGCCGCCATAACCACAAAGAAAGCACCCAGATAAAGGGCAATCGTGAGCGCCGTATCACTGAGCAATAGCTCTTTTACCGGACGAGGTTGCTCACCTTCGGCTTTGACACTGCTCGCGGCAGTGGTGATATGATGCTGGGGATAGCGCGCCTGTAATAGGGCAGCCTGCTGGGGGGTGATAATTTCGTCGACCTCCCATCTCCTGATTTCAGTTCGCATAAATTTTCGACCGGATGATGACAGTTTTTTGTTTCGTAGGCGCTCATTTTGATGAACAGGTGCCTGCAAGGCAACCAGGGCGGCATCCCGCAAGGTTTCGCTGGGGTCTTGAGCCGCGACGCGCTCAAGGGCGCGCAATATTTCGGGACTGCTGAATTCAACATCGAGAAGGTTTTCGAGAGCTTCAGCACGTACTGCCTCGTCGGGAGAGGCAAGATCGTTTATCAATTGAGCATCATCCTTGGGAAATAGACCAGCCTCAACCTGAGCCTGTTCATCCATAGATTCTTCATCTTCAGGTGCAACCTGATCTGTTGGTACGGACTGCGGATCTTCGAAGGATTGCTGATCATCGAATTGATCTGCCTGGTGATTTTCTGTCATCATGACCGCCTCCTGTGTGGGGGGAATAATCGTGCCACCATAACTAACCACGTGGTGAGTCCAACGACTCGACTTGGCCCAGGCGGAGAACCGCACGCAGCCATCCGCCGCAAGCCCTGTTGTGTGGTCTCGAAGATCAAGGAACGATCAACGGTTGCAGCTGCTGCCACGTTTCACCACCATCACTGGTATGCAAGAAGGCCATATTTTCTCCAGAACGTGCAACTGCCCAACCCTCCTGGTCGTTGACGAAATCGAGCTGGTTGGTCCACCAATTTACTTGCCGTATAAACATCCAGGTAAGACCACCATCGTAGGTTCGGTAAAGTTCCGATACGTTACGTTCTGACCCATCGATGCTGACAGCCCAGCCCTCCTGGGCACTGGCAAACTCAACTGCGCCTTCTGATCCAGGAATTCGGTTTGCGCTCCACGCCTGGCCACCATCCACTGTCAGGTAAAGGTAACGATGGGTTTCGTCACCGATCCAGCACTTGCTTACAATCATCACGGTTTGAGTCGGGAAGACGAAAGGCGCAGCGACCATATCACATTCGCCAACATCACTTTCCGTGTACGGACTGGGAAGCGGCAGGAATTGAGCCTCCCATGTGTACCCACCGTCGCGTGTTGTAACGACCTCTGGTAAGACATACGGACTCGCGACTCCCGCCCAGCCTGTGGTCCCATCCTGAAAGACATAACCAGATTTGTACCCAGAGAAAAGCTCACCTGCCTGCCCCGGCTCGTCGGCGTAAATGATCTGCCAGGTCAGGCCTCCGTCGGTGCTCTGGTAGACCGTGGTGGGAACTTTGTGCATCCCGATCGCCTGTCCATAAAACAGCCAGCCATTTTGGGCATCCAGAAATGTTAAGCTGGTATTACTCAGATCAACAATGTCCAGGGGCTGGCCCGGTTTCCAGGTCTGCCCGCCATCGGTGGTTTGCCACACAACGGCCTGCTGCTCACCCGGCTGAAGCGCCCAGGCATGCTGACCGTCCAGGAAGAACGCCTGGCTCACTCCACCAGGCGGGTTGAGGGGTGTGACGTCATACCATGATGCTCCTCCATCGGTGGTTCGCATGATGCGCTTGACTCGAGATTCCTGCGACTCTCGCAGAATGGCCCAGCCAGTTGTGGCACTCTGCATATGCAAGTAAAAAGACCACACCAACGCCGATTCGCCTGACGGGTAATGGGCGAAGGAGTCGGTCAAAAGCGTGGGCGTTAGCACAGGTGTATGGGTCGGCTCAGGAGTAGGAGTTACGGTTGGTTCTTCAGTTGGAATTGCAGATGGTTCTTTGGTTGGCGTTTCGCTTGATCTTGGTGTATCCGTGAAGACCGGAAGCTGAGTTTCTGTCGCCGCAACCACTGCAATTGCCTGAGGTTCACAACCACAAACCAGCATCATGATCAAAATCAACCCAACAAGTAGCATCCGGTTATTTATGAGCGGCATAGAAATAAAACCGGTATTCACTCTCCAATCCTCAGCACGTATATGATATTTATTTCTGCTTGAAACTCAGGAAGCCCAGTATTTCGCTCTTTTTGTGTAAATTTCATTTGGTAATCACACTAAAATAAAACCGCCGACTTATCGTCAGCGGCATGCGTGTTATTCATAGTGAGGCCTC
>Ga0209013_10005810_pt1 | contig 10576 bp, 8 predicted proteins | sample Cruoilmetagenom2_FD_187291 | JGI IMG/M metagenome (GOLD analysis project Ga0209013, IMG submission 187291) | Oil polluted marine microbial communities from Coal Oil Point, Santa Barbara, California, USA - Sample 2 (SPAdes) (version 2) | ecosystem: Environmental > Aquatic > Marine > Oil seeps ...
ATCCTTCCGTATCTTTTGCTACATTTTCTCCTCCTGCCATGGTAAGCATTGCTCCTATAAATGTTTCGCCTGTTGCTGTGTAATCACCATGTTCTCCAAATGCTACAACATAATACACTGTAGGTTTTGCTTCATCTTTAACAGCATTTTTAACAATTTCAACTGTTTCTTGCATACCCTTTACAACTTTTTTAGCTTCTTCGTTTGCATTTAACATTTCTCCTGTTTTTGTTATCATGTCATATACTCCATCAAAACTTTCAGGAGCATATATAACCGCTACTGGAATTCCAAGTTCTTCTAATTTTTGTTTGTTTTCATCTGTAAAGTGAGTTGATCCGATAATAAGGTCTGGCTCTAATGCGGCTACAGATTCTATATTTATATCCCTTAAAGTCCCTATAGAAGGTAAACTAAGAACTTCCTCTGGATAATTACAGTAATCAGTTCTAGCGATTAAGTTATCACCTTTTCCTATAGCATAAATTATTTCTGTTACATTAGGTCCTAAAGAAACTATTTTCTTAGGTTCTTCTTTCAAAACAATTTCATTACCATTTAAATCTGTAATAGTAATCGGATATGAAGTTTCAACTGCTTTCACTTCTACTTTTTCTGCTTTTTCTACTTTTTCTGCTTTTTCTACTATTTTCTCTTCCACTTTCGTAGTATCTTCTTTTTTTACTTCCTCTGTTTTAGCACAACCGACTAAATTAATCATAAGAATTACCATTAACAATGCCATTAATATTTTAACTTGTTTTTTCATTTTTTTCTCCTTGATATTTTGTATTATTAGATTTTTTACATAAAAAAAGCCTTCTGCAACTCTGCAAAAGACATGTATAACCACATTAATTTTCTATAAATTAATATACACCTCCCTATCGCCCGTAGAGTTTTATTGTGCTACAAAACCGGCAGGTCTCCTGACTCAGTATCAACAATTTTATACGCCTTCCCATATAAGATACAGTGGCTAAGGCATAAGCAAATAATAAATCAGTCAATTTAACAGGCTATTTTGTTTATTTACTTCGTTAGTAAACCTTGCCATAGTATCCACTATTGCTTCGTTTTACTGCCTTGTAAATAAACAAAATATCTCTGTTAAGCCTGACTTATTTATTATTAGATTATACCTAATGTATAAAATCTCCTCTTTACAGTGGCGGGACCGTTTGAGATTTTCACTCAATTTCCTTTTAAACACAAAACTAAATTTTGCGTACCAATTTCTAACTATTAAATTATCAATTATTATATAATTTCATTATAACTTCAAAACAATATATAATCAATGTAATCTTTGAACAAAAGAACAAAAACATGGACAATTTGGGGACGGTTCATTTATTTAACTTTCTAAACTTAGCAGGGGTACAATTTTTATACTCCTTAAATTTTTTTATAAAATAGCTGAAGTTTTCAAATCCAACCTCATAGCAAATATCCATAATTTTCCTATCTTCATTTTGCAAAATCTTAGTTGCCCTTTCTATTCTATATTGATTTATATAATCTATAGGCGTTTTTCCTGTCTGAGCTTTAAAAAATCTACAAAAATACTGAGTATTCATATTCGCCACCCTAGCAAGTGAATCAACATAGATCTTGTTCTTGTAATTCTCGTGTATATAGTTAATAATATTTTTAATTAAAAACAATGTATTCTTATGAACCGTCCCCGAATTCCCTAAATTTGAGGTGCTTTTATTCTTGAATCCATCATTAGCTGATAAAATTGAAATTATTCTTAATAAAGAAGCTTTTATTCCTATTTCCCATCCTGGTTTCAGCTGTCTATAACATTTTATTATAGACTTTATTTCTTCTGTAACTTCTGTTCCCCATTCTATTGAATTATTAATTGTAAGCGGGAACATCTTTTTACCATTAATGATTGGATCTAAATATTTACTTTGACAATAATCGTAGATTGCACTACTTAAAAAATCTAAATTAAATACAATCGCATGATGAATAGACTCTTGTTCACTTACAACTTTTCCAAAATGGAGAGAGCCTCCATTAATAAGTATACATTCTCCTGCCGAAATCCTTACTTTCTTCATATCAATGTTAAAATCAATCGAACCTTTTTCAACATATATAAATTCTACGTCTTTATGCCAATGACAGTATATTTCTTCTTCTATCTTCAAATGCATATCTAAATATATATAAAACGGTAACATGGGCAAGCCATGTACTTTGTGTTCTTCTAAATTAGTAATTCTCTCTTTCATAATAATCACCCTTTCTATTTAAAAATTGTCATAATAATGTTATTATTAGTGAAAATACAGCAAGATTTTTCGTGTTTTTGGAGTTATAATGTTATTATACTTGGTTAAAATAAAAATATCTAGAAATAACTTTCAACTTGGAGGACAAAAATGTTTGGAAAAATAATAAATTATAAAATAGAAAATAATAAGCTTTTTATTAACTTTGAAAAGAGAGCAGGAATAATTGATATTATAAACCCTTATGTGGTAAATATCTTTTCTGCATTAAAATATAATGATCACTATTCAAGAGCAATAGATAATCTTAAATATGAACAATGTGCTGTTTATTTTGAACAACATAATGATTATTTAGAATTATCAACAAGTGAATTAATAGTGAAAGTATCTGATAATTTTAAAGTAGATTTTTTCAATAAATATGGAGAGGTTTTATGCGAAGACTATCGAAATCAAAGAGAACCTTTTATCAGAAGAGGAGACTCTTTTTTATTTGAACAAGAAGGTCATAAGGCTCAAGAGGATAGCTGTTTTCATAAAATTGAAGTCATCAAAAAGATGTATAATGATGAAAAATTTTATGGTCTTGGTGAAAAGACAGGCCACCTAAATAAAAAAGGGTATGAATATACAATGTGGAATACGGATGATGGTAGTCCTCATGTTGAAAGTCATAAAACACTTTATAAATCTATTCCCTTCTTTATTACACTCCGAGAAAATAGTGCTTACGGAATATTCTTTGATAACACATTTAAAACTTATTTTGATATGGGAAAAGAAAATTCGAATTACTATTATTTTGGTGCTGATGATGGAAATTTAGATTATTATTTTATTGCAGGACCAGAACTAGATAAAGTTGTTACTAGATACACTGATTTAACTGGAACAACTCCTCTACCACAAATGTGGTCATTAGGATACCAACAAAGCAGATATACTTATGACTCCAAAGAAAGACTAATGGAGATTGCAAATAATTTTAGAGAAAAAGATATTCCTTGCGATGTATTACACCTAGATATAGATTATATGGATGATTTCAAAGTATTTACTTGGGATGAAAATAAATTTCCAAATCCTAAAGAAATAACAAAAGAACTTTCAAACAATGGATTTAAAGTCGTTACTATTATTGATCCAGGTGTTAAAAAATCTAAAGGATATTCTATTTTTGATCAAGGAATAGAAAATGGATACTTTGCTACTGACAAAGATGGGATTACCTATATTAATAAAGTTTGGCCTGGCGATTCTGCTTTCCCTGATTTCACAGATAGTCAAGTTAGAGATTGGTGGGGAGATAATCAGAAGCTTATGATTGATTCTGGTGTGTCTGGAATTTGGAATGATATGAATGAGCCTGCTAGTTTTAATGGTCCTTTACCTGATGATGTTCAGTTTAAAAATGATGGTAGACCTGCTGCTCATAAAGAGGTTCATAATGTATATGGTCACCTTATGGCTAAAGCTACTTTTGATGGCTATAAAAAGCACACTGGCAAACGTCCTTTTGTAATTACTAGGGCTTGTTATGCTGGTTCACAAAAATATGCTACTGCATGGACTGGAGATAACCAAAGTTCTTGGGATCATTTAAGAATGGCAGTACCAATGCTTTTAAACTTAGGGCTAAGCGGGATGGCTTTTACTGGTACCGATGTAGGTGGTTTTGTTTCTGATACTAATGCTGAACTTCTTTCTAGATGGGTACAAGTAGGTTGTTTCTCACCTTTATTTAGAAATCATTCAGCAGTTGTTACTAGAGACCAAGAACCATGGGCCTTCGATGAAAATACTTTAAATATCTATAGAAAGTATGTCAAACTTAGATATAAGCTACTTCCTTATTTATATGATTTAATGAAGCAATGTGAATCTAGTGGCTTACCACCTATGAGACCTTTAGTTCTTCATTATACTAATGATAAAAACGTTCATGAGTTAAATGATGAATTCCTATTTGGCGAAAATATTTTAGTGGCTCCTATTGTTGAACAAGGTAAGAATTTTAGAGCCGTATATTTACCAGAAGGTAATTGGATAGACTATTGGACTGGAGAAACTATAAAAGGCATGCAACATATTATTAAAAAAGCTGAACTAGATACATGCCCTATTTATATTAAGCAAGGAAGCATTATCCCTAATTATCCAGAGCTAAATTATATAGGCGAAAAAGTAATAAGTGATTTAGTATTAGATGTTTATCCTGGAGATGGTGAATATACTCACTACCAAGATGATGGCAGTAGTTATAACTATAAAGACGGAGAATTTAACTTATACAAATTCACAATGACTAATGATAAAAATTTAGTTATTAAATTAGAAACTCCTCATACTGGCTATAAAAACCATTATAAGAACTTTAAACTAATGATAAATGATAAAAACATAAACAAAGTTGTTTTTGATAATGAAGAAATGTCATATATCCCAACAGCTACAGGTGTAGAAGTTACACTTCCAGCAGTTGAAGGAGAAACTACTATTCAAATTCACTAAAGCATCTCCATCTCCAAAAACAACAAAAAAATCAGCCACGTATAGGCTGATTTTTTTGTTGTTTCCAATACTACTTCCACTAGCCTTTAGTAGCACCAGATGATAATTGTTTTTATTGTATTAGTTTTTGTTTAATATGGTATTTGTATGACAAAACTAGTTCCTTCTTTTTCATTGGATTTCACTTGTATAGTTCCCCCTATTGCTTCAATATTTGTCTTTGAAATATATAAACCAAGTCCATCACCTTGAATATTGTTTGTATCGCTTCCTCGATAGTAAGGTTCAAAAATTCTTTTTATATCTTTTTCATTAATCCCTATACCATTATCATGAACTGCTATATATAATGAATCTTGTGAAGAGTTATCGATTTCAATTAGTACTTCCCCTTTTAGTCTTGTAAATTTATAAGCATTAGTTAACAAATTATATATTGTCTGAGAAAGCAATGCTTTATCTGTTGTTATTTTCATATTTAAAGGGCCTTTTAATTTTAGCTCAATCCCCTTTTGTTCATATTGAATCTTTAATCCTCTTATAATTTTTTTAAATTCATCGATTAAATCAAATGTTTCTTTATTGATATTAACAACTTCATTATTATATTCTATAACATTATTTAGATTAGACATTATACCTGATAAATTATTAATTTCATTTAAACAACTTTCCAATCTATTAGAGTCCATCTCTACTACACCATCTATTGTTCCTTCACAATGAGCCTTCAAAATAGTTAAAGGGGTTCTTGCCTCATGTGATAGTTGATCCACTTTTTCCTGTCTTACCTTCTTCTGCATTCTTAGTCTTGAAGCAAGATTTTCTAGACTTGTTTGTATACCTCTAATTTCAATAACTTTGGAATAATTTATACGTTCCTCAGATTCTGTTTCAATTTCTTTTGCAAATTTTGCTGTCTGTCTTAAATCTTTAGTTATTCTGGTGCTTATTATAGCTGTTATAATAACTGCTAACACTAAAACTATGGTTCCTGAAATAACAGTCGCTAAAATTAATGCTTTTTTAAATAATCTTACAGATTCTGAATTTTGAATAGATGCTGTGCGAGTTATTTTAATTGCTCCAATGACTTTTTCATCGTAAGTCAGCTCATAATAATCCACCTCTAGATTATTCCTATTACCCATCATATTATTATGCATGAAATACATACGATTATAAACTTTTACAAGTTCTTCTGCCGACTCATTTTCAATACTAATTTGAACAATAAATTCATCTATAAAATTCATAAGTTCTTCCTTTGATTTTTCAGCAGTATAATTATCATTATTTAAGAGTTTAATCGCATAGTTCTTAATTTTATCAACTTCATCCTCATACTGCTCTGTAACATATCCCTTAAAATAATTATCAATATATCTACTAGATAAAAATGAATTTATAATAATAGCAAAAAAAATCATCGAGATTATGATGATTATTAGCTGCTTTTTAATTGTCAATATTCCCACCTCCAAATACATATCCAGCACCATATTTTGTTTTAAGAAATACTGGATTCCTAGTGTCATTTTCTATCTTTTGTCTTATTTTTTTAATATAGGAATCAATATTTCTATCAAATCCATCATATTCGTGTCCAAAGGCTTTTTGAATCAACTGTTCTCTTGATAATAATTTATCGATATTACAAAAGAATACATTTAGTAATAAAAACTCTTTTGTTGTAATTTCTATCTCTGTCCCTTCTTTGAATAATTTTTGCCTTGTTATATCTAGTTGAAGAACGCCACATAACAGTATCTCTTTTTTAACTAATGATGTATAAGCTCTTTTTATTATTACATTAACCCTTTTTACAAGTTCTTTAGGACTAAATGGTTTAGATACATAATCATCTGCACCTAAATCAAACCCTTTGAGACGGTCGATTTCTTCTTGCTTTGCAGTCAACATAATGACTGGTATGTCTGAAATCAATCTAATTTCTTTTAGAACATCAAAACCACTAATACCTGGCATCATAATATCTAGTATAACAAGATGAGGCTGATAGTCATGATACATAGCAAGCCCTTCTATACCATCTTCAGCTAAATAAACTTCATAACCTTCCTTGATTAAGTATTTACCAACTATTTCTCTTATTTCTTTTTCATCTTCAACTATTAATATTTTATATATCATAAACTCACCTCTTTGTTATATTTTCCATTCCATTCAAAAAATAGACCGCTTAACGATCTATTTTTATAAAACTAATTATTTATTTTTTTAATACATTCTTTCTTTTTACATATTCCTCTTCATCTATTTCACCAGATACATATTTCATTTTTAGTATTTCTAACACTTCATCTGACTGATTATCTTTTTTCTTCGTTAATTTATATATTGCAAATATTATCAACAAAGTAATTATTATTGCGAAACCGATATGAAAGGGACTTATAAAGCCGCCAAAGTTTCCAAAGTTTCCATGCCCTCCAAAACAACTATAAACATTATTATAACCTCTACCAAACATCATTTCAATCTCGCCCTTCCTAATTTTCTATTATTGATTTCATCCTTAAATATGTTTCTTCCTCAATTTCTCCATTAACAAATCTTTGCTTTAACCTTGTTTGTGCATTATTCTTATTTGTTAATGATTCACCTTTTTCTTTAAATATAAAATAAACAATAATACCAATAAATAGCCAACCAAACATCATCATAATATCTCTCCCGTCTTTCTTCCTTTATCACTTTCAAAACTATTGTTTAAAAACGAATATGCCTAACATCTAAAGTTATCACTGTATCTACCAAACATACTATAATTACTTCATTTTTTTGAATATCTACTTATTTTCATTTAGTTAAATCTTATAAGCCTATTATATACTTCAATTATGGTTGAATTATGACTTAATTATTTCTAATATCATTAGAATATTTAATTGAATTTCATTCAATATTTTAGAGGATAGAAAAATATAGATTTACATACACTATAACTTGTAGTTGTTTTACTTTTACTTAGATATTACTTAAATTATAGGAGGGATTTCAGATATGCTAACATCAAATGAAAAATATCAAGAATGTATTGATATTTGTTTAGATTGTGCTCAATTATGTGAATTTTGTGCAACTTCTTGTTTAAATGAACCAGATCCAAAACAAATGGCTTATTGTATCAAATTAGATAGAGATTGTGCAGATATATGTATCCTTGCTGCTCAATTTATGGCTAGAGATAGTATATTCTCAAAACGAATCTGTTTAATATGCGCCCAAATATGCAGAGCATGTGGAGAAGAATGTGCTAAATTCTCACAAATTCACTGTCAAAACTGTGCTGACCTTTGCAATGATTGTGCAACAGAATGTGAAAAAATGAAATAATTATAAATACTAAATATACAAAAACCATCCATTAAATTGGATGGTTTTTGTATATTATTTAAAACTAACGATATTTGTAACATCAATTTCATCAAATAATTTACCATTGTCTTTTGACATTTTACTATGAACCATTATTTTTTCATCTTCTGGGCTAAATTTAAGTGGTGTAAAGTACTCACCAGCAACTATATGTGTACTTTCTTTTTTATTTATATCTACTAAATAAAGTCCTTCTTCTTGTTCTTCAAGTGATAAGTATGCTACTTTTGTTTGATCATTAGACCAAGTTTGCCCATATATATGACCTGAAGCTAATACTTCTTTTTTATCACCTTCCAAATCGATTGTAAATAATACATTTTCATTTCCATCAAATGAAACTATTAAGAGTTTGTCTTTATTTGGTGATAAGTTAAAATCTAAAACTTCTTCTTGTATTAAAACTTTCTTTTCTTTTGTGTTTATATCGTAAACATTAAGTTTTTTATCATCTTTTTGATTTGCATGATATGTTACATAATATATTTTATTCTCTACTTTCACAGGACTTAATACACTTAGTCCATCTAATATATCATATTTTGACATTTCATCATTTACCATACCAGCACTTTCTACATCGCTTACTTTTGTTATAGTTCCATCTATATTAGCTATAACAAAACCATTTATACCACTACATGACATTATTAACTCTTTATCATTTACCCAAGAAGCTTGTGATAAATCATAATCTGTAATATCTTTATCCACTATTTCTAATTTTCTATTTCCATCTGCATCTGAAATATATCCTATATTGCCACCATTATATTCGTTTTTATAAAACATATAGTTTCTATTAGGTGATAACACAGCTCCCATTTGAAATTTTGATTGATCACTAATACTTTTTTCTTCTTTTGAATTCAAATCATATGAAAAAAGATTTTGTACATTGAAGCTACCAAAATCAGTTTCAATTGGTGCTACCGCCTCATTTTCTTTTGTAACAACTACTGTATTATCATTTATCCACTCATGCCCTGTTACTCCTTTATACTCTTGAATATCAGAAATAGAAATTTCTTCTGGTACAATATTTTTCGTGTCTTTTATTACAGTTATAGTCTTATTTCCTTTTTTAATTAACTCTTTTCCTTCTACACTTTGTCCCACACATCCTACTGTTCCTACTAAAGTACTAAGCACTAATGCACCTACTAATAAATTCTTATTTAATATTTTTTTATATAACATTTTAATTCCTCCTTGTTTTCTTTAAGTTTCCTATACCCTTACTATACATGTCTGTTTTTTCAAAAGTATCTCCACTTGTTTCAAAACTGTAAACTTTTATAACAAAAATGGCCATCGCCACATTTTTAAGTATTTTTCGGAAAAGAAATTAAAAATGTTGTTCCATTTACTCTAGTATCCATTACTGTAATAGTACCTTTTTGTTTTTCTATTAAATCTTTAACTAGTGGTAGTCCGAGTCCAGTTCCACCAGCATCTTTTGATCTATCTTTATTAACTGTATAAAAAGGTTCAAATATTTTATCTCTTGATTCTTTCGGAATACCAATCCCATTATCAGATATTTCGATAAATACATTTTTATTCTGAGTATAGCTTTTTATAATTATTTTACCTTGTGGCTTATTATATTTTATTGCATTGTCTATTAAATTAATAAAAATATGCTCTAAGTTTTCTTTATCTCCTAGAATAATTCCAGATTGCAAATTTGTTATTATACTAATATCAAATTTTTTAGCTTTACCTTTCATTCGTGTACAAATTTCTTCTATTACATCTTTTATATCTATATTTTCACATTGAAATTCAAAATCATATTTTTGTAATGATGCTAAGTGTAAAATCTTTTCCACCATTTCATATAATCTTTGGGCCTCTTTTTTGATATTCACCTTAGCATCTATTATTAAATCGGGATCATCTACATACATATCCATTAAATCAATATATGCTTTTATAACAGTAAGTGGTGTTTTAAATTCATGTGTAATATTTCCAATAAAAGTTCTCTGCTGTTTTTCCAGAGCCTTTAGTTTTTCTACTGCTAGTTTTAATTTTTGTTGTTCATCTTTCATACCATTTATATTTTTTTCTATTTGATTACTCATATAATAAATACCTTCACTTAATTCTCCTAGTTCATCTTTTCTTTTAAGCGGAACTATATTATTATATAAGCCTTTCTTAATATCTGATGTATCTTTTTTTAACTTAATAATATTTTTAGAAAATATATTAAAATAAAAGTAAGCTGCTCCAAAACTAAATATAAATACAATTGCCCCTATAGTCATAAAAAGATATTTTATATCGTTATAAAAATCAGTACTATTTTTAATAGAATACTTAAACCTAATAACACCTATTTGGTCAACATTATAAATTGGTGCCATATACAGTACATAATTTCCTACAACCTCATATGCTAT
>Ga0209013_10005811_pt1 | contig 10574 bp, 7 predicted proteins | sample Cruoilmetagenom2_FD_187291 | JGI IMG/M metagenome (GOLD analysis project Ga0209013, IMG submission 187291) | Oil polluted marine microbial communities from Coal Oil Point, Santa Barbara, California, USA - Sample 2 (SPAdes) (version 2) | ecosystem: Environmental > Aquatic > Marine > Oil seeps ...
GGGGCGGGGATGGGGACGAGGTTGAGGCCGGTCACCTCACACCGCAGCAAGGCCATGGTTCCGGTGCTCGGGCGACCGCTGGTGGAGAGGGCATTGCTGCCGTTTTTCGAAAACGGCGTCCGCGATTTCGTGTTCGTCATTTCTCCTGATGACACCGAAATTACGAGTCATTTCACTGAACGCACCTCACTCGATATCACCGCTCGGTTCGTCATCCAGGAAGAACGCCTAGGTATGGCACACGCGCTCAGACTCGCCGCTCCACTTGTCGATGGCCGGTTCGTTGTGTCGGCGTGTGACAGCCTGTTGGATCCGGCGTACGTTCGAAAGCTCTTCTTGGTGGATGACGAGGCGGATGCCGTTCTCAGTCTGCTCGATGTCGAGCCGGACAAACTCTGTCGGAGTGGGGTCGTGGAACTGGATGGCGAGCGGATTCGCCGAATTGTGGAAAAACCGTCTCCGGGGAACGCGCCGTCAAACACGGTGAGCCTTCCTCACTATGTCTTTTCTCCGCGATTGCTGGAGCTCCTCCCGTCCATAAAACCATCGCTCCGGGGCGAGTACGAAATCCAGGACGCAATTCAGGGATTGATTGATGGCGATCGGACGGTCATCGGCGTCCTCGCAGACAAGCGGTTCCAGGTATCCTCACCGGAGGATCTGTTGGAACTGACACATCAGTTGTTCTCGGATGGCACGGAACCACGAAAAATCGGTCCAGCTGTCGCCAGTCGTGGATTGAATTTGGTCGAGCCATATCATATCGAGCGGGGCGCAGTGCTCGGTGACGATTGCGAGATCGGTCCTGAAGCCTTCCTCGAGTCAGGCTGCCACATCGGTGACGGCGCCATGGTTCGGAGGTCCGTCGTTCTACGAGGTTGCCAGGTTGCGAGGAACGAAATTGTAGAAGATAGGATCGTGACCTGAGCCGACGACCTTGGATGGCAAACTCTGACAATATTGGACAGACCATTAATCTGAAACGTCCTCCATCTCCTTTTCGAAAGAGAAGAGTGTACAGCCAAGTACGGTGTCTTAAAAATATTTGGTTCTGTTTGTGAAATTACTAAAACCATTATAGTTCCAGTCCTCACATGCAGATTACTCGGAGTTCTTTACATGAGTCTTCCTGGGATGTAGACTATGACAGGTGGTCAGACCAAAAAAAGAAATGAGAACCAAGAACGCGAAAGGCAGGGAAGCTTCGACCGCCACCGGATCTCCGGTGGCTGCGAAGCTCGTGGTGGCCTATGTACGGAAGCTCATCGAGAGCGGCGAGTTCAGGGCGGGCGACAAATTGCCGCCGGAAAGGGAGCTCGTACAGCTGATCGGCGTCAGCAGAGCAACTGTCCGCGCCGGTCTGCAATCGCTGGCCACCGTCGGTGTCGTCGATTCACGGCGGGGTGCGGGCACCTTTGTCGCTGATGGGCCGCCCCTTCTGGATGTGAATCCACTGTCGCTCTTCACCGTCCTCCATGGCATTCCGCAGGCTGAACTCTTTGAGGCAAGGAGGGTTATCGAGATCGATCTTGCCGGGTTGGCAGCGGAGCGCGCCCGTGGCGATGAGCTGGCAGTGATTTCAGAAGAATTGATGGAGATGTTCGCTTCAATCGATGATGTGCATCGATTTCTGGTTCACGACATTCGGTTCCACCGAGCGATCGCCGCTGCTGCGCGAAACCCGCTCCTGGCGGCCATCATGGAGATGGTAGCTGATCTCTTTTACGATCATCGAAAGACCACCGTCGACCGCTGGCAACGGGCACCAGAAGCCGCTGAACAACATCGCCGAATTTATCAGGCGATTAAAAGCGGCGACGTCAAACGGGCGCGAACCGAAATGGGCGATCACCTGAGATGGGCGCAACAAGATCAGGAGGAGAAATGAGCTTTCGCGAGATGCTCCAGTCCATTCGCAGTGCGGCTTCGGCTGCCGATCGCGGATCATCCGCCCTGACCCTTGGTTTGGGCCGTGAGGTGATGGTCTCCCATCGCTCGTTCTGCGAGGTGAACGGTGGCGCGATCATGGTGGTCCACGACAACGATCGGCGAAAGGTCCTCGCGGTCGATCTAGAGGAAACTGGCGTGGCCGTGCACTTCTCCGGCGAACGACGGCAGGTGGAGCCGGACGTCGAGACATGCCTTGGGGAACTTAACCATGCGAATGCTGTGGCCGTGCGCGAACTCTGTGAGGCCACCCGACCGCAGCCGCTGGGCTTGGCCGATTCGTTTGGCCTCGGAGACCGCCTCGGCGTTGCCGGCCCGGCCCATTTGCGCGCAATGAAGGGTAGCGGTTTCAGGGTGGTTCTCGCCCAGCAGTCGATCCGTGAGCTCGAGCGCACGGAGCGCACCCCGGACGAGGTCATGGATGCTGCGACCTGGGCGGTCCTCGAAGAGGGTTGGACCGAGGCCTGGGGAGCGGATGCCGACCATCTCAAGACAGCGGCCGACGTCGAGATGATGGCGGCGGCCGGTTTCACAATGTTCACCATCGATCCGGGCGACCATGTGGTCGACGCCGCCGACGATATGTCGATTTCAGAGCTCCAGGAAACGGCCGCCGACCTGCCATGGGCCGATCTCGAGGACACGTTGGGACTGGCGCTGCGGCGCTATTCGGGAAGTTCGATCTTCACCGGTAGCGGTCTCGAACTCGAGCCTTCCAACGAAGATGTTCTGCGAGCGTGGGTCAAGTACGGCGCTTCACTGGCGTACACCGCGAGGATGTACCGCCACATTGCCTCGACGATGGGGGACAGGCCGTTCGAGGTCGAGGTCTCGGTCGACGAAACCGCCTCGGTGACGACTCCTTTCGAACACTGGCTGGTGTCATCGGAGCTGCGCCGCCTCGGAGTCGAATGGGTCGGTTTGGCGCCGCGCTTCATCGGCGATTTTGAAAAGGGCATCGACTATCGTGGCGACCTCGAAATTTTTCGCAGTGAATACCTGAAACATCTTGCTGTTGCCGAGGCCCTCGGACCGTACAAGATCAGCATCCACTCAGGGAGTGACAAGTTCGGTGTCTATCGGGTGATCGGTGAGATCGGCAAGGGCGGTGTTCACGTCAAAACCGCAGGCACGAGCTACCTCGAGGCATTGCGTACCCTCGCCGTCTGCGAACCGAAGTTCTTCCGCGAGATACTCGACTTCTCGCGCTCACTCTACGAACACGAGCGACGCACCTATCACGTATCGGCCGAGCTCGAGCGGGTGCCGGCGGCGACCGACGTAAAGGCCCGCGATTTACCCGCGCTCTTCGAGGAGGATGACACCCGACAGGTCCTGCACGTAACCTTCGGGCGGGTACTGACCGAGAAGGATTCAAACGGGAACTATGTGTTCAAGGAGCGGTTGCTCGCTGCCCTCGGTAAACACGAGGCCGCGCATTACGAAAACCTGGTGGCGCACTTCCGGCGCCACATAGCGCCGTTCGGCGCCGATGGGGAAAAAGAATGAGTTATCTGGAAAATCTCTTTTCACTCGATGGCAAGGTCGCGGTGGCGATTGGGGCTGGGGGTGTTCTCGCCGGTGCGATGGCGGATGCGCTGGGGCTCGCGGGGGCCAGGGTCGCGGTCCTCGATCTCAATGGCGAGGCGGCGGACGAGCGTGCCGCTGCGATCCGCGAGGCAACCGGTGGCGAGAGTCTCGGGATGGCAGTCGACGCGACCAGCGAGAAAGACCTTCGCAAGGCCCTCGGCCAGGTCTTGAGCCTGTGGGGGCGGGTCGACATCCTGCTCAACGCTCCTGGCATTAACTCGGGAACGCCGTTCTTCGAGATCACCGAGGGGGAGTGGGACCGCATTATGACGGTCAACCTCAAAAGCATGTTTCTGGCCTGCCAGATTTTTGGGCAGGAGATGGTGAACAGGGGCGAAGGCGGTTCGGTCATCAATATTTCGTCGGCTTCGTCTGGCCCGCCGCTGTCGAAGGTCTTCACCTACTCGATCACAAAGGCTGGGGTCAACAATCTGACCCAGTTCCTGGCCCGGGAGTGGGCGCCGCACTCGGTGCGGGTCAACGCGGTTGCCCCAGGTTTCTTTCCGGCCGAGCAGAATCGGAAATTGCTGACCGAGGAGCGCGTCGCGTCGATCATGGCCCACACGCCGATGGCTCGTTTCGGCGAGGCCGACGAGCTTGCCGGTGCGGTGGTGTGGTTGGCCTCGGCTCAAGCATCGAGCTTTGTGACCGGCACTGTGATCCGGGTCGATGGCGGATTTACCGCCATGACGATCTGAACGGTATGACTGTAATCGACAAGATCATCAATTCGGAACACGGACTCAGCGACATCGAGATCCGCGAGCTTCTCGCCGCAGGTCTCGAGCGTCTCGATCTCGAGAGTCGCCGTGTGCTGGTGGTGATCCCGGACGGGACGCGGACGGCGCCGATCGGGCTCTTCTTCGGTCTCCTCGGAGATCTGCTGGGTTCCAAGGTCGAAGCCCTCGATTACCTGATTGCTCTCGGCACCCACCCGCCGATGAACGACGCCGCCAAGGGCCGCCTCCTCGATACGACTGTGGTCGACGGGATGGCGGGTGCGTCGAGGATTTTCAATCACCGGTGGGAGGCGCCGGAGACCTTTGCGACCCTCGGCACCATTCCTGCCAACGAGGTTTCGGCGGCGACTGACGGTAAGCTCGCGATCGACATCGCGGTTCGGCTCAACCAGTTGGTCGGTGACGAGGATGGCAACACCCCCTACGATCACATCCTGGTTTGCGGGCCGGTTTTCCCTCACGAGGTGGCCGGCTTCTCCGGCGGTAACAAGTACTTCGTGCCGGGTGTCGCCGGCCAGGAGGTCATCGATGCCACCCATTGGGCTGGAGCGTTGGTCACCAGCCACAGCCTTATCGGAGTGCGCGAGACTCCAGTGCGGCACCTCATCGAACGTGCCGCGTCCTTCATTCCGACACCGAGCAGCCTCATCGCCCTCGTCATGCACGGGCAGGATCTGCGCGGAGTGTTTGTGGGCGGAATGGTAGAGGCCTGGCGACAGGCGACCGAGCTCTCGGCGGAGCTCGACATCGTCTGGGTCGATCGCCCGTTCAAACGCGTACTTTCGGTAATGCCAGAAATGTACGACGACCTGTGGACCGGGGCTAAGGGGATGTACAAGCTTGAACCGGCAGTCGCCGATGGTGGGGAGGTGGTGATCTTTGCGCCCCACATCACCGAGGTGTCGTACGTCCACGGGCGTTACCTCGATCAGATCGGTTACCACGTGCGCGACTATTTCGTCGCGCAGTGGGAGAAATTCAAGCACATTCCGTGGGGGGTCCTGGCGCACTCGACTCATTTGCGCGGTGATGGAACCTTTGTCGCCGGTGTCGAGGAAGCCCGGATCCGAGTGACCCTGGCCACCGGCATCCCGCGTGAGCGCTGCGAAGCCATAGGCCTCGGCTATCTGGATCCCGTTCAGGTGGATCTGGAGGAATGGGCCGACCGCGAGGACACGGGCATCCTGCTCGTGCGACGGGCGGGTGAGCAGCTTTATCGAGTCAAAGGTGACAATCACATTCTGGAGGAAAAGAGATGACGGAGAAGGCAGATATCGGTCTCATCGGACTCGCGGTGATGGGCCAGAATTTGGTTCTCAACATGAATGACCGCGGCTTCAAGGTGGCGGTCTACAACCGCACGGTGGCATTGGTCGACGAGTTTCTCGAGGGCAGTGCCGCAGGCACCAAGATCGTCGGCGCTCACTCGCTCGAAGAGCTGGTCGATGCGCTCGAAAAACCGCGGCGGGTCATGCTGCTGGTCAAGGCTGGACAGCCGGTGGACGATTTCATCGAGCGTCTTATCCCGCTCCTCGAACAGGACGACATCATCATCGACGGTGGCAACTCCAACTACAACGACACCATTCGGCGCACGAAGTTGGTCGAGTCGAAGGGGCTCTACTACATCGGTACGGGAGTGTCGGGCGGGGAAGAGGGTGCTCGAATCGGTCCATCGATCATGCCCGGCGGTTCCCCCGAGGCATGGCCGTGGGTCCAACCCATCTTCCAGGCGGTCTCGGCCAAGGTCGATGATGGCAGCCCGTGTTGCGAATGGGTAGGGGAGAACGGTGCCGGCCATTTCGTCAAGATGGTCCACAACGGCATCGAGTACGGCGACATGCAGTTGATCTGCGAGGCCTACCAGCTGATGAAGGAGGGCGTGGGCCTCGACCACGACCGCATGCACTCGATCTTTGCCGACTGGAACGAGGGTGAGCTCGACTCCTACCTGATTGAGATCACCCGCGATATCCTTGGCTTCCGTGACGAGGACGGCGAACCGGTGCTGGAGAAAATCCTCGACACCGCCGGCCAGAAGGGCACCGGCAAGTGGACTGCGATGTCGGCCCTTGAAATGGGCATCCCTCTGAGCCTCATCGGGGAAGCGGTGTTGGCCCGTTTCCTGTCGGCCCTCAAGGAAGAGCGGGTTGCGGCCGAAACGGTGCTGGGCGGCCCGGACGCGATGTTCGGAGGCGATGTTGACGAGTTCATCAACGACCTCCGCCAGGCCTTGTACGCGTCGAAGATCGTGTCCTACGCGCAGGGCTACATGTTGATGCGCGCCGCTGCGGTGGAGTATGGCTGGAACCTCAATAACGGCGGCATCGCTCTCATGTGGCGTGGTGGCTGCATCATCCGTTCGGCATTTCTCGGCAAGATCAAGGAGGCTTTCGACAATGATCCCGGGCTGAGCAACCTGCTGCTCGATCCCTACTTCACCGAGCAGGTCCAGAATGCCCAGGCGGCCTGGCGCCGCGTGGTCGCCAAGGCGGTGGCCCTGGGAGTGCCGGTGCCGGCGATGTCGAGCGCACTCGCCTTCTACGACGGTTACCGTCACGGGCGGCTGCCGGCGAATCTCCTGCAGGCGCAACGCGACTACTTCGGCGCCCACACCTACGAGCGCGTTGATAAACCACGAGGCGAGTTCTTTCACACAGATTGGACCGGTCACGGCGGTGATGTCACCGCCAGGACGTACCAGGCGTAGGAACACCAAGATGAGCACTGAGCAATTTTGGATCTCGAACAGGGTGCCATGAACAGGGTGCCACGTTCACCATTGCACCATTTGTCAGATCGAAGTTGCATGACCAACCAGAGCCAGCACAAATGGTGCAATGGTGAACGTGGCACCCCGGAGTGGCACCCCGGAGAAAGGAACAACGGAAATGATTGAGTTTCGCCAAGACTCCAAATACGCACTTCTGGTGCCCACCAGCATGGGTGTTCGCCTGACGCCCTCCAGCGCCCAGGGAGTTCATTGCAGCAAGACATTTCTCATGGAGGTCACGAGCGCCGAATCGAACGTGGCGAGTGTCTCCTCTTATCTCGGCCTCCCCGTGAAGGTTCTGACGGCCTTCGTCAAAGGTAGCCCGATCTCGCGCATGATCAAGGACGATCTGGCAGGTCGTCACATCGACTACGAGGGGCGAGAGGTCGACCAGGGAGGACCCTGGGGATACCGCCACCAGATCAACATGGCGGACACCGGCTACGGCTCACGGGGGCCTCGGGTCCACAATGACCGCGCGGGCGAGGTCGGACTCACCCTCAACGCCAGGGACTTCGACTTCGATCGGATCTTCGAGCGCGAGGGAGTTCGCATCGTGCACCTGTCGGGGCTGGTCGCTGCCCTGTCCCCGGAGACCAGCGCCTTCTGCCTGGATGTCGCTCGCGCTGCCAAAAAGAGCGGCAGCCGCATCTCCTTCGATCTCAACCACCGCGCCTCGTTCTGGGCCAATCGTGAAAACGAGCTGCACCAGGTCTTCCACGAGATCGCCGGGTTGTCCGACGTGCTGGTCGGCAACGAGGAGGACTTCCAGCTCTGCCTCGGCATCGAGGGCCCGAAAGCGGGTGGCAAGGACCTCGCTGCGAAGATCGAGACCTTCAAGGGCATGATTGACCGGGCCAAGGTGGCCTACCCCAAGACAAAGGTCTTTGCCACCACCCTGCGCGAGGTCATCAGCACCAATGCCCATCTGTGGGGCGCCGTCGCAGCGGTGGGTGACGAGTGGCACGTTGTCGAGCCGCGGGAGATCGTGGTCCGCGACCGCATCGGCGGTGGCGACGGGTTTGTCGGCGGCATGCTCTACGCCATGCTCAGGGGATGGGAGCCCGAGAAATGGATCCAGTTCGGGTGGGCGACCGGCGCCCTGGTCACGACCCTGCTGACGGACTACGCCCAACCGGCGGACGAGGAGCAGATCTGGAGCATCTGGGCGGGCAACGCCCGGGTCCGACGCTGATCGCTCCTTTGTAACGCCTGTTCAACGACCAGTGGCGGGCCCTGAAGGACGCCTACAGAGAGATTCCATTCGGCGAGTCGCCGCGAGGCAGCGCCTTTCGTCACAAACACAAAGGCACGAAGTCACTAAGGATCCACAAAGAAATCCCTTCGTGGTGTGCTTTGTGTCTTGGTGCCTTCGTGTTTGCGGTTTTCTGCCGTCGAAGCGAACAGAATGCAAAAAGTACCAACGATGTCCTGAGGTCGGAGTGTCAACCATGTTCTGAGGTTCTACTAGGGTGGCACCCTGATATCCTCCGGCGATGAAGAAGCCGTCCAGAGACGATGTCTCCAAACCGAAAGTCGAGGAGTACGCGTACAAGAAGGATTTCTATCGAGACCCGGCAGTTGCTGCCGACTATGACCAACATCGCTTCACGACCCCGAGGCGGCAGCGCAGAAACGTTCGCAAGTGGCGGGCCATACAGCGGGCCATTGAAGAGGCGGCCGACATCGGCTCGGTGCTCGATCTGCCGTGCGGAACGGGCAGGTTCACGGGTGAATTGGCCAGGTCAGGCCTGCGAGTGGTCGGTGGGGACATTTCGCTGCAGATGATGCGCGAGGCAGCGAGGTCACCGCAAGTCGAGCATGCCGACATCGCCGGCTATGTGCAGGCGGACGCCGAGCAACTTCCTTTCCGTGACCGATCCCTCGACTGCGTCGTCTCGATCCGCTTCATGTTTCACGTCGATCCCATAACCCGCAGGCGGATGCTTCGCGAGATGGGGCGCATCTCGACGCGGTGGCTGATCATCGATTATCGCCACAAGTACAGCGCACGCTGGGTTTCGTGGAGAGTCCGCCATGCTCTCGGCCTCCTGGACCAGGTCCCGGAGCGAGTCAGCCGCAGTGATCTCCAATCCGAGTTTCGCGATGCAGGGCTCGAGATCCGTCGCGTCATCCCGGTGCGTCGCTGCCTGTCGGACAAGTGGATTGTCCTCGCGGAGTCTACCCACGACCAACCGGCCTTCGAACCGGCCCTCGCCGAGGAGCGGCTTCGCGGTACGGATCTGGAGGGGGTGAAGATCACCGGCAAGTTCGGTGAGGGCAGGCGAAGCATCGTCTATCGAGCGAGGTGGCAGGACCGGGATATCGCCCTCAAGGTGTACAAAGACACGGCCATCGCCACCCACGCTCGAAAAAACCCTCAACCGATCGCCGAGTTCGAGTTCTCTCGCAATTCCAGGTTCTTCTCGGTACCGGGTCTCGATCGTTACGTGGCGCAACCCCTGGGGTTTGCCGTCACGCCGGAGGTGCAGGCCGTTGCCCAGGATCCGGTTGACGGGGAGCTGTACTACTTCTTTCATCGCCAACAAAAGGGCGAAGTTCCTGAATCGTTCGAGGGGCATCTTCGGGAGATCCTCAGGCTGAGTCACGATGCCGGCCTCTACGATGTCGATCTCCATTCAATGAATGTTTTCGTGGCCAGAGAATCGAGCGGCGAGCTGGTGCCAAAGATCTTCGACTTCAACCTCATACCCTTCACACTTCGGCCGCAGAATCCATTTGTCGGTTGGTTGCTGAAGTTCGGCCTTCTGTCGAAGGAGAGCCGTGACCAGAGGCGGCTGCGAAAGTTCGACGACTTTCGCCACGTCGAAGATCGACTGTTGAAGTTCTACGCATCCGATGGCTGATCGCCGCAGCGGGAGGCTTACTTCTCGATTCGAATCGAAAGAGAGCCGTCGGCGAGACCGTCGGTGCGTGAGCGAATGACGACCTCTTTCCCAGATCGCCCGAGCTGGAGATAGGTGCGGCCTTCGCCTCTCGAGATCTCGACCTCATTGGCGTCGGTGTATGGAAAGAGCTGACCGTCACCTTCCGCTTCAGTCCGGACCTGCCCGTTCCAGTCTCGCACCCGCGTCCCGGCGTCGTCGCAGATCGTGAGATCGACGGCAACGGTTCTTCCTGATACGACCTCGGTCTCATCGATCGAGATCCTCATTGCGGATGCCTCGCCCCAGGGGCGGAGCTCTTTGCGGACCGTCGCACCATTGCGAACGCCTTCGGCCCTCACCCCCGTGAACGCACCTTCGAGCTTGACGATGTTGTGGGGCGCCTCCTGGAGGTCGACGGTTGGAGCGTCGTCTCTTTCGAGCCTGACGGTTTCACAGTTGCTGAAGACGTGGAGATCCCTGCCGGTGACGAAAAGCGATACAAAGGGCTCGTCCGCATATCGGGCGCGGAAGAGCTCGGCCGCCATCTTGGGCCGGCGCCAGGCGTCGAAGAGCCCGGCTCGCCGCCGGTAGCGTTTGCGGTACTCGGTGGCGTAGTCGGTAAAGCTCCACACGGCG
>Ga0209013_10005812_pt1 | contig 10573 bp, 8 predicted proteins | sample Cruoilmetagenom2_FD_187291 | JGI IMG/M metagenome (GOLD analysis project Ga0209013, IMG submission 187291) | Oil polluted marine microbial communities from Coal Oil Point, Santa Barbara, California, USA - Sample 2 (SPAdes) (version 2) | ecosystem: Environmental > Aquatic > Marine > Oil seeps ...
CATTGCGGGCGCCGTCTTGAGCATCGACACGGTGTTGATGGCGAGCCAGTCGGCGGCGCCGGTCAACACCAGACAGTATCCCAGGCTCATGGCGCCCCCGAAGAGTAGGATGATGTTCCACGGCACATTCTCAAGGTCGCCGATATCGAGGATCTTGAGGACGAAGAAGAGCACGGTGGCCGTGAGGATCACCCCGCTCTTGTCGACGTTCGCAAGCGCCGGTATGAACGACCGCAGGCTCATGATCGAGACCGCCCCCAAGACGATAGTTGCGGCCTGGTACTCCTTAGCGGTGATTGGCCCAAGGCGTTTGTAGAGGTCCTTGGCACGTTCGCGGAGGCCCGGGATGGATGCGCGCTCTGGCTTGTAGTAGACCATGAAGAAGGCCCACAGCACGAAGACCATCACCCAACCGACGGGAAACATGTACCAGGTGAGGCCGAAGAAGCTCACGTCCTGGCCAGTGATCTCCTTGTAGAAACCGAGCGCGACCGCACCGCGGGCGGCACCGAGGAGAGTGATGATGCTGCCGGCGCCGGCGACGTAGGCCATGCCTATGAACAGCCCCTTGCCAAAGTTGGTCGGCTCGTCACCCTCTTCGTAGAGGCGGTAGATTGCGACCAGCAGGGGGAAGATCGTCGCTGCGACCGCGGTGTGGGCCATGACGAGGGTCAGGGTGGCGGTCATGATGAAGCAGCCGAGATAAATGCGGCTGGTTTTCTCGCCGACCAGGACCAGCATCTTGTAGGCCAGCCGCTTGGTCAGCCCGGTCTTGGTGAAGACCATGCCGATGACGATCGATCCGAAGATGAACCACACCGAGGGATGCATGAACTCCTTGAACGCCAACTCGGCGCCACCGACCGGAGCGTCTCCTCCAACCAGCATGACGTCTGGGCGGATCAGGAACAGCACCTGGATGACCGCGATCGTGATGCTGGTGACGCCGATAGGGATCACCTCGAAGACCCACCACACCGCGGCCAGCAGAAACAGCCCGAGCGCCGCCTTGCCCTGGTGGCTGAGCTCAAAGGCCTCCCCCATTGGATCGATTGCGGCGGGCCACGGCGGTGACAGGTAGACAATAAAGAACAGTGTAATTCCGAGAAAAGTGAAAAAGAGCCGTTTCCAATCAATCGGCGTTTCGGCCTTTCTCCGAAATCGGATGGTCCAGCGGCGGCGGGATTTCGATGCGGTTTCGGCGCCGGCGGTGGATACGGTCTCAGGCATCGTCGCCGTCCTTGTCAGGGTCGCCGTTGGGAGGCTGTCCGTACTCCATGATGAACTGCGCGACGATGTCGAAGATATTGGTCATCAGGACCACGCCCGCCACCTTTTCGCCGTCGAGGACGGCAACCAGATCGACTCTGTGGAAAAGCATCGTCGAAATGACCGTCGACAGCGTGTCGTCGACCTGGACGGTGCCCTTGATCGGCACCATCACCGATTGAATCGGCGTCATCGAAGCTTCGATCGCCGAGCGCGAGAACAACGAGGTCCAGCGAATGGCGACCTCGGTCGGCATGCTCCCGCCGAAGGGAACCAATTCCCTGATGTGTGCTGCGGCCTCTCGATCTTCATGTAAATGGGGGATCAGGCCTTTGAGGAGCTCGCGCCGGCTGACGACGCCCACCAGGCGGTCGTCGTCATCTAAAACCAGGACGTAGCGCGGCAGCATGATGTAGCCGTCCTGGAGCTTGACGGCCGATGCGCTGAGGGCCACGACCGCCTCGCGGATCGTGCATGTCAGTCTGCAATGTGGGTACCTCTCTGGCGGCAGCATCACGTCGCGAGCCGTGGTGTCCCGTGATGACAGGGCAAAGTCGGGGTCGAGCCGGACATCGACGGCACCGACCGTACCGTGATCCGTCGTGATTTTTTCGACCCCCTGGATGTTGCCGACAAATTCGACCAGTCCTTTCTCGGACGCCACAAACGCCTTGTCCCCGGAGAGCATGACCTCGGAGTCTCGGACCTCGACATGCGCGATTTCGGGAGTGAAGGGCGAGTTGAAAAACAGCTCTGCTCTCACCCGTCGTTCGAGAGCAAAGTCCAGATAATCCTGGATACACTGAGGGGTGGGCTGATAGTCGTCGCCGGCCATGAGCTCGGCGATCATCGTCGCGGCCCGGTTGATGCTCACGTGTTCGAGATTGACGACCAGGTCATAGAGGTCGGCGTCGGTGATATCGGCGTGGAAGATCTGACGGCCCCAGCGAGAACGGTATTCGTCGGCGTCTTGGATATGTCGTCTGGCCTCGTCCTTCTTCAAGCCGAATCGCTGCATCGCAGTTTCGATCCGATACTCTACCGGAGCCACGATCCGAACCTTGAAGGCGTTACACAAGTCCGCGAAAAGGAACTGGCCGGCAAGCCCGTGGTAGATGCCGTTGCCGTCTTCGAGAAGCTCGGTGACCGTCGCCTGGGTGGCGAGGAGGTAGCGGGTCTTGCGGTGGGTGAAGCGTTCGAAGAAATTGGCCGGCAGATAGAGCCCGCGAAAGAGCTCCTGCTCGGTCATCCGGTAGGCCTTGGCCGCGGCGGTTGAAACGTCTTCCTGGCTGAGAACGGCCCAGCCGAGGATTTTGTGCAACTCATCCGCTAATCGTGCGCCGCCGCTGCAGGACCCCCGAGAAATCGTGATGATGGGCATGGATTCAGAACCCCCGTTGCTATCTTTCCGGTCGAAGACCGGTGGTTCGACAAGTGTACGCCTTGGCGGTATGTGGAGTGCGCGTGAGTCGTGCTACCGGGGCTTTTTTGGCATTCGGAACCCCTCTCGCGTCGCTGACGCGATGCCACCTCGCCACCAGGGCGCCGGGTTCACTGGTTTGAAACAACTCTGCCTCGTGTCGGAGGGACGAACGTTCTGTTGTCCAGAACGCGGTCATCCACGGCACCGGGGCCAAATAGAAATCTCGCAAAATGTGTGCCACGGCTTAGATTCCCCTGAGGTAGCGCAACTCTTTGATTCTTCGACGAATCGAGTGCGACAGGGGGGTCCGGGCTGGATTCGGTTTCGGTCGTATAATGTTACTCGTTTGTAACATTTCGCGGCGCACAGCGCCGTCACCGAGTTCTTTCATCACGACCCGTGGTGTTACACTCCGCAGCCCGAGTTTTTGGAGCGAAGAAAATGGCAATCATCACAATCTCTCGCGGCTCGTACTCGCGCGGCAAGGAAATCGCGGAAAAAGTAGCCGCCAAGTTGAACTACTTGCTGCTGTCGCGGGACATTCTCCTGCAGGCGTCCGCGGAGTTCAACATCCCGGAAATCCGGCTCGTTCGAGCGCTGCACGACGCGCCGTCCGTGTTGGAACGCTTCACCCACGGCAAGGAACGGTATGTCTCGTTCATCCAGCAGGCCCTCCTCGAGCAGGTCCAGGGTGACGACCTCGTCTACCATGGGCTCGCAGGTCATTTCTTCCTCCGGGGTGTCGGCCACGTGCTCAAAGTGCGGATCATCGCCGATATGGAGGACCGTGTACGTTTCGAGATGAGCCGCGAGGGGATCAGCGAAAAAGAGGCTCGGCGGATCCTCAAAAAGGACGACGAAGAGCGCCGCCACTGGGCCCTTTCTCTCTATGGCATCGATACGCTCGACTCCTCGCTCTATGACCTTGTGATCAACGTCTGTGAGATGGAGGTCGAATGTGCGGTTGAAATCATCTGCCTCACGGCATCAAAGAGCCCGTGCTTCAAAACGACTGAGGACTCACAGGCCACCCTTCGGAATCTGCTGTTGGCAGCACGAGTGCGGAGCGCCGTGATCTGCGAATGGCCGGGGGTCCGAGTTTCGGCCCAGGATGGCGTCGTTTTTGTCGATGTCGAGGCGCCACTCGCTCAAGAATCCAAGGTGCGTGAGCAGATCACGGGAGTCGCGTCGACGGTCACCGGAGTCGCCGAGGTTCGGGTCAACGTTCGACCGTCTTTCTTTCCGTGATACGCATCCGTCCCGAACGAAGAAGGCCTAGCCGTTTCAGCCGGGCCAAGCCTGCAAATCTCACCAGCTTTCTGCTACGGGCGCCGATGCACCACACCCAGCGGTGTTTTCTCGCCTCGGGGTGCTCCACGTACCGTCAAGTACGAGTCCGCGCCCCTCAGGTCGAAAACCCCACTGGGCACGCCACCTCGCCGCCCTCGCGACGAAACCCGGTGAGATATGCGGTCTAGGGCGCAGACATTAAATCTCACAACAGCATCCCGGCCTCGCGACGAAAGCTGGTGATATGCAGGCTTGTCGTAGATGGGGTTGCTCAGTACCGATCGAGGTAGCGGTCGAGCTCCCAGTCGTGGATTTCCTTGATGTAATCCGACCACTCGGTGCGCTTGTTGTAAAGGAAGTGATCGAAGATGTGATCGCCAAGGGCCTCGCGCAGCATCTTGTCCTTCTCCATGAAGTCGAGGGCCTCATCGAGACTGGCGGGAAGCTGGTGGATTTTGAGGCGTTTCTTCTCGCGCTGGCTCATGTCCCAGACGTTACGATTGACAGGCTCACCGCAGTCGAGCTCGCGTTCGATGCCGTCGAGGCCCGAGGCGAGCATGGCGGCAAAGGCCAGGTACGGGTTGCACGAGGGATCCGGGATTCTCACTTCACAGCGGGTCCCGACGCCGCGCCGCGCGGGGACCCGCACCATCGGTGACCGGTTTTTTTCGGACCAGGCGACGTTGACCGGGGCTTCGTAGCCGGGCACCAGTCGTTTGTAGGAGTTTACCAGCGGGTTGGTCAGCGCGACGTAGGCGCGGGCGTGGTCGAGAAGACCGCCGATATAGTATTGGCCAATCTGTGACATCTGCCAAGAGCCATCCGGATCGTAGAAAGCGTTCTCGCCGTCGGCGGTGAACAGAGACTGGTGAACGTGCATGCCGGAACCGTTGACTCCCGCCAGCGGTTTGGGCATGAAGGTGGCGTGCAGGCCGTGCATCAGGGCCACCTTTTTGACGACGAAACGGAAGGTCACGACAGCGTCGGCGGTGGCCACGGCCTCGCCGTACTTGAAGTCGATTTCGTGCTGGCCGGGAGCCACCTCGTGGTGTGCGGCCTCGACCTCGAGACCCATCGCCTCGAGAACCAGCGTGATGTCCCTCCGCGCCTCTTCGCCGAGGTCGCGCGGACTGAGGTCGAAATAGCCACCGGTATCGTGGGTCGCTGGGATCGAGGCCCCGTTCGCATCGCGCTGAAAGAGGAAGAACTCGGCCTCAGGCCCGGCCATCATCTCGTAACCCATTGCCTTGGCTTTGGCGACAACCCGCTTGAGCGCGCCACGCGGGCAGCCGGCGAACAGTTCGCCGTCCGGGGTCGCAATGTCACACACCAGTCGCCCGACCTTGCCCTGATTGGCCTCCCAGGGAAAGACCTGGAAGGTGTCGAGATCGGGCACGAGGAGCATGTCGGATTCCTCGATGCGGGTGAAGCCTTCAATGGAGGAACCATCAAACATGATCTGGCCGTCGAGGGCTTTTTGGAACTGGCTTTCGGGGACCTCGACATTCTTGATGATGCCGTCGATGTCGGTGAACTGAAGACGCAGAAAATGGACTTTTCCCTCCTTGGCGTGAGCGAGGATGTCTGACGCTGATTTTGGCACGATGTTGCCTCCAGACGTGTCGATTGGTTGATATTGTGATCTGAAATTGGAAAAGTCAAGATAATATTTGCAATTTAGGCAGAGAATTTTGTTCAGAATGCAAAAATTTTGAGAACACACTTCGAAAACGCGGAAGCGAAGGCCGTGATGGCCTTGTCTGGCACGGGCACGGACGAGGGGCGGGCGTTATACTTTCCCATTGGAGGGGATGATGAGCCAGACACCGACCCGCGAGGACGCGTGGGCACTCCTTACCGAGTACAACGATAACCCGAGCCTGATCAAGCACGCTCTCGGCGTCGAGGCGGCGATGCGGGCCTATGCAGGGTCCTATGGTGAAGACGAGGAAATGTGGGCCACGATCGGTCTGATCCACGACTTCGACTATCAGCAGAACCCGACCGAAGAAACCCATCTTCATGTCGGTACCGGAATCCTCCGCGAACGGGGTTGGCCGGAAGAGTGGGTGCGGATCGTCGCCTCGCACGCTGACTACATGGGCGTGCCAAGGGACAGCCGAGCCGCCAAGACTCTCTTTGCGGTCGACGAGCTTTCGGGCTTCCTCACCGCCTGCGCGCTCGTGCGCCCAGACAAGGCGATTGCCGAGGTCAAAGTGAAATCGGTCAAGAAAAAGCTCAAGGACAAGGCCTTCGCCCGTGGTGTCAACCGCGACGACGTCCGCAGCGGGGCGGAAGAACTCGGGGTCGATCTCGGCGAGCACATCGAGTTTGTCCGCGACGCGATGGCGACCATCTCTGACCAGCTGGAGCTTCCGCCAGCCGGATAGTTTTAAGTGTTGAGTTATGAGTTTTGAGTTATCCCCCGCCCGCCCGGAGATTCTAGGGGTGGTTGGGTGGGAACTCAAAACTCAAAACTAAGAACTCAAAACTCCTTATCAGGTCGGCTCAATGACCTCGAGGCCGTTCATGTAGGGGCGGAGGACTTCGGGCACGACGACCGATCCATCGGCCTGCTGGTAGTTCTCGAGCACTGCCACCATGGTGCGGCCGGCGGCGAGGCCGGAGCCGTTGAGGGTGTGGAGGTGTCGTGATTTGCCGCCCTCAGTCGGTCGGAAGCGGAGGTGCGCCCGGCGGGCCTGGAAGTCGGTGAAATTGGTGCAGGATGAGATCTCTCGATAGCAGTCGAGGGCCGGAAGCCAGACTTCGAGATCATAGGTTTTGGCGGCGGAAAAACCGAGGTCGCCGCTCGCAAGGGTGATGACGCGGTATGGAAGTCCGAGCCCCTGCAAAACTGCCTCCGCGTGTCCGCAGAGCTCCTCGAGTTGGTCCCACGATTCCTCTGGGCGAGCGAAATGAACCAGCTCCACCTTGTGGAACTGGTGCTGACGAATCAGACCCCGAACGTCGCGCCCATGCGAGCCCGCTTCGGCGCGGAAACATGGTGTGGAGGCACAGTAGCGAACAGGGAGCACCGATTCGTCGAGAGTCTCGTCACGATGGAGGTTGGTCAATGGCACCTCGGCGGTGGGCACCAACCAGAGATCGAAGTCTTCTACGTGAAACAGATCGTCGGCGAACTTCGGAAGCTGACCGGTGCCGAAGAGTGATGCTGAATTGACCAGGTATGGCGGGATGATTTCGGTGTAGCCATGCTCGCCGATGTGAACGTCGAGCATGTATGAGATCAATGCACGTTCGAGCGCCGCGCCCTTGCCGCGGAGGACCGCGAAACGGCTCGATGCGATCTTGGCGGCGCGCTCGAAATCAACGATCCCGAGCTCCGGGCCGAGGTCCCAGTGAGCCTTGGGCGTGAAGTCGACATCAGGATGTTCGCCCCAGGTCCGCTCGACCCGGTTGGCATTTTCGTCGACTCCGATCGGTACGCTCTTGTCGAAGAGATTGGGGATCTGAAGCTCGAACTCGCTGAGCTCGGCCTCGAAGCCCTTGGCGCGACCCTCGAGATCCTTGATCTCCTCTCCGAGCCCGGACATCTCCACCTTCAACTTTTCGGCCTCGTCCTGACGGCCATCTCGGTACAGGCCTCCGATTTCCTTCGAACCGATGTTGCGGCGTGCTTTGAGCTCCTCGACCTGGACCAGCACCTCCCGCCACGAGGCGTCGACCTCGAGTAAACGGTCGAGGGGCGCATCGGTGCGGCGCTCGGCAAGCATGGTGCGGACCCGCTCGGGGTCGTTGCGGAAAAGATCGCGGGCGAGCATCGGCACTCCTTCGGCGGCGACTATAGCAGTTCGAAGGACCCCGACACGCCGAATCGATGACCGAGAACGGACCCAGGTTAAGGGTTAAGAGTGAAGGGTTAAGGTCAGAAAAAAGATGGGGGGGGGAGGCGGTGAGCCTTACTCTTAACTCTTCACCCTTTACTTCGTTGTGATCCGACCGGCACATAGACCTGGGTGCCGCGGCGGCTGCGCATGATCTGTTCGACGAACGCATCGAAGTCGGAGGGATTGTTGACGAAGTCGATTTCGTCGGTATTGACCACCAACAGGGGCGTTTCCCGGTAGTGGAAGAAATAGTAGGAGTAGGCCTCGCCTAGCCGCTCGAGATACCCGGGATCGATACTGCGCTCGAAATCCCGAGCTCGCTTCTTGATTCTCTCCTGGAGAACGTCGATCGACGCCTGCATGTAAATCACGAGGTCTGGCTTGGCAACCTCCTGCTCGAGAACCGGGTAGAGCTTCTCGTAAACCCGAAGATCGGTGTCATCGAGATTCAAGTAGGCGAAGATCCGGTCTTTCGGGAAGGTGTAGTCGGCCAGAACCAGTCGTTGAAAGAGGTTCATCTGCGCGATTTCACGCTGCTGCTGAAAACGAGACAAGAGAAAGTAAATCTGGACCTGGAAGGCGGCACCTGCGCGCCCCTCGTAGAACGACGGCAGGAAAGGATTGGTGATGTCCTCGAGCACCATGACGCCTTCAAATCGTTCGGCGAGCAGCTCTACGAGCGAAGTCTTGCCAACCCCGATGGGGCCTTCGACGGCGATATGTCGGAAAGGGATCTTGTCCCGCGTCACTTAGTGGGTCCACTCATCGGGCTTCGGCGATCTTAGCAGGGACCGGTGCGCATGAAGCGGAGAGCGGTTTTATGGGGCAACCAGTCTCGCGACCACAAAGAGGACGCACATCGCCATCGCCAATGTCCCGTTCGCAGTGAAGAATGCTGCGTCGACCGACTGCAAGTCGTCGGCTCTGATCAGGCGGTGTTGCCAGGCTAGTAGAAGGCCAGCCGCCGCCACGGCGAGCAGTCGGATTGGACCACCACCGGCGGCCAGAGCGAAGGCCAGAAAACCGGCGAACGCGAGCAGATGAAAGGCCCTAGCAATTGCAAGGGCCAGCCTGCCACCAACCCGAACGGGGAGCGAGTGCAGGGCGTGCTCACGGTCGAACTTTTCGTCCTGGAGCGAATAAATGACGTCGAAACCGGCCACCCAGAGTGCCACCGCGCCGGCGAGCGCCAAAGCGGGCCACTCGACCTTTCCGGTGACTGCGATCCATGCTCCGACCGGCGCTATGCCGAGGGCGAAACCGAGCCACAGATGGGAAGTGGCGGTGAATCTTTTTGCGTAGGAGTAACCGAGAAGAACCGCCAACGCAGGCGGTGCCAGGACCAGACACAGAGAATTGAGGGATGCCGCTGCGAAGAGAAAGAGGGCTGCTGCAACTCCGGAAACGATCCACGCGAAGTTCCGACTCAGCCTTCCGGTTGGCAGTGAACGACCCGCGGTTCGGGGGTTCGCGGTGTCGATTCGATGGTCGACGAGGCGATTGAAGGCCATGGCTGTGGTTCGTGCAGACACCATGGCCACCGCCACCCACAACCAGGTGCGGCCCATTGGCCAGCCCGGTGCGGCGGCGGTGATGAGGGAGATGACGGCGAATGGCAGTGCGAAGACCGTGTGCTTGAAGGCGATCATCTCGCCCGTTTCGCGAATACCGGCAAGAATTCGCCCTGTATTGACGGTCAGCCCCGCCATCGGAGGCCGTTGTCCTCAGAAGGCACTCCAAGGAGATCGAGCAGACGCATGCAGAAATGATCAACGAAGGTCTGGTGGGCGGATTTTTCGTCGGGTTTGAGATAAAACGCGGGCAGCGGCGGCACGATGTGGGCGCCGGCTTGAGCCAATCTCAGGAGGTTCTCGAGCAGAATTGTCGACATCGGAGTCTCGCGGATCCCGATCAACAGCGGCCACCGTTGCTTGAGTGCGACATCCGCGACCCGTTGTGCGAGGCCGCGCGAGATGCCGTTTGCCAGCGACCCGGCCATACCGGCCGAACACGGCAGTACCACGACGCCGTGTAGGCGATGGGAACCGGATGCGATAGGGGCTTCGAGATCCGACTCGGCGTAGGGGCGGATTCGGCCTCGTAAGTCATCGTCGACTGCAAGGCTGTCCCGAATCCCCCGAGCACTCGCCCACTCCGAACCCATCTCGTGGGCGAGGACCTTGGAAGCCGCTCCGGTAACGACCAGGTGGAGGGCATCTATCTGGCGGCTCTCGAGTGCTGCTACGGCGAAACGCGTCGCGAGAACACTGCCGGAACCCCCGGAAACCAGCAGGGCCAACTCTAACGCCACGGTCAGCTTCTCCGCCAATTCGGTTGAATCATTGGGGGAGTATAGCAGCCGGTCACTGACAAGATTTCTTTACAGTCTATGCAGTTGGGTTTTGAGGGTAAGTGTAAGAATTATTTGTCATGCGGGTGTGGTGCAGATTCTGAGAATTGACTCTAAACCATTGTAAATAATATCTTTCCATTTCAAGAAAGGGTTGGCACGGATGGTGCTCCTGTGGGTCACGAGTGAAAGGAGGATGCCATGAGCGGCGAATGACCCGGCCCAGAACCCCATCGACCAACTTGCTGAAGAAAGGACACATTATGCAGCACCGCAGATTATTGACCCTTATCTTGGTGGCGCTCGCCGTCACCGCTGTTGCTGGGACCGCTGACAGCTCGCAGCCCTCCGGGGTTGTGAACATCAACACCGCCTCTTCAGAGGAGCTCGAGC
>Ga0209013_10005813_pt1 | contig 10573 bp, 12 predicted proteins | sample Cruoilmetagenom2_FD_187291 | JGI IMG/M metagenome (GOLD analysis project Ga0209013, IMG submission 187291) | Oil polluted marine microbial communities from Coal Oil Point, Santa Barbara, California, USA - Sample 2 (SPAdes) (version 2) | ecosystem: Environmental > Aquatic > Marine > Oil seeps ...
GCGTGTTAGCGTTAGCAATTTTTATCTCATCTATTCTTATCGGATTGATTTGGGACAGATATGGTGCAGACAATGCGCTTCTTTTTTCACTGGCTGGGATGCTTCTGTTTTTTATGTTGACTGTTTGGAAAAGTAAAAAGTAGTAAGGAAGCAGAAAAAGCAATGTAAATTGCTCTTTCAACGAAAGGAGTTTCTGGAGTCAAAGCGTTCTTTGTTATTACAGAGTAGAGCTTTACGGTCTGCGTCTGTATATATGCTGTCTCGAACTTTATGAAGCGGCATAATTTTTTTGTTTGAAAAAAATACTATAATTAAGAAGAGAGTTTGTCAAAAAGATGACATTTTTATGACTTGCTGGATTTGTGACAGCTGTTGGAATGGGCATTGTACCTATTTGCTCAATCTATAAAAAAGGAAGAATTTAATACCAAATGATAATGTTTATTCACAACCATGAAGTACTGCTCCTTTGGCTAACAATAACATCTATCATTGGATTGATCGCCTCTTTGGTATTGATCCCATGGATACTTATTCAAATACCATCGGATTATTTCTCGCATAAAAAACGCCAAAAGCATCAATGGCGTAATCATCCACCAATCATAAGACTGGTATTGCTCTTCATGAAAAATATATTTGGAGTTATTTTTATCATAAGTGGGATTATTATGATTTTTATACCAGGACAAGGCATTATCACGATTATCATAGGTATCATTCTCGTAGACTTCCCAGGCAAATACAAAATGGAACGATGGATTATAAACCATCCTGCAATTCTAAGATCTATAAATAAATTACGGGCAAAGGCAAAAAAAGGTCCGATAGAGGTATGATTTTTTTAGTCAGGGCGATCAAGTTTAGAAAGACGAGAGGATCACATTAAACTTTTAGATATCTCTCTAAGATGATCTTCGCAGCCACAGAGTCAAGTCTACCATCTCTTTTGTGTTTAAAGTCACCCATAGTAAGTTCTTTGGCTTCAAAACTTGAACCTTGTTCATCTTGGTAAGCTACTTCGATCTCAAGTTCCAGAAGTGAAACAAAGTGTTTGATGCGTCTCTCCATCTCTTCAGAACTTGAGCCACCTTTGGGGAGTCCTACGATGAGTTTATTTATCTCCCACTCTGTTAGGAAGGTATTTACATCTCTTGCAGCTTGATTACGGTTTTTTCTGAGAATGGCATCTTGTGGCATGACGATCTTCTCATCAAGGCAGATCGCTACACCGATACGTTTGAGACCTACGTCTATACTGGCTAATTTCATAGTCGTATTATAGCAAACTTATGATCATCTTCTATAGTATGGATCATCATAATTATAGTAGTCATTATCGATATATGGTCTATAGTATCTATGATCAAATAGTCCTCTTCCTCTTACGCGATCACGGAAAGTGTAATATCTATCATATCTGTAGAATATACCCTCTAAGAAGTAACCTGTTCGATTGAAATATCCATAGTAATATCCATATCTGTCATAGAAAGAGGCTCTGTCATAGAAAAAATCAAAATACCATGCATGACGGTAGTGTCTGTACCCACGTTGCTTATAAGCTCTTCTATCATTAAAATATGTTCTTGATGGACTATGATGCATTCTTCGTTGTACATTTTGATGTTGCTTTTTTATCCTTTTGAACTCTTTATGTGTCTTAAAAGTTCGTCTAACTGCATCTCTTTTTCTTAAGTTCCTGTCCATTTTTTGCTGTTGATGTTTTCTCTGTGCTTTATATTGTCTCTGTTCAAATTTGTTGTTTCTTTTTTTAATTGTTTGATGTTGATCTTTTTTCTTTATTTTATGCTGTCTTTGCTCCATTTTTTGCTGTTGATGTTTTCTCTCTGTCTTATAATGCTTCTGTTCAGTTCGATATCGCCTCTTTTCATCAACCTGTTGATGTTTTTGTACAGCTCTAAGCTCTTTTCTTTGTTCAGTCTTTTTTTCAGATATATTTTGAGAAAATGTATTTGTTGAAAACAGAGTAGTGAAACCAAGTGTGATAAATAAAATAGTTTTTGTCATTTTTTATCCTTTATGCAATACTTTACAACTCAAAAACTTGAATTTATTTTCAAGACTTTTAGAGAAGTTGTAATAACAGCATAAGAGAATTTAGTGTAGAGATTGTGAGTGTAGATATTTTTTATATTAAAACAGTAAAATAAAACAGGAGTTTGATTATGAAAAAAATAATATGGATATTTTTAACAGGGTTTATTTCGTTTCTGTATGCTGGTATAGATGCAAAAGAGGTTGAGACGTTTTGGATATGGATCGCTGTGTTTACTTTAGGGATAGTTGGGATTGCTATTTTGTTTTTATCTTCTAAGCAGATGATGGCAATACAAAAACTGCATAAAGAGATGTTTGAAAAACAGCTTGAAATGGAGCATTCTCAAAGTCTGTTTATTGCAAATATGAGTGAAAATATTCATGATATTGTAGAACAAACATTTATGGAAATACCAGATGAATGCAAGAAGGAATTGCCTGTTCAAGTAGAGCAAGAGCATAAACTTTTAAATGTAAGCAATGATCTTATTGAGTTTTTAAGATTAAAATCTAAAAAAGTTGAAATTGTTCATGAGAAATTTAATATAAATAATGTATTGAATGAAGTTTCAGGATCCATATGCTCATCTTTTAAAGGGAGTAATATTGAACTTATTTTTGATATTGACAATAATATTCCGCGTTACTTGATTGGTGATTCCCTTAATTTAGAAAAAGTACTTAAAAACCTGCTTGAAAATATGATGAATCAGTTTTATGAGGGAGAGGTAAAGTTAGAAATAACAATGTTTGGCACCTATGAAGAGAAAATAGAACTACAATTTAAACTCACAGATACCGGAGTGGGTTTCACTTCTGAAAAATTTGAAACACTTTTTGTTCCATATTATGATGAAAAAAGCAATGAGTATACAGGGTTAGGACTTTTTGTTGCCAAAGAACTGATATCTATGATGAGTGGAGAGTTGGCAGTACAGAGTGTTGCAGGGAAAGGAACTACATTTACCCTCTCCTTGCCTTTCTCAATGGTAGATGCATCAAATAAAAGAAATTATAGATTACCAGAGAAAATATTAACAAGCAAAAAAGTTTTTATTGTTGATAGTAATTATAACTCAGCACTGGCAATTAAAAAAATGTTCTCTTATTTTAGACATGATGTAAAGGTAGTAGGTAAAGAAGAGTTTCTTAAAAGCATGTACAATCTTACAACGTACGATATTGTCATCTTAGATGAAACACTTTTAAATATTAGAACAGTTGATTATCTTAATAGAATAAAAAAAGATAAAGAATTGAAGGTTGTTATATTGAATTCTTTATTGCGAAGAGATGAAAACAGTGCTTTAGATCCGATAGTAGACAGATCATTGGTTAAACCGTTAAATCAAGAAAGAATTTTTGAATTAATAGTTGATATGTATGATATAAATATAGCTAGTGTTCCAGACGATAAGAAAGAAGAAGTAGTATCTGAGGGAGTCTTGATTCATAGATCAGATATTGTAGAAACACCTCAAATATTACAAGAAAGTTTTAGTGACTTTAATGGAATGCACTTACTCATCGTAGAAGACAATATTATTAATCAGAAAGTCCTTTCTAATATATTAAAACCCTCTGGTATCAATATAAAAATTGCAAATAATGGACAAGAAGCTGTTGATTTGCTTATGGAGAGTACTCAGAGGTTTGATCTTGTGTTAATGGATATCAATATGCCGGTAATGGATGGTTATACGGCGACACAAATGATACGACGGGAGAGAGAGTTTGATACACTGCCGATAGTTGCGTTCACCGCTTTGGCATTAGATAGTGAAAAGCAAAAAATATTTAATAGTGGAATGAATGCATTTTTAACCAAACCATTAAAAATTGGTCAACTTTATACCGTTTTTAAAATGTTCGTTGCCCAGATGCCTGAGGGTAAAAAAGTACAACATCATAAAATTGCAGAACAGACAGATACCTTAAATACCCAAGCAGGTATTGGATACTCAAATAATAATCAAGCATTCTATGTGGAAATCTTAAAAGAGTTTATGGATGCATATGGTCAGAGTAGTGATCTATTTGCAAAATTAGTTAGAGAACATCGTTATGAGCAAATTAAAATGTTGTGTTTGGACATGAAAGGATTGACAGGAAGTATAGGAGCAAAAGATATGTATCAACTCACAAATGAGATTTATCAACAAATAATCTACAATAAACAAGAGTTGCTTCCCAACTATATAGATCTATATCAAAAAGAATGTAATGAACTTAATAAATCTATTGAACGCTATATTGCATTACAATAAAACTCTCCATCAACATAGAGCCATCGACCATGGAGCTTTAAAAATCGACTTTTCTCTTTTAGATCACCTGAAGAGAGCCGTGCATTAAAAGTAACGAAAGCTTCTTCTTTTCCATCGATAAAGTCAATAATCTTTTGACTGCCACAGAGGCAGGTTTTATTAGGTGAGAACTTGCCCATAGTTGTACTTAGAGTATCTCAGCAATGAATGCTGATTTTTCTATGAGGGATTTGACTTTTGGTAAAACTTCTAAAGCAGTTGCTTTATCTTTATAGGGCCCTATGAGAAGTTTTGATATCTGTGTTCCATTCCGTGGGAACTGAATCATTTTGTATTTGAGGCCATTACGTGTTATTTTATGGAGTAATGCACTTTTGGGTTTACCTGTAAAAGACCCTACTTGTACATAATATGTCCTTGATGAAGTAGTCTCTATCAGTGGACGTTTTATAGAAGATTTATTTGCGACTACAGGCAGAGGGATGGTATCGCCAAGCTTAGGGGGAGATTTTGTTTTCCATGGTGTTGTAACACCTGCAATTTTGGTGTTGGTTTTGTGGTCTGGTAAATAACGTCTACAAATACGTAATCTTTTTTTATAATATTTTGAAGTACGCAGATTAGAGTAGATAATTTCATATTCTGTGGCACTTGCATGTGTGAACCAGCCATCTCCCAAATACATACCTACATGGGTGATCTTTCCCTTTCGCTTTTTGGTGGTATCAAAGAAGATAAGATCACCGTATTGTAGTTGGGCAGGTTTAATGTATTTGCCTACTTTCGCCTGTTCTCTTGCTACTCTTGGTAGTTCAATTCCCATGCTTCCATACATATAATAGGTGTAACCGGAACAATCAAAATGATCAGGACCCTCTTCAGCCCAAACATAGGGACTTCCATTAAGTTCTTTAACCATTTTACCAAGGTTTTTTTTGCTGGGACTATAGACAACTTTAGGTTTCTTGATACTGTAGTTAGGATTTTTAGGATGATGATCAGGTTTACCACATGCTGTGAATAAAAACAGTGCAAGAATTGTTAGGAGAATATAGGTTAATTTTATCATAAACATATTATAGATGAATGCCTTTAAAATTGCCTAAATACGAAGGTGAATCATGGTACTGCTTTTTTAGGCAATTTCATTCCTGTTTGCCATGGTGTAGTGTATCGACCACTTGTAATTTTCATTTTTTTAAGTGGTGCGTCACAGGACATATAACGGGCACGTTCATCTTCACTGAGATAGCGTTTACACATTTTCATACGTTTCACATACTTAGGTTCTTTTTCAAAATGGCTAACGATTACTTTGCGTTCTTTACTGCTTGCATGCGCGAACCAACCATCACCAAGGTAGATTCCAACATGGTTGATACGTTTGCTTCTTTTGTTGGTTGATCCAAAGAAAATAAGATCGCCGTAATGCAGGTTCTGAAAGGCAATACGTTTGCCCATCTTTGATTGTTCACTTGCGGTACGTGGTATCTTCATACCCATTGAGCCATAGATATTATAGGTAAGACCTGAACAGTCAAAGGCATTAGGTCCTTCTTCTGCCCAGACATAAGGTTTACCTAGGTATGAGAGGAGTAAATTTTGTATGTTTGCTCGCTTGGGTTGACATGTTACTTCTGGTTTGATAATCTCATAGTTTGGATAACGGTAAGGCTCTGGTTCTCCACATCCTGTAAAAAAGATCGTGCTTAAAAGTAGGGCTGAAAGTAAGGATAAAAGAGTTTTCATGTTTAGCTCCTTTTATGATTTCTATTACATCATTCAGGTTTAAAGTATCAGCATTGCATCCCCATAAGAGAAGAATCGATACTTTTTTTCTATAGCCTCTTTATATAATTGTAACGTTTTTTCTCTTCCTATGAAAGCGCTTACGAGCATAATGAGTGTACTTTTAGGCAAATGAAAATTAGTGAGTAGATGTGTGACTCTTTGTGGTGGGTTATGAGGGTTTAAAAAGAGGTCACACTCCCCTTCCATTTTTCCGGTTCTTACATAGTACTCCAGGGTTCTTGTAACCGTTGTTCCTATGGCTAAGAGAGGTGTTTTGCTATCGAGAATCTTTGCTGCTTCTTTGGAGATGTGAAAGTACTCTGAATGCATAGGGTGTTCCAATATCTCTTCAACCTCTACAGGTTTAAAGGTACCTGCTCCTACATGCAGGGTCACTTTATGTGTTTGATGTCTTGCTTGAAGTGCTGCAAAAAGTTCAGGAGTGAAGTGAAGGGATGCTGTAGGTGCAGCGACAGCACCTGCATTTTTAGCAAAAAGGGTTTGGTAATCTGTTTCATCCTCTTCGTTGTCTTCTCTTTGCATATAAGGAGGCAGTGGAATATGTCCAATGTTATCTAGAACAAGTACTAGATCTTCAAAACGTATCTCTTTGTTTTTATGGGTGAAGGTAACAACACGTGAACCATCTTCATTGAGGTCTGTTACTGTTGCGATGAGCGAGTCGTCAAAGAAAAGTTCTGTACCTACTTTCACTTTACCACGTATCAGTACAAGATAGTGGTGGGCATCAAGAGGTTTATTAAAGAGTAGTTCCACTTTACCACCACTGGCTTTTTCTCCAAAGATACGTGCTTTGATCACACGGGTATCATTAAGAAAAACATCACACTCTTTAGGTACAAAGTCTAAAAGATGTTTAAAAGTAGTGTGGGTGATGGTATCTGTTTTTCTGTCATAGACCAGAAGTTTGGCATGGTCTCTAGGGTAGACAGGTGCAGTAGCTATGAACCCTTCTGGGAGTTCATAATCATAGTTTTTAGTAAGTAGCTCACTATTCATGTAAATGGTTATCTATCACTTTCTTCTTCTGTTTCATCGTCATCTTCTTCTTTGGGTGCAGGGTTTACTGCACGAACGATGAGGATAGAGATACCATATAGGAGTATCATTGGTACTGCCATAAGAAGTTGTGTCAAGACATCAGGTGGAGTAAGAAGGGCAGCAAGTACAAATATCAAAAGTACAGCATATTTGAAGAAGTCAATAAGTGTACGGTCCGTAACAAGTCCAAGTAGTGCCAGGAAATAGGCAAAAACAGGTAATTCAAATGCAAGTCCAAAACCGATCATGATCTTAGTGAAGAAGCCAACATAATCTTCAATATTGATGAGTGGGGTATAAAGGAATGAACCAAAGGTAATGAGGAATTGGAATCCAAATGGTGTCACTACATAGTAGGCAAAAATGACACCTATGAAGAACATAACAGAACCACCCATGACAAAAGGGATAACCATCTTTTTTTCATTGTTGTAGAGACCCGGCGCTATAAAGAGCCAAAGTTGATAAAGGATAAAAGGCAATGCCCCAAGCAGTCCTGCAAAGAAGGAGACCTTAAGGGCTACGAAAAATGCACCACCTACTTGGTGTGTTGTGATTTGTCCATCAAAAGTGTTTTGTTTTACTTCTGTTCTGCTTGTATTTGTATCAAGTTTTTGTAAGGCTTGACTAAGCTCCTTTGCTGCAGATGCAGCTTCTTCAAGGAGAAGACTCAGTTTGGTATCTGCAATTTTTGAAGCCTCTTCAAGACGATTCTGTAATTTTGTTGCAACCTCAGATGTACTGGTCTGCGTAATTTGTACAGTAGTGTTTTGTTCAGTAGTTTGCATCTGCCAAGTTGTTTTTTCTTGAGACTCTATAACACGCCCTACTTCGGTAAGTGCATCATTAAGCGGTTGTGTGATCCAGGTTAAGATCCCATTATGAAAAATAAAAGCAATGACAAATGCAATAAAAACAGAGAGAACGGAAAGTCCCAGTCTTTTTCGTAACTCAGTAAGATGGGGTTTAAGGTCATTAAACATTATGCATCACCTTTACTGTCATTTTTCGTTTGTTTTTTAGCTTGTTTCTTAAAGGTAACAGCATCATTTTTTTCTTCTATGGGTGTTTCTATAGCTTTTTTTTCTGCATAAGGATTCTCTTTTTTAGCTTTAGGTTCTTCTGTGGATACTTCGTCATCATAAGTGAGGTCATCCATATCATCAAAATCTATATTTTTGAAGCTTTTGAGTTCATTGCTTGCATTGTCCAATTGCGCTTTATATTTTAATGCTTCATCTTTGAGGTCAGCGATCTTCATCTCCTCTTCAAGAGAACTTTTTGCCTCACCTACAGTATTTTTAACACTTTTGATAAACTTTGCGATCTGTACCATCGCATCAGGAAGTTTATCTGGTCCCAAAAAGAGTATTGCGACAACAGAAATGAGAAGTAACTCGGTAAAACCTATTCCGAACATAGTATGCCTTTGAAACCTGAACTCTTACATAGTTCGGGTTAAATTAATTGATGTATTTTAGCAAATTATTCTAAAGGATAGCTATAGGGTTATTAGAGGTGCCCTATACTTATTCCAAAATGTAGAGTGCCAACTCGTCGCTAAGAAAGAAATTATCATTGTAATAGTGTGTACTATCACAGCTAAGTTTCTTTTCTTCACAAAGTATTTGAGCTTTTTCAATCATTTTTTCTGATAAAAGAGATTTTTGAACACCAATACTGCTTCGTAAGCCTAAAAAGATCTTTTCTGTAAGTAATTCATCTTTGCTGAGTGCTTCTTCTGTGATATGTAGAGGGTTGGTGATATAAAACTCAATATGCGTTTGCGGATAATACCTGGTATCTTTTAAAAAACCTACAGCACCGGCACCGGCTCCTATATAATCTTCAAGCTCCCAATACCCTTTGTTATGTTTGCTTTGGTAGGTGCCAAAGTTTGAGATCTCATAGTGTGTAAATCCTCGTTTTTTTATCTCAGTAGCTACAAAAAAAGCAAGATCTTCATCTTCTTGTCTTGCTTGGGGTGTGGTCGAAAATTTGGTACCGTCTTCTATAGTAAGTTCATAGGCTGAAATATGGTCAATAGGTAAAGTAAAAGCTTCTTCTATATCATTGAACAGTAGCTTTTGTGTATCGCCCTGATAGTTATAGATAAGATCAAGTGAAAGGTGTTCAAACCCTATCTTTTTGGCATAGATGATGGCATCTTTAGCTTGTTGGGGCGTGTGAGCTCTGTTAAGTGCTTTGAGCTTGTTACTATTAAAGCTTTGTACACCAAAACTGATACGATTAACGCCAAGGTCCTTCATCCCCTCCAGCCACTTTTTGGTAGCAGAGTTAGGATTGGCTTCAGTTGTGATCTCTGCATTATCCTGTAGATAGGGTTCTAATAATTTGAAGATAGGTTTATAAAGTTCAGGAGCTACAGTTGAAGGCGTACCTCCACCTATAAATAGTGTCTTGATCTGTCTTTTTTGAGTCTCAAATCGTTTTAATTCAAAAGAGAGTTGTCTGTAAAGTGCTCGCATATAGTCACTACGGGTATCAAATTTATCGACATAAGAATTGAAACTGCAGTAGTGACATTTAGAATCACAGTAAGGGATGTGAATGTATACCAACAAAATCAACCCCTTTCAAATGGCTATAATCGTATTTTAGATAGAATAATATCAGAAATATATATATAATTTAGTGAAATGAGTAAAGATGCAAAGCAGAAAGAGCTATAGGCCAAATGTTGCTGCTGTCATACTCTCTTCCAAATATCCGGATAAGTGTGAGTTTTTTGTGGCACACCGAAGTGATATCAAAAATGCGTGGCAATTTCCTCAAGGGGGTATCGATGAGGGAGAAACACCTCATGATGCGTTACATAGGGAGTTGTTAGAGGAAATTGGTTGTAATGATATAGAAGTTTTAGGAGAATTCCCTGAGTGGATCACTTATGACTTTCCAAAAGTTGCAAGAGGAAAGGTGTATCCTTTTGACGGACAAACCCAAAAGTATTTTTTGGTACGTCTTAAAGAAGATGCAGTGATTGACCTACAAGCCTATGATATTCCAGAATTTGAAGAGTATGAGTTCGTGGCATATGAACAGTTATTTAAAAAGGTGACCTACTTTAAGCGTAGAGTATACCGTAGAGTGATCGATTATTTTATAGAAGAGGGTTTAATTTAATGTTAGTTGTCCATAAATATGGCGGTACAAGTGTTGGAGATGTGGAGCGTATAGAGAACGTAACCAACCGTGTGGCAAAAGCAAGAGAAGCAGGAGATGATATTGTTGTTGTTGTCTCTGCTATGAGTGGTGAGACCAATAAACTTATAGGATATGCAGAGCATTTTACTCAAACTCCTGCAAAAAAAGAGATGGATATGCTCTTGAGCTCAGGAGAAAGAGTGACAGCAGCACTGCTTGCTATCTCT
>Ga0209013_10005814_pt1 | contig 10572 bp, 10 predicted proteins | sample Cruoilmetagenom2_FD_187291 | JGI IMG/M metagenome (GOLD analysis project Ga0209013, IMG submission 187291) | Oil polluted marine microbial communities from Coal Oil Point, Santa Barbara, California, USA - Sample 2 (SPAdes) (version 2) | ecosystem: Environmental > Aquatic > Marine > Oil seeps ...
AAAGGGCATCGCGTACCGATGAGGAGCCTTCAAATTTACCGGAAAGCTGGCGTACAAAGCGCAGGGCTTTTGCCCGGTTTGAACCACTCATGGTTATCAAACCACCATCTTCGGGCCATCGGTGATAGCGGGGGCCGGAGTCCAGTTGCTGAAAACCGAGAATTCCAAACTCGTAACCGCTTTTCAGAGACTCGAGTGCCCGGGCAACCGTTTTGGCAACCAGCGCCTCGTGACCTGCCAGGTATTTGTTCATGTCGATCAATAACAACAAACGGGTTTTATCCGTCTTCAAACCCAGGAAACGGAAAGTAACCAGGTTACTGCCCAGATCCTCTTCTGTTTCTACCGGGCTCGGTGGTGGCGGTGGCGGATGATCCATTCTTGCCTGCAGTTGAGCGCGAATGGTTTCCAGTTCGCTCGACATGATCTCCTGCTCTGCCTGTAATTCCAGTTGACGGGTCTGGGCAGTGCTCAACGATTCCCGCGTGCTGTCTGATCCCAATTCCGTGTCGTTCACAAGTGCTTCTGTCTGGCTGGCCAGGGATTCAATGTATTCCAGGTGACCCTCCAGCCTGACTTCCTTCTGATAATCCGGCATCAGGATGATGGTGATGATAATGAAAGCACCCATTGCAGAGGCAAACAGATCAATGGCTGAGAGCGAATACACACCCAAATTTCTCATCCGTGATCTCATCGCGATACACCCACGAAATCACCTCCGTTGACACGCGCCAGGGTTTGCATGAAAAGCACCAGGTTGCGGTTATGGGTGTAATCACCGATTGCCACCGTGTGGATTTCTGTCCGTCTGAATTGATTAAGCTCACCGATATTCTGGATGATAAAACCCGGTGGACTGTTCGGTTCACCATCACTCATCAGGATGACCGCACTGGATGGATATTCCAGCGCAGCCTGCAATGCAAAGTGGGTAGGTGTTGAACCGACAAACTTGCGCACCAGCGAGTGTGTGAAAGCTTCCGCCAGTTGAAGGTTTTCATCTGTGGCGGGGAGCAATTTGGTTTCGTTCGGGAAACTCCACAATACCGGTTGCGGGTTGCCGTGATAGCCGACGATGGCAAACTGGTTGGTTTCGTCCAGGGGTTTGAGTATCTCAAGCACCGATCTGACCATCAGTTCCTCGTATTGCAGCATACTGCCGGACATATCGATGACGATAACGAAGGATTTTACTTCAGTGGCCAGTCCCAGGATTGAAAATTCAACACCGTGGGTCAAAGCCCTGGGTTCCGGCTCGGGCGTCACGATTTCAACCGGCTCAGTGATATCGGCTGGTATCGCAGCCAGCTGATTTTTGATATCCATCAGTTCTTTTCTAAGCCTGGATATCTGTGACTCGCGCCCCTGGTTGGCTTTGGTCAGTTGGTCCAGTTCACTTTGCAGCTTTTCCTGCAGGGCTTTCATATCTTCAAGTTGTCCGGACGCCAGCCTGCGTTTTTCCATGATGTCCTGGGTCCTGGCAAATGAATCGTCCGGGCCGGCATGACGATAGTAGGGGAACAGCAACATAACCAGTAGAATGAACGCACCCAGAGCCGAGGCGAACAAATCAATGGCCGAAGTTGAAAAAACAGCAGTGTCTCTGTCAGGGGTTCTCACGAATAATTATTGCTTTAATTGCTAACTAAAGTTGACATCACGGATGACGTTTATGTTCAATGCTGGCATGCATCTATTTGGGATTCCGGGCTCCATGGTACGTATGATACCTATCTTGAGATCAAGCTACGTTAAAATGTTGTTTAAACCAAGCAATACTGTAACGGTAATGCATCCTGCCTGTTGTCTGTTTTTAATTGCCATCCTTGTAGTGGGAACTGCTATTCCCCGGGCTTCATCTGCACAGACTGATAAGCCGCCAATGACAGAGGAGTACTTTGTTCAGCAGAGCGTCGATGAAGCTCTATTGATCAGGATTGATGCCTTCGAAGCTGAGTTTGAATCAAAAATTTCCGCACAGGATAGCGTGCTTCTACTTCAATCGGGTATTCCAGAGAGCCGGATAGTACCGGTTTTTCAATACATACACGCGCCGAAAAAAGATCGCCAACTGGAAATTGAAGTTACCTCAAACCTCAATACCAGGCGTAGCGAATTCGGGCTGGCTTTAACCAGGCTGGAAGTCTGGGATGAAAGAAGCAGTTCGGTGTCCAGGGCTTACCAGTTACTGTCATACGGTATGCAATCTTCCCGTGGTGATAGCGCAGCGAACTGGACAGTCACGATCGACTACCTGTTTAATGCCGGACGGTTGTTTCAGAAGTTCGGCATGCAGGAAATGCGCTTGTGGTCCAGTTACCTGGCCGCGCACATGATCCATTTTCATCTGCATGACCACAGCATGGCCTTCACCATGAGCCGTGAAATTCTCGCTGAACTCAAGGGCTCCCGTTTACAGAAAATCGAACTGGCAACGCTGCAGCTACAAAGTGCCGCCTTGATCGGGCTCAAGAGATCAGGGGTATTACAGATATCTGAATCAAATCCCAACCCTGTTCAATCTGCTCTGTCGCGCGCCGCAAGGCTTGCAGAAACCATGGGGTATAAGTATGAGCAGGCCAACGCACTTACTACCAGTGGTGCTGAATATGCATCCGAAGCCTTTTATGCAAAAGCTCTTGAACAGTTTCAACAAGCCGTGGCCATTGCCGATTCAGTGGGTGATGTGGACCTGGCAACGGGTATCCGCGAGAGTATTGTGCAGATACATGCCATACAGGGAAACACATCGGCCTCGGGCGAAGTTTTGCGGGAAATAGAAACGCAACTGGTCGAAGGTGGTACCGGGGATGAATTGGCGCTTAACCTTTTGGCACAGGGGCGTCTGCTGATTCGCAGTTATCGTTACAGACAGGCATTCGAGGTGCTGTTAGAGGCACTGGGCCACCAGAATGACAGTGCCATTCGCAAACAGATCAATTTTGAGTTGGCGAAGGTTTTTTATGAAAGCGGCAGACCGGATGAGTCGAAAGTTTATTTGCAACAGGCCGAAGTCAATCCGGGATCGGGTCAACAGACACGCGCCAACTCGGTGATTGATGTCGGCGAGGGTTTGGGGATACTGGCCAACATTCATCGTGCCGGTGGTGATTACGGGCAGATGCGAAAAGCTCGAAGTGCACAGGGTTTATACAAACCACAGCCCGACCAATACCTCTATGACCAGGGCCTGGATGAACTCGCTCCGGCAAGAAAAAATCGCCGGCAGGCACAGTCCCTGTTCAGGCAAAGTTACACGGCAGCAGGCAAAACAAATCACAAGGATTTACAGCATCTGTCCCGCCTACAGTTCTGCGCGCTGGGCAGTGCTGGAGATGATGCCTTGTGCTCACAGAGCAATACCAAAGGTTCATATGATTGGTTACTTGCCGGAGGTGTTCCAAGACATTCCGTGGCGGCGATGTTCCTTTGGGCAAAAATACAGGCCGGCAAGGGACGGCGTTCAGAGGCCATTTCGGTCCTGAACCGCCTGTTAGATGACATACACATGTTTCGTCATTCCCTACCGGGTGTACTGGGCGCCTGGTATCGGGAACGGCATGAGGACCTGTCTGAATACTATCTCGGTTTGCTCGGCAGGACAGATGCCCCGGCATCCTTGCTGGCTTTGAGCAAAATCAGGTTTATAGAGACCTATACAGGCTTTGATTCAATCTCACCTGACGAATCCGGGGATACTGATCTGTTACGGGTCCAGTTAGCACAACGTGAGAACTCCGCAGACGGACAGGTTCAATCTGCATTGAAAGACAACATCAACAGGGGCCTGACCGAATTACAGGTACCTTTCAGAAGGAAGTTTGAGTTTTTATCAAGGAATGGTTTACGTATATACCTGGACAGCCTTGCCAAAGACGAAATGGTATTGACCTACCACATCAGCCCGACAAACGCGCAGGTGTGGGTCGGTCAAAAAGGCAAAATTCTGCAACGAAATATCGCCAATCCAGCCTATCTGTACGGCGCACTGCAGGAAGCCCGCCAGGGATTGGCGGACATTGGGATATCTTCGTTTGATAATAAAATGGACGCGCTGGGTAAGCGCCTGATTACGCCCGTTGCTGATTTGCTGACCAAAAATATCTATTGGATTCCGGCTGGCCCTTTGCTCGGCTTTCCACTGGATGCATTAAGAGTGAAAGGTCGTTACCTGCTTGAACGCCATACTGTCGCTAACCTGGTATCGTTTCCGGTCAATCCGAATCCGATTGCCAGTTTGCAGGCCAAATCGCTACCCAATGTTTTCCTGGCCGGCCATCCACAGGATTATTCCAGCGACTATGCCACGCGCCTTGATTCATCTACGGAGATACGTGCAATCTCTGATATTTTTGTTGGACCGGGATTGTCAATCATCCAGGGTGCTGCCCTGTTGCCGGATGAGTTTCAGGATGAAAGTTTCCGGAAGGCAGACCTGGTGCACCTTTCAATGCCCGGTTTCATTGACCTTGAGTACCCCGAGCAGTCCAGCCTTGAGCTTTCCGGAAATGAATATAACCCGGAACGCGTCTTACTCTGGCCGGAAGATATCCGCTCTCAACAACTGGAAGCCAGGCTTGTATTCCTCAGTGCAACCCGGATCAACAAAACGCCCCCTTCAGGATTCAACATTAAGCAGGGGCTCATTTCAGACTTTGCAAATGCCGGTGCACATTCTGTGATCGCTAATTTATGGGGGGGCAGTGGCAAAACAACCGAAGCTTTCATTACCGATTTCTATGCTGAACTTGAAGGCTCAGGCAATATCGCGAGTTCTCTGAAAGTCGCCAAGCAGCGATACATAAAAAACAACCGCAACAATGGTCTTTATGACTGGGCCGGGTTCCAACTTTTTGTAGATTAGGTTTTGCTTTGGGCTGTCCCCCAATGTTATAAATCAAATGATTTTCAATGTATGAAACACAGGAATATGAACGATGAAGTACAAAATATCAGCAGGTTTTTACAACCTGCTTGTTGTTACTCGCCTCCACTACCCATGCGGGTGTAGTCAACCCGGACTGTATCGCAACAAAAGCTAAGTAAATGATTTACTTAATGCGCTATTCCGCAATATTGGTTCTCATATGTTGCTGGGTCGGTCAATCATTTGCACAGGATCTGGAACCACGTCGATGGACCCAGATGCCAACCGGCCTGAATTTTGCCGGCATCGGTATTGGACATACTGAAGGCGATATCTTTTTCGACCCCGTTTTGCTTGTCGAAGAGGCCACCTTTGATATGGAAACGGTTGGCTTGGTTTATGTGCGCTCCTTTGGCTTTTTGGGAAAAAGTGCCCGTGTTGATTTTTCTTTGCCTTATTGGGCAGGACGTTGGGAAGGCACCGTAGATGGTGAATTCGTTAACTTCCGTCGACGAGGTCTGGCTGACCCACGGGTTCGTTTTTCCATGCTGCTTTATGGGGGACCCGCGGAGACACCGGCAGAATTTGCCAAGAGTAAAAAGTCCAATACGGTTGTGGGTGCTGCATTGGCGGTGACAATGCCACTCGGAGAGTACAGTAATGAGCGCCTGATCAACCTGGGAACTAACCGTTGGACTATCAGGCCACAGTTGGGCGTGACCCATACGCGGGGAAAATGGACCGGAGAGTTGACCGGGTCAGTTTTTCTGTATAGCGACAACAATGAATTCTGGATGGATACCAAACTGGCAAGTGATCCACTTTGGGCTCTGCAGGCGCACTTGATTTATTCAATCAAACCTGGCTTGTGGGCATCTCTCAGTACGGCTTATGGCATGGGTGGTGAAGCGAAAGTTGATAGTGTTGCCAAAAATAATCTTTCCGGGAACTGGCTGACTGCTTTGAACCTTGGCATTCCGATAGATAGAAAGCAGGGGGTCAAAATTACCCTTTTAACAGGCCGGACACAAAAACCCACGGGCGTGGATGTTGATAGTCTGATTCTTAGTTACTCTCTGATGTTTTAAGCGGGCAATACACGATAAGAGCCGCTTTGACCGCACGGGAGTTCCGGATAAAAATCCAGAAAGCGACCCATCCGCGTCAATCAAAGCGACACTGAATTTTACCCTTGCTGACCACAAAATAGCGTCCAGTGACGCATTATTAAGTATAGGTTTTGATCTGCTGTTTTGCTGGCAACGCGCGCATTGCAGCGTGCTTCCAAAAGGATAGTCAGGTGGCCGTTCAGCCCAGGTTCAAGTGGCAGTGTTAGAGTCAACATCAGGCTCGAGGTAAAGCATGATGAAATACTGGATTTTGATACTGGCACCAACTTTTCTGTTGATCACAGCACCTGACATCCAGGCGCACAATCTGGTCGCCGCCAATGGCAAAGATCAGGGTCACCAGCACGTATACCGCCGTCAAGAATATGGCAAACCGTTGCAACAGGGCCACCTCAATCAGGCGCCGGGAGGAGGCAGCATGATCCTGTGGAGATCGGGTACCCGATCTGATTATGGCAAGTTGAATGCAGGTAGAGACGGGCCGATTATTGACGATCGAAAACCCAGGCCAGGTACGATGTCGATCGGCAGTAAAAAATATGGCTCACCGGTGAAAGATTACGGTAAACCTAAACCATACCGGAATAACTGATTACAAAAACCGGAGATTCCACTATGTCTTCGGATGTTTGTGTTTGGAAATTACCATCAACATGACCTGACCCAGGGACGGCGTCTTCTGAGGTGCTTAACTTAAATCGACCTTTATAGGCGTAAAAACTAACTCGTGTATGCTTAACGGAAAACATGAGGGCATTTGCTATGAAACGACTTGTTTTTTTTGCTGTACTGGCACTGACTTCGATTAGCGCGTGGGGTCTATCCTCCTGTCCAGATGGGACAGAACTCGCTTGTCTGGACACTGATGACAAAATCTGTCCGGGTTCGACTAAGTGCGTGAATCTTGATGCTACCTGCTTTGATGAGTATCCGTGTGATATTAGCGGCGGTTTTGTCTGTGAGTCTGAATACGATGACGTTTTGAATAACTACGAAAAAACGGTGAAGCAATATAATGAACTGACATCGGAAAATGTTGAGTTGCGTGCAAAGAGATTGGAGCAGAGAAATTGTGTCCTTAATGCTTCTATTCTGGAAGAAGCGAAAAATTGCTTCAGGTAGGTTTGGGTTCAAGAGATAAAGCAGGGTAGGTTGTTGATTTATAATGGTACCCGGGGCCTCAACCATATTTACCATATAACTTTATGCTAGCTATCTATGTTTTCACAGCCTGGCTCGTGGCCGTCAAGGTGCCGGTGGCTCAGGACAATCGGGCAACTCCTCCACATCCCGCCTGACGATATTCAGCGTGCTGAAACAAGCTTTCAACTCGTTGTCTGTCAGTCCGGTGATCCGACAGCGTGGGGGGTCTGGACGGTCAGGGATGTCGGTTCTTAACAAATGACAATTATTGTCTGTTTTACTGACAAATTTCGTATGATTGCAAATTAATTTGGCTAAACCAAATTTATTTCAGATTTTCTTTTACGCTCTATCACACTGTATATATTGTTATTTCATTGATTTTCTATGTAATTTTTATTAAACAATTCATTTTCGGCTCAATTATTGCATCCACATAACATTGCCAATGTAGAGGTGGAGGTTTCAAAGAGGCGATAAGAAGATGTTAGATCTCTTTATACATTTTTTATTTACATTTTTGACTGCGTTTATTGCCGTCCGTTTTTGTCGTGCCGTGGACGGTTGGCAAGGTTTCAGGCAACCATTGGTGGAGCTACAACACATACGTTCACGGATGTCACTCAAGGCCCAGATAGGATTCATATCACTGATTTCCGAACCCAAGCAGAAAGTGAAGGTTGTCAGACTCCGTAGCGCCACGAACGGAGTAAAGGCACCTTGGGGTTGGTAGGAGTTGCCAAGAAGGAGAAAAGTAGGACATCCGCGATCCTTAGTAAGAAAACTCACTCATAAACATACAATCCCTAGTCTCCCATTGCCTTGCTATACTTTCGGCAGGAGGAAACCAATGAAATTAAAAAGAGAATCCTACCCGGACAGAATCCGGCGCATCGCACAAGAACTGAGCCAGATGCGGAGTTTGCATGGTGCAGACCTCTCAGCTGAGAAGCTCCGTACGATTGCCGACGAACTCGAAAGCAATATGAAAAAATCGCTGCCGAAAAAAGCCTGAAACTCCCTACAAACATTCGAACAGTTTACCGACAGACAGTCCCTGCCAAACCGTTGATACTTTACCTGCACCTGGTATTCACTGCTGACTCCAGTGATCCCCTTGTCGGGGTGTTCTTTATCAACTGACAGTTATAGTCAGTTTTTTTGACGTATTTGGGTTATTGCAAACTATTTTGGCAAATGACAATCTGGCCAAATAATCCTATCACCCTGTATTTATATGAACTTTTAGGTTTTTATAATTTGAAAAACTTTTCGGAGCGATTCTTGCATATACATATAGTTACCAATTAACTTCCGATAGCTTTTGTGGATAGATACGGAACGCTGATAGGTATTGATCCTCACAAGGATAAAAGGTCAAGTATATAAAAACAGGGATCAGGTGATCTATTAAACCTGACACCAAGGAAGGGAGTACTGATGTTAATACTTACAAACATGAACGCGGGGTTGAAGCTCAAAACAAAGCCTTTCGTTTTATTGGGGGTAGACCTCACCGGTTCAATGAAACCGATATTGCAGTTGACCGCCTTGCTATTCCTGATTTTTTTTGTACCTGAACCATTGGTTCTTACAGATTGGTATATAAGATGAAGAGTAAGTACCAATAATGCGTGGCAAGAAATGATCGTAGCTGACGCCGCACAATCTTGTATACAGTGTCCGATCAGGTAAAGATCAGTCGTCCGCTGTCCGCTGCAAAGCGGCTATAGGTTTCGCACAATTTTCAGCAACGCTAATAGCCGGACCCGGCCAGTTGTGGATGTTCAGTCAATTGCCAATACAGCTAGCTCTTCTACAGAGTATTTAGTTAAGCCTTACTTCACGCCCTCTATTCCACGGCATGTGCTTCAATACCAAAGCAATACTACACCGACCGAAGAACGTCACCATTACCGTACCTAATAGCAATAGTATGTAAATAATCAGTCGTACTTCAGGCCAAAAACCAAAAAGAGTAAACGCAAAATAAACCACACGTATTTGTACAGGAAATGCCGACAGGCTTTTTTCCTGTACAAGAAAGAAGATCAATTGTGCTGCACTTATAATTATCACAACAAGGTAGGCGGGAGTCCAGCCAGTTACAGCGGCTATGATAAAAACAAGAGTTATAGCCCAAAACCACCAACGGATATCACTCGCGTAAATTTTCAGTACCATCTTACGTCTCCAATTTTGTTTCCATGATCCTTCGAACAATGCTTACACTTTTCATACGCCGTAAACGGCTACAATTACGGAAACACAACCCCAAAGAAGCTTTTGAGTGTGCGAGCCGATTGTCCGGAACCATCGTTACAATCTAATTCAGGGCAAGAAGAAACGTGAATAATCACTTCAACTTTCTCGCCAGGGGTGTAGGGATAATCGAAAGATGCTTCATAAGCCATTGCAATAGGTAACCCTTCGCCGTTTACGTCTCTACCGACATAAGCAAACTTTGGCTGCAAGTCCGCGTCATCGCCATCGAGAACAAGATCGACATTAGACACCATCTCAAACCCGTTAAATTTAACGTGAGTAGAAATCGCCTTGTCGTTAATCGCATTTCCATCAGTAGCCCAACCAAGTACGTAAACACGGTGGTTCAACGCGACCACGCAAGATTCGGCCAGGATTCCGCCCTCAACTCTGTTCTTCCAGACTTTACCAGCCCAATACTGCGGGAACGGAATGCAACCGTTTTCGGATAGGCTTTCGTCCCAATCGGTCATATTTCCATCAATAACTATGGGTGTCTCTACGTAAAAAACCGCCACAGGTGGGTCTGTTTCAGTGGGTGGTTTGCCGCCTCCACCTGGCTTGTCTGGCTTAACGGCCGCTACCTGTGTAACAAACATCAAAAACAGCAAAAATGCGGCCAAACTACCAATGAACCTTTGAACAGTACTCATGTTTATCTCCTTCACTTCGTGAATTAAATTGACCATTGTCTGTATAGCCGCGGTCACTATCGGGTCGGGAGGTTATTGGATTCTTATTTGCAGACTTATATGAATAATCTGGCGATGAAATAGCGGTTGAAACCGCATATTTAAGTATAGACGATTACTGAAAATTTGCCGTCTATAAAGGGCCGCAATTGGCCGCTACCCGTTATACGCCACCATCGGAGTCGAGGGGCCGGTCCTGACCACAAAGCGGTTATTGGAGTAAATGAACCCTGACATTGTCTGTAGGAAATCCACCCGGAACGGTGTAGGCAGTTTAGGCAGTTTTTCCGAAATCCTGCCTACATATCGCCTACACAAAAATTTTCTCTCGTGACTCAGAGCGGTGCTTGTTACTCGTAACTTATTGATTTAAATGGTGCCCGGGGCCGGAATCGAACCGGCACGGTATTTCTACCGAGGGATTTTAAGTCCCTTGCGTCTACCAATTTCGCCACCCGGGCACAGTGCAGGA
>Ga0209013_10005815_pt1 | contig 10572 bp, 8 predicted proteins | sample Cruoilmetagenom2_FD_187291 | JGI IMG/M metagenome (GOLD analysis project Ga0209013, IMG submission 187291) | Oil polluted marine microbial communities from Coal Oil Point, Santa Barbara, California, USA - Sample 2 (SPAdes) (version 2) | ecosystem: Environmental > Aquatic > Marine > Oil seeps ...
AGAGCGGTAAAACATAAAAGGGCAAGCGACTCCGCGAAATAAAAAATATTAAAAGCGGGATAGAGATCCAGAAAAATAAAAAGGCCCCGGTTTTTCCCACGCGCAGATAATTCCATAGAATTTTTATCCTGAACAGATCTTTTTCAATGAAAATTTTTATCAGATAATAAAACCAGAAACCCGCGCCAATCGTCAAAAGCGGAAGATACAAAATAAAGGGTTGATACCACTCGGAATTTCGATGAAAAGAATCGGTTGCGACTCTGTCGATGAGTTCTCGCCCGATGAAATAGTCCCAAAGTTCCGGATGACGGAAAATAACCAGCGCGTACCACCAAAAACCGATCACCAGAAATATACCCACACCCGGGAGCGTGAAAAGTTTCCATGGTTTTCTATTCATATAATGCCATGCCGATATGGCCAAAAGCGGTAAAAGAGCGGGAGGACCTTTTGTAAAAAAGCCCAAACCAAAGGATATCCACATGACAAGGCCCCATTTGCGGATACCTTTGGTATCCGCCGCTTTTGATGCCTTGAGATAGCCGTATACCGCCGCGATTTCCCACAAAGCCAAGAGGGTGTCGGTGCTGATGGTGTTCATTGCGATAACGGTGAAAATAGAGGTCGAATAGATGAAACCGGCCACAATCCCGGCACGCTTATCCCAAAGAAGCATGCCGATGTGAGTGACCAGCAGAACGGTTAAAATGAACGCAACGGCATTATAAAATCGGGCGCCCCATCCATTGTGGCCGAATATTTTTATTCCTCCGGCAATCGCCCAGTACGCCAAGGGTGGTTTTGTCCAGTGGGGCCGATACATCAGTGTGGGCTCGAGATAATTGCCGCTTTCCAGCATTTCCCGGGCGACCTCGGCATAACGTCCCTCGGTGGTATCGTATATTCCCCGCGACCCTTGAAACGCAAAAGCGACAATTATCGCCATGCACAGCATGATCCCGTAAAATCGGTTTATTTTGTGTTCATCCATTCAGTCTTCTTTAATTGCTCCGGGAAAAGCAAAGATTACACAGGCAGATAATCAATGCAACGGCCATGACCAGTAGAAGGGCGACAATTACCATGATGGTATCCAAGATTTTTGCTGTACCTTAGTGGCCCTTTTCGTAAATACGATGACATTCGTCCGCCAATGCATCCTGCCCTGCGGCGTTGCTTGTCGGGTGAATACGCTTGGTATTCGCCCTCCGCGCGCCTTGCAGACCAGGCGCCTTGACGCCCTCACTATGTCACCGTATTTACGAACAGGACCACTTAGTTTCAATGGATTTCCTTTTTTTCGCGATAGATAAAGTATAAATTCCGGCTATAGACGATGATACCGGTGGATTGGCCGAGAATGAAAACCGGGTCTCCGCGATAAATGGCGTAAAGCAACAGCAACCCGGACCCGGCGATACTAAAATACCAGAAAATAACGGGAATGACGCTTTTTTTCTCTTTTTCACTGACTATCCACTGAACGAGAAATCGAGCCGAAAATAATAATTGAGCGGTAAAGCCTAATATAACCCAAAAAGTTTCCGTCATGAGTTTTTCTCCAGATTTTCATCCCTGCTACTGGTTCAGGCCCTGAAGCCCTTCCGCCAGATATTCCACGCCTGGAACATAAGAACGGTCCAGATATGACCATGCAAATGCTGTTTCCCTGAATTTAAATCAGTCCACATTTTTCTTATCATATCAACATGAAAAATACCGTCACGTTTTAATCTGTCAGCAGATAAAAGATCTTCAGCCCAGTCATTCAGAGACCCACTTAACCAACTACTGACAGGTGGACCAAATCCCTGTTTTGGTCTGTCGGTTAATGTCTCGGGAACATAACGTTTTAGTACATGTCGTAATATTTTTTTGCCTATTTTACAATCGGTCTTCATTGATAGAGGAAGAGAAAATGCAAACTCAACAACTCTGTGATCTAGAATTGGATTTCTCAACTCAAGGCTGACAGCCATGCTTGCGCGATCAACCTTTACTAGGATATCATCAGTTAAATAGCTAATCAGATCGGTGAACATCATTATATGGATTGGATCTTTAATAGCAGCATTCTTTGCAATTCTATAAAATTCTGTTGGTCTTTCATTACCATTCAAAACAAGCTTTGCAGGATCTCTCCATTTGGAAACCCGGTACAAGTATGTTGAAAGAGGGTCATTTGTTTTTAGCTCAGAAATCATTTTAACAAGTCTGCTCTCATTTGTTTTACCAAAAGTAAATGGTTTTAGCAGACTACTCAGAACCGACTTAATCGCAGAGGGAATTTGGTTTACCCGCTTATAAATTTTAGCTCCTCTGAAATAGCGTCGATATCCACAAAAAAGTTCATCTCCGCCGTCACCTGATAATGCTACTGTTACATTATTTTTTGCTAGTTTTGAGATCAAAAATGTGGGGATTTGTGATGGATCTGCGAACGGTTCATCATACATTTCCGGAAGCTTAGGTATTACATTTAGGGCATCATGATCTGATATGTAAAGTTCTGTATGATCAGTACCCAAATATTCGGCAATTTTTTTGGCATGGATGGCTTCATCATCTTTCTTTTTCTCAAATCCCAATGAAAAGGTTTTAACAGGCATGCTACTGTATTTCTGCATCATAGAAACAACAGTTGAAGAATCAATCCCTCCGGAAAGTAAAGCTCCCAAAGGGACATCTGACACCATTCGGGATTTTGTAGCATCAAAAAGAAGGTTATCCAAAATATCTACAGCTTCTTTTTCAGAACCCGTAAATAAATTTGCAAGACTACCCTCTACTGCAGATTTTGCGGACCAGTATACTTCTTTTTTATGGTAAAGATCTTCCACGCAGATTGACTGTTCGATATCCTTTTTGGATACGGAAACAATCGTTCCGGGTTTTAATTTATAAATTCCCTTATATATTGAATATGGAAAAGGTATATAGCGATATTTCAAAAAAAGAGTCAATGCGTCATAGTCAATTTCATTCCTAAATTCAGGATGTTTTAGAATGGATTTAAGCTCAGAACCAAAAACGAAATCATTCCCAGCCCAACCAAAGTATAATGGTTTTTTTCCAATCCTGTCCCTGGCCAGGTGGAGAGATCTGTTCTTTTTATCCCACAAAGCAAAAGCAAACATTCCGTTCGTTTTCTGCAAGGTGTGTAATAATCCGTCGATAGCAATGGACTCAAGCAATACTTCAGTATCACTTGTACCTCTGAATATAAAATTTCTTTTTTCCAAGTCATCCCGAATATCCTTATAATTATATATTTCACCATTATAGGATATTATATAACGATGACAATGAGATTCCATGGGTTGGTCCCCCGTTGGGCTCAAATCAATTATTGATAATCTTTTGTGGGCTAACCCAACACCAGAATCAGTATCAGACCATATGCCAACGCCATCAGGACCTCTATGATGGATGGCAGAAATCATTCTATCCAGAACTAATTGAACCTGCCTGACATTTTGTTCATTCGCTTCTTTTTTATAAATACCGGTGATACCACACATAATAACCTTACATTCATTTGCTCTGCTTTGATACCCGATATCTGATGTATCGTTTTTTGATCCACAAAAATGCTAGGGTATCGACAAAAGGGCCGATCAATCGGTTTCGCAAGTGATATTTGGCGGTACCGGCATATCTTGGAAAATGTTGCACGGGGATCTGTTTGATTTTCCCACCTTCAAGTTGCACCAAAGCAGGGATGAAACGATGCATGCCGATAAAAAATGGTATTTTGCGCGCGTATTGGGCCTTTGTTATTTTTAAAGGGCAACAAGTGTCTTCAATATTATCATCGATCATCAGTCGGCGGATGGTGTTGGCAATTCGTGATGATAACTTTTTTATTATCCTGTCGTTTCGTTGGACACGTACGCCGTTTACCAGATCATACTCGGGAAAAAAATCGATATATTTTAAAAAATCGACGGGAGTGGTCTGTATGTCGGCATCTATATATCCGATAAGTGTGCCTTTGCTATTGTCAATACCGGCCTTTATTGCCGTGCTGAGCCCTGAATTGGAAACCAGAGCCAGGAATCGATATCTTTTGTCCATTGCGCAAATTTTTTCTATCATTGCCTGGCTGTTGTCAGTGGAGCCATCATTGACAAAGAGAACGGTCGTATCAATGGGCGTTTTGGATAGAAATTTGTCCATTTCGTTTCGAAAATGCTCCAGGCAAGGCGCCTCATTAAAAACCGGCACAATAATCGTCAGTTGATCGGGAGATGGGCAAACAGACATCTTGAGTATTTAACCCTGACGGGCTCCTAAAAGTCACGGTTTGTCGTGCCGGCCCTCAACAGATTGAGGGTGTGATCGATTCGACACTGGAAAAGGATGAAATGATAAATTTAGCTATCATACCAGGATTACCTGAAGATTACCGAAAAATTATTATTCGATTATTTCAAAAAAGACAAAGTAATTTTTAACGGATCTGACGGACGACTTTTTAAAAGTATCGCGTAAGCTGCAGGAAAGCGCTGTTGCTGGGGGCCAAAAAAACGTCATTATTGAAAAAACGGAGCTGGTATCCGCCGAATTCCGAATTATTTCCACCGTAATGCCAGCGGACACCGGCGATAAGCTGTATATTGGTGGTCATATCCCAGACGATCCGGGGCTGGATCAGGCCCGACGGATCGGCCGGGTTATTGATGCTTGTCAATGAAAACCGGACCAGGGGATGGATTTCAATCAGCCATTCCCCAGCGAGGCAGGTGCGGCCGATGACGAAAAGCTCGCCCCGTTCGATGCGTGCCATCAAATCGATATCATCGGATAGATTCCTGTAGTCGTCCGTTCCCAACCCGTTAAAATAGAATTCCATAAAGCCGTAGCAATTGCGATTCCACCAGGTCCAGGCGTAGTCTATATTGGCAACCATCGATAGGTAGCCATCGAGAGAATCATTTCCGTTTAAAAAAGTCCAGGTCAGGTCCGTTCGCCAGGCGGCTTCCCGGAAATGCCCGGTGATCCCAAAGCCGATGACCGAGTCCGCAAAATGATGGGCGACTATGACATCCATTTTGATGATTTCGGAAAAAGTACCGAAACCGTCATCCCGGACTTGATCAGTCTTCGCTCTTCAGTTTCGCCGTGACACGTCCGGTATCCAGAAGCGATTGAATTTACTGGATTCCGGGCGCAGATTATCCCGTACTATGAGCAGGGCCGGAATGATGATTATAGGTAGGGTGTTTTGTACGATTTCATCAATGTTGAAATCACCTTGCAACCGATACCAAGGTGTGTCATTTTTGCGAACCGGTAAACCCGGCTTAATGCGGTAAAAATTCCATGTCCCGAAAAATTGCACATTATTTATTAGTCAGCGCCCTTGTATCGGCTAATATTCTGATTGGCATCATGGCCGTTGGAAGCGATTTCAACCGTCATCCCGACGAGCAGCTCCACTATGCCTCGGCCGGCTATTATTTTAGTCACTGGCTGCCGCCGGCCGTTGATGAGCCGGATGCGCGCAAGGTTTATAAGCAGACGCCCTGGGGCGTGTCTTACCTGAACCATTTAGATATTTGCTACTTCATGGCCGCCAAATTTGCCAAACTGGTTGCCTTGCTGGGTGTAAAAAGCTACCTCGGTTTGCGGATTTTCCAGGTTTTACTATTTTCCCTCATTGTTTTAGTGGCCCTTAGCGGCCGTGATAACCGCTTTTTTCTCATTTTGTTTTTTACGCCCCAGGCCTGGTATGTGTTCAGCTACATGAACGGGGACGCATTTCCTTTGTTCTTATCCGTTGTCCTCGGGTTTTTTATCGCTACACCGGAGAGTGTGTTTTCGAACTATCTTCGCTCAGGCGGAATAAAGCAATTTTTCCTTGGCGGCATACCGGTGGTGCTATGTCTGGGTCTGCTCGCCATTTCAAAGAAAAACTACTATATCTTCATTTTATTTGTCCTGTTTGTCTGGCTGCTTGAGTTGTACTATGCCGATCGGGAAGGGTGCGGTCGTTTATTGCGCCGGTTAGGTCTGATTTGCTTTTTAGCTGCGTCAATTTTTGCTTTGCGGTTTGGTTATGATATCTACATAAACGGTTGGAATAAAAAAGATAAAGTAATAGCCGCCATGGAGAAATACGCGGATCCGAAATTCAAACCTTCCATTGCGGCGGAAAGCTCGTCCTATCGTCTTCTGCGCTTGAAACAAAAAGGCATTTCATACCGGGCGCTATTTTCGGATTATAAATGGCACCGGGGTTCTTTTTACAGTTTCTTCGGAACATACGGATACATGGAATTTTTCAATAAGGAAAAGTACTATGGGTATGCAAAACACCTGGTGTTCTTGACGCTGGCTCTTATGGGATGGATTTTCATTTTTCGGCAGGATGCATCTGAGCGGATATTGACCCTGATAACCTTGGGGTTTATCCTATGCACTATTTTTCTTTCCACATGGCATTCATGGGTGTACGCTTTTCAACCCCAGGGACGTTACCTTTTCCCGATTTTACCGATTTTCGGCATCTGGTTGAGAAAAAACTCAACCCATACCCATCCATTGGTCATTGGAGGATTGGCGGGCGCTTTTTTCATTTTGTCCGTTTATTCCTTTTATCGGGTCGGTATGGTTTATCTGATGTGACGTATCCGTCGTTGCAATCAACGATTCAGTTAAATCTAACCCGGATAAACCAGAAAAAATAGCCACAAAGCCACCAAGACACAAACAATAAATGCTTATTATAATAAAACTTTGTGCCTTGGTGTCTTGGTGGCGAAAATCTTCGCTGGAATTAATACCGGATTGGAAAAAACCTGTTATCGACTCGACAAACCGGCAGTTATGCTTAACATTTTGAATAGGTCGAAGTGCGAACATTTCAATCCAGATTCCTTGAAAGGAGATATCAACCATGAATGAAGACACTTTTTCGATTCCAAATATTTCCTGTGGGCATTGCACCATGGCGATTCAAAACGAGCTTACCGACCTTGAGGGCGTCACCCGCGTCGATGGCCAGATAGAAGCGAAAACCGTAACCGTTCAATGGGATGCCCCAGCCACCCGGGAGCAGATTCGCGATACCCTTAAAGAGATCAATTATCCGGCTGAGGGTTAAATGGCCCAAGAGACGATCACTTTTCCAGTGGCGGGGATGACTTGCGCCAACTGTGCCATGAATATCGAACGGGGCGTTAAAAAGCTCGCCGGCGTCGATACGGCAAATGTTAATTTTGCCGCTGATCAGGCGACGGTCTCCTTCGATGCACAGGCGGTCCGGCCGGCTGAAATTGTCGACCGGATTCATCAAAGCGGTTTTACCGTGAGCACGGCCCGGGCGGAATTTCCCATCACCGGAATGACTTGCACCAATTGCGCCATGAACATAGAACGAACGTTAAATAAGAAGGTGCCGGGCGTCTTGTCCGCCGGGGTGAATTTTGCCTCGGAGCGCGCCACCGTGGAGTATTTGCCGGCGCTGACATCTTTAGATGAGATGGCGGTGGCCATCCGCAAGGCCGGATTCGATGCGATTCTGCCCGATGAATCCGGCGAGGTCGAAGATATTGAACACCAGGCCCGCCAAGCGGAAATCAGGGACCAGACCCGCAAGTTCATCGTGGGAGTTGTCTGTGCCACGCCCCTGTTTGTCCTGAGCATGGCCCGGGATTTTGGATTGACCGGTGTCTGGAGTCACGCCCCATGGGTGAACTGGCTTTTTCTGCTCCTGGCCACACCGGTCCAGTTTTATACCGGCTGGGATTATTATGTGGGCGGAATAAAAAGCCTGCGCAACAAAACGGCCAATATGGATGTGCTGGTGGCCATGGGATCCTCGGTGGCTTATTTTTACTCTGTGTTTTTGCTGTTATTCCCATCGCTTGGAGAACATGTCTATTTCGAGACTTCGGCGGTGATCATTACGTTGATCAAGCTGGGTAAGTTGCTCGAGTCCCGTACCAAGGGGCGCACCGGCGCCGCTATCCGCAAGCTCATGGATCTGAGCCCCAAAACGGCTGTTGTGATTCGCGACGAAGAGGAAAGGGAGATCTCTCTATCCAAGGTCGTCAGAGAGGATGTTGTTCTCGTTCGGCCGGGTCAGAGTATTCCCGTGGACGGCGAGGTGTTGGAAGGGGAATCGGCGGTGGATGAGTCGATGCTGACCGGCGAACCGATTCCTAAAGACAAACGGCCTGGCGACACCGTGGTCGGCGGTACACTTAATCAGCAGGGGATGTTGAAATTTCGGGCCACCCGGGTCGGTAAAGAGACAGCCCTGGCGCAGATCATTCATCTGGTTCAGCAAGCCCAGGGGAGTAAAGCACCCGTCCAGGCCCTGGCCGACCGGGTTGCGGCGATTTTTGTTCCCGCGGTGATCGGGATCGCTTTTTCCACCTTTATTCTGTGGTGGGTGATCGGGGGGCAGTTTGTACCGGCCATGATCCGGTTGGTGGCCGTGCTGGTGATTGCCTGTCCCTGTGCCCTGGGTCTGGCCACGCCCACGGCCATCATGGCTGGCACCGGTAAGAGCGCGGAACAGGGGGTGCTGTTTAAAAACAGTGAAGCTCTGGAAGCGGCTTCCGGACTCGACACCGTGGTCCTTGATAAAACCGGAACCATCACCGCGGGGCGGCCTGAACTGACCCATACGGTTCCCATCGGAGATGTGTTTAAAGATGAGGACGCCCTGCTGACGGCGGCAGCTTCAGCTGAAAGTGGCTCCGAGCACCCGGTGGGAAAGGCCGTGGTCCGGGAAGCGAAAAAAAGAGGGCTGGTCCTCTCAAAACCGATTGGTTTTCTTGCTGTCGGAGGGCTCGGAGTAGAAGCCAGGGTGGATGGCGTGAAACTGATGGTAGGAAAACCCGGCTGGTTTACGGAGCTGGGGATCAATTTAGAGCGCGTGGCTGATCGGATTACGGCCGTGCAGAGCCAGGGCCGGACAGTGATGGTGGTCACGACTGACTCGACACCGACCGGCTTGCTGGCCGTCGCCGATGTCATCAAGCCCGAATCGGCCGAAGCGGTTCGGACCTTGCATCAGCAGGGTCTTCAGGTGGCCATGTTGACCGGCGATAATATTGAGACGGCCAGGGCTATCGCCCGGGTCGTCGATATCGATACGATTTTTGCCGAGGTCAGGCCAGAAGAGAAATCGAAAAAAATCACGTCGCTTCAATCGGAAGGTAAAAAAGTGGCCATGGTGGGGGACGGGATAAACGACGCGCCGGCCCTCGCCCAGGCCGATGTGGGTATGGCCATCGGCACCGGTACGGATGTGGCCATTGAAACCGCTGATGTGATTCTGTCCGGGGGCAGCCTGAAAGGGGTCCCCCGGGCCATCGGTTTAAGCCGGGCAACCATGCGAACCATTCGCCAGAACTTGTTCTCGGCCTTTATTTACAACATCATTCTCATTCCCGTGGCAGCCGGCGTGCTGTATCCTTTTGAGTCCTTGCCTACCTTTTTGCGACAACTTCATCCCATTCTGGCCGCCCTGGCCATGTCCATGAGCAGCATCACGGTGGTAACCAACAGTTTGCGGCTTTATCGTTCGTGATTGGCCGGTTACATCGAATGACAAAACACCAAAGTTGGCCAAACAATCTTATAATTGGCCACAGACCCGTCTTCGCTGAGGCTTCGCCGCGGCAGGCCCCACACAGACACACACGGACTTATTTGAATGAATATTTTTTTATACAAGTGTTTGTGATATGAATATCTTCTCGGTTGCTGTTGTTTACTCTACAGCCCAATATTCTCGTAATGTTATCAGGAGGTGATACATGGCCGATTCGTTGTATCCGAACTTGCTGTCGCCGTTGGACCTTGGATTTACGACACTTAAAAACCGTGTTTTAATGGGGTCCATGCATACAGGGCTGGAAGAAGCCCCGCAAGGCTTCCAGCGAATGGCCGCTTTTTACAATGAGCGGGCCGCGGGTGATGTCGGGCTGATTGTCACCGGAGGGGTGGCGCCCGATGAGACAGGCATGATCATGGATAAAGGTACCAAACTGACGACGCCCCGGGAAGTAAAAAACCATCGGTCGATAACCGAAGCGGTCCATGCGGCCGGAGGCAAGATCGCAATGCAGATCCTGCACACCGGCAGATATGGTTATCATGACAAAATCGTGGCCCCGACGGCGATAAAAGCCCCCATTAATATGTTTAAACCCCATGCCCTGACCGAACCGGGAATAGAAACGCTGATCGACGATTTCTCCCGTTGTGCCACACTGGCCAAAGAAGCCGGATACGACGGCGTGGAGATCATGGGTTCGGAAGGATATCTGATCAACCAGTTTGTCGCTCTTAAAACGAATCATCGCACGGATCGCTGGGGAGAGAGTTTTGAAAATCGGATCCGGTTTCCGGTGGAGATCGTCCGGCGGATCAGGGAAGCGGTCGGTTCCGACTTTATCCTGGTTTACCGGCTTTCCATGCTTGACCTGGTTAAAAACGGAAGTAAGTGGGACGAAGTGGTCGAATTGGCAAAGGCCATTGAAACCGCCGGCGCAACCCTTATCAATACTGGGATTGGCTGGCATGAAGCCCGTATCCCGACCATCGCCG
>Ga0209013_10005816_pt1 | contig 10569 bp, 8 predicted proteins | sample Cruoilmetagenom2_FD_187291 | JGI IMG/M metagenome (GOLD analysis project Ga0209013, IMG submission 187291) | Oil polluted marine microbial communities from Coal Oil Point, Santa Barbara, California, USA - Sample 2 (SPAdes) (version 2) | ecosystem: Environmental > Aquatic > Marine > Oil seeps ...
GCCCTTTTTATAATTGTACCTTTGAGATCAAATTTTTTTTCAACCATCTTGAGGTAGTGCTGTGCCTCGCTCTTGTTTTCAAATGGTCCGACACGAACCCGATAGAGGGCTATATCCTGAACCCGGATTTTTTCAATATAAGCATTCATGCCGCTTTTATTGATACTCTTTAGCAAATTATCCGCATTGCTTTTCTGGGCAAAACTTCCTGCCTGAAAAATCCAGCCTTTTTTGGGAGTGGACTGCTCTATTATTGTGGCTGTCGCATTTTTGCTCTTCTCCGGCTTTGATATGACCGCCCGCCTGGAAACCTTTTCACGCTCTTCGACGCGTTTCCACTGCTCATCATCAGATTCTCTGCCGATCGATGCAGGACTTTTCCCAATCACTGCAGAAGGCTCGACGTGAGGCTCAACAGCACCGGGAGTCGAAGCTAGCGCAGGAGAGAGAGGCTTCCCCACCGTTTGCAGAACAGATTCCTGCTCCACTTCGCCGTCAGTCACGGGATCAGACTTTATCAGCATGACAGGCTCGCTGACTATATTCAGATTTCCAATCGCAGGATGACCTGTTTGCAGTCGATGAGGTTGCTGCTCTGTTGGATAGATCCATAGAAACAGCAACAGATTGAGAATCATCAGCAGATAAAAAAGCTGGCGCATGAATCATTATCCAACGGTGAGCAATTGTATTAGGGAAGCTCTGATCAAGTCGCTTCGCGCCTCGAGCAGAGCGTTCCCTGCAAGTTTTTCTACGGGGGAAGGGATTACCTATCAATGAGTTACAATGGGCAGCCGGGTCGCCCTTCCCCCGAACCCCTATCCTATGGACTTATGCAGAGGTTCCTTAGTACGTTCATTCCGGGCACATTCAAGCATTAATTTCCCTGGCAGCCTGACTTCCGCCGAGCAATGATCAGCTATCATAACCTTGTGCAGTAGAGTGGTACAGTGATGAAGAGTGAAATAGCGATAGCAAGATCAGAGTTCCAACAAAAAGTTGGTTATAATCAGGGTGCACCTTATAGAGATTGACCATGATATAGTTACTCATAGCCGCGGCCATTGTGGCAATTCTTTATTTTGTTGTCTTCGGCGGTAACAATAAAGTTGAAGAGGAACCCCCGGTGATTTATCAAAAACAGGTTGAGAAAATCAAGGGCCTGGAGCAATCCATGCAGCAGGCAGTTGATCAGAAAATGCGTGCCATTGACTCACAGAGCAGTGGGTATTAATGTATCCCAGCCTTAGTAGCTGTCCATAAATAACTTCCCGATGTCGCGCAGCAATGTTGTTCGTATTCAAGGCGCAGCAAGGGGCGCATAGCAGGGTTATGTAACTCTTGCTGGAACGCAGAAGACGGACAACAGGGCAAGCAGGATCGGGAAGTTATTTATGGACAACCCCTTAACACTCAGTCATCACACCTTTTCAGAAAAGGATTGGGTCGTGTAACGGGAAATTTTCAGGCTATCGGACCAGTAATCAGTCGCCAGTCCGGCTTTGCGCTTCAACTGCTGCAGAAACTGGCGTGGCTCCGGCAGCGACTCCCATACGCTGGGCAAAAATGTTCCTCTGTTACCACCCTCTTCAAATATCAGGCCATCCTGTGATGGTCTCAGCTGACTGATCAAATCCTCTTCATCACTGAAACTGATCGCGCTCGGCTTGCCCAGCACCGAAACGCTGATCACGATATCGGCAAACTCATCGAGGCCAAGAGGCGGAAAACGCGGGTCAGAAAATGCTGCCGCCCGTGCATGCTCCGCGACATCGCTGACGAGGGACTGATAGGATTGCAGCGTTCCGATACAGCCGCGCAGCGCTCCCTTTTTGTTGAGCGTAACAAAGCTGGCTCCTTGCTGCTGAAGCTGTTGATCACATGCATTGAGATCAACTGTCAGTGCTTGACGATGCCGCAAACTATACTGGATCGACTCCCGCGCAACTTGCAGCAATCGCTGCTGTTGCTGCGGAGTTAATTGATTTCCAGTTTCACTATTCATTTCAGGCTCCCTTCAGTAGAAGATATAGGACCCATAACCGACAACCTGGTTGCGGGGGCCTGCGGTATCTCCGGAATTACGTACATCCAGCGTCCTCTCCTGTAGTCCTTTCTCTGCCGCCACCTGCAGTAAACCACGCACCCCCTGGTAGCCACAGGCATCATTGGAACCGATACTGCTGCTGTCAAAGTGTTCGATCGCCTGTGTGGTTGCAGCATCGATCCGGCGGGCTGATTCATAGTCGTGATAATGGCTCAGGTCCGAGCTGACCACGATCAGGGTCTCATCACCGCCCCACAGTTGACGCAGTACGGCCGCGACCTCTCCGGATTCAACACTACCGATCACCAGTGGCACCAGTGAGAAGTCACCCAGCACCTGCTGCAAAAACGGCAACTGTACCTCAAGACTATGCTCCTGTTGATGCGCCGCATCAAAAAGATCGACACCCACGAGTGACCTAATGCTTTCCTGATCCAGTGGAACGATGCCCAGGGGAGTCTCAAAATAGTCTGCAGAGGGAGCGGCGATACCGCGAAACCCCACCCTGTGATCAGGCCCCAGCAGTATCACACGCGTGATGGTTTCGGCATGTTGCTGCAGTTGGGAGTATGCAGTGGCCGCCACAGGCCCTGAGTAGATATAGCCGGCATGGGGCTGGATCATCGCTTTTGGTTGAGGCGCTTTCACACTGACTTCAGCAAGAAACTGCTGAACCTGGCGCTGAAGCTCATGCTTCTCACCCGGATAAAACATTCCTGCAACTGCCGCAGGACGAATGTTTGATTTCATAGAATCCTCCTGATATTTGATAATCTGCACTCAATCTGAATAGTGCATCGACCATGAATGATGCGCTTCGCAAGCTCAGCACATTCTATGTCCAGTACCTTGCCGCGAAGAGACGTGGCCCCACTGATAATGCGCATCCTCATATCAACAAGTTTGTAGTCTTTGCAAAAATTTTCAAGCTGCAGTTGACTTTTTTTCATTTACTACCACTCTTAGTAGTAGAGATTGGAGAAATAGAGATGAAAGTTACAGAATCCAGGCACCCGACAAAATATTGGCATGCGATTGATCATGATCGCATTCAGTGTGACCTCTGTCCGCGTTTTTGCAAATTGAAAGAGGGGCAGCGGGGGCTCTGCTTTATCCGAAAAAACCTGCAGGGCGCAGTAGTTTTGACATCCTATGGGCGCTCCAGCGGTTTCTGCATCGATCCCATCGAGAAAAAACCGCTGAACCACTTCTATCCCGGATCATCCGTGCTCTCATTCGGCACCGCCGGCTGTAACCTTGCGTGCAAATTCTGCCAGAACTGGGATATGTCCAAGTCCCGGGAGATGGATACCCTGATGGACCAGGCATCACCCGGAGCCATTGCCCGCACGGCTGCAGAGCACGGCTGCCGCAGCGTCGCCTATACCTACAATGATCCGGTGATCTTTCATGAGTATGCCATCGACACGGCGCTGGCCTGCCGCGAACAGGGGATTAAATCTGTTGCCGTCACCGCCGGATACATCAACCCGGAGCCTCGCCAGGAGTTTTTTGCGGTGATGGATGCAGCCAATGTCGACCTGAAGTCTTTCAATGAAGAGTTCTATCACAAGCTGACGGGCGCACATCTGCAGCCCGTGCTGGAGACACTCGAGTATATCCATCATGAAACCGATTGCTGGCTGGAGCTCACCACGCTGCTGATTCCCGGCGAGAATGACACCGACGAGGAGCTGCACGCCATGTCCCAATGGGTCGTCGAGCATCTTGGCCCCGATGTGCCGATGCACTTCTCCGCCTTTCATCCCGACTGGAAAATGATGGATACCCCCCCCACCCCACCTGCAACATTGACGCGCGCCCGATCAATCGCCATGCAGAATGGCATTCATCACGCTTTCACCGGCAACGTCCATGACGAGGATGGCGAAAGCACCTACTGCCACAGCTGCGGATCCCGCCTGATAGGCCGCGACTGGTATGTCATCACCGACTGGAAACTGACGGCTGATGGCTGCTGCCCGGAGTGTGGAGAGAAGTGCGCCGGCGTGTTTGAAGCCGAACCCGGCGCCTGGGGAGCCAAGCGTCAGCCGGTGATGATTGCCGAGCCCTGATTGTTATGAGCATCGCGGTCAGAAGAACGTTCTGGTCAAGGCCGGAGCGACATGACCAGAGCTTCCTTATTTCCACAAATCGGTATCCAGGCCGCGTTTCTCGAAATCTGTACGGCGGTCCTGCAGGAAGCGTTGGAATTCAGACTGCTGCTTGTAGGCTTCACTGAGCACGTAGTCCAGCACGCCATGGATATGAAAAGCACGCAGGTAGCCCTCGCTGCGAAACACCTCCTCTCCCGCCCCGTCGAAAAACAGCAGGCTCGGGGCGTACTGGATTCCCAGCGACCGCGCCCACTCCCTGACAGTTGTTTTGACGCCTGCCGGCGTGGTAATTGCATCCTTGCTCCACATATCAAGCACGGCCACGCTGAATCCATCGAGCGATTTGCGGATTTCAGCCCGCTGCAGAATATCCTGGTGCAGCTCATCACAGGCAAGGCACTGCTTCTGCTCGAACAGTACGACCAACGGTTTCGACTTTTCTCTCACAGAGAGGTCGACAGGAGCAGTGAGGAAACCCTGTTCAACATGGAGCTTTCCGCTGGCGGCCTGCGGTGTGACAGTTGCGATGTATTCTCGTAACGGGAGTTCACTCTCCTTGTGTCCGGCGACATAATCGATGATCGCAGAGAATATGTGTGGCTGGTAATAGCCGTTGAGACGCACAACCGGATCGCCCTGCTCATTCAGAAAGAGCAGCGTCGGCGTGTATTGAACCTTCAGCCCGGCGGCGAACTCCTTCTCGGAGATGGTCTCACCCTGCAGAGCAGTCACCTCCCTGTCGCCCCACATGTTCAGGGCGATCACGTCAAAATGCTGCTGCGTCTTCCCCGCAATCGACTGGTCGCCGAAGTTATCATGCAGCAGCTTGCTGCAGTAGGGACAGCCGTCCTGGTAGAAGTAGAGCAGCACGCGCCTCTTCTCAGCTGCCGCTTCAGCAATATCTTCACGAATATCCAGAAACGACTCCTTGAACCAGGAGGGTTTCTCCTCATAGCCGGGATTCAGAAGCCCGGCTTCAGATTCAGCGCTGGTTGTTACTGCCTGTAGCAGCGAGGGCAATAGTGTCAGCAGGAGAAGAGTCAGCCTGTTCATGTTCGCTGTTGGAGAAATGATTAAATTGAGACAATGAGTATAACCTCAATCAGGAAAGAATAGGGAAGCTCTGATCAAGTCGCTTCGCGCCCCGGTCAGAGCATTCCCGCAAGTTTCTCTACGGGGGAAGGGGTTAACTATCAATGAGTTACAATGGGAGTTATGTTTTCCCTTCCCCCGAACCCCCATCCCATGGAGTTATTCAGAGGTTCCTTAGTCATTTCGACCAAAGGGAGTAATCTTGAGTTGGCCATATGATCTCTCACATTCGTTCGAGATGACAACTGTGCCCCCTCACCCCACCCCTCTCCCGGGGGAGAGAGGGAGTTAGAATCCGGAAAACAAAAAACCGCATCAGATGATGCGGTTTTTGATGCCGGGATAACGACAGGATCAGGAGATATTAGGATCCAGCTCGCCCTTCTCGTAGGAGATAAACATCTTCTCCAGGGAGGTTGCTGTCAGCTTGTCGGCGTTGCCAGCGGAGCCAAACGCCTCAAAGCGCGCCTTGCAGATCTCCATCATGCCGTCTGTCGCTTCCTTGAGGAACTTGCGCGGATCAAAGTTGGAGGTGTTCTCAGCCAGGTGACGACGCACGGAACCGGTCGACGCCATGCGCAGATCGGTATCGATATTGACCTTGCGCACACCATTTTTGATGCCTTCAACGATCTCCTCAACGGGTACGCCGTAGGTCTGTCCCATATCGCCGCCATAACTGTTGATGATCTTGAGCCAATCCTGGGGTACGGAAGATGAACCATGCATAACCAGATGGGTATTTGGAATACGCGCATGAATCTCCTTGACGCGATCGATGCGCAGGATATCCCCGGTCGGCTCCTTGGTGAACTTATAAGCGCCGTGAGAGGTGCCGATAGCGATCGCCAGTGCATCAACCTTGGTCTTGGCGACAAAATCAGCTGCTTCGTCAGGATCTGTCAGCATTTGATCCATCTCGAGGATAACATCGGCGCCGACGCCATCCTCTTCACCGGCCTCACCGGTTTCGAGTGAACCCAGGCAGCCCAGTTCGCCTTCGACAGAGACGCCGCCGGCATGCGCCATTTCGACGACCTTGCGGGTGACATCGACGTTGTATTCATAGCTGGAAGGTGTTTTCGCATCTTCCATCAGCGAGCCGTCCATCATCACCGATGAAAAGCCTGACTGAATGGAGCGCAGACAGACGTTTGGCGATGAACCGTGATCCTGGTGCATAACGAGAGGAATGTGCGGATAGGCTTCGAGCGCCGCGAGAATCAGATGACGCAGGAAAGCTTCACCTGCATAGGAGCGCGCGCCTGCAGAACCCTGCAGGATAACCGGGCTGTTGGTCGCATCTGCAGCACGCATGATTGCGTGAACCTGCTCCATATTGTTGACGTTGAAAGCCGGCATGCCATAGCTGTTCTCAGCTGCATGATCCAGTAGTTGACGCATGGAAATCAGTGCCATGATTTAAGTCTCCTTCAGAGTGAGTGTGTTCAAAAGTGTTTAGTTAGTCAATGTACGTCCAATAACGCACTGTTAGTGAATTCAGGTCATCCTAGCGTAGGCCAGGATTCAGATTTACAATGTCTGACTGGATTCCGGCCTACGCCGGAATGACGGTCGCTGTAGTTTATCAATCCGGCAAGATGTGCTCGCCTACGCGGATAATTTTCATTACATTTGTGCCGCCGATAATACCCTGAAAATCACCTTTCGTGATGATAATCAGATCGCCGTCGCGTACGGCGCCGCGCCTCAGCAGCTCTTCAACCACTTCCTGGTTGATGCGTTGTGAATCCTTCTCGACCGGCTGGAAACTGGTTGGATAGACACCGCGATAGAGTGTCACCTTGCGGCGGGTCGCAACATGCTCCGTGAGTGCGAAGATCGGAATACCCGAGCTGATCCGCGACATCCACAGGGGCGTAGAGCCCGATTCAGTCAATGCTGCAATCGCTGAGACTTTCAGGTGGTTTGCAGTATACATTGTCGCCATCGCAATCGCTTCATCGATACGCCCGAAGACCGAGTGCAGACGATGGTCCGACTTGCGCGCCACGGACTGTTTCTCGGCCTCGACGCAGATGCGCGCCATTGCCTCGACGACAGTTGCCGGATGTTTGCCGACGGCAGTCTCGGCCGAGAGCATCACCGCATCTGTTCCATCGAGCACCGCATTGGCGACATCGAAAACTTCTGCGCGGGTTGGAATCGGATGTTCAATCATCGACTCCATCATCTGTGTCGCTGTAATCACGACCTTGTTTCTGGATCTGGTAGTCCTGATCAGCTGTTTCTGCACCGCCGGCAACTCGGCGTCACCAATCTCTACTCCCAGATCGCCACGCGCCACCATGACAACGTCGGTTGCATCGATAATTTCATCGATGACATCCAGCGCCTCGGCGCGCTCGACTTTTGCCACAATCGCAGCATCGCCGCCAGCTTCATTCAGGAGTTGGCGCGCAGTATGGACATCATCGGCAGTTCTCACAAAAGAGACCGCCAGGTAATCGGCATCGATTTCAGCGGCAAACCTGATGTCAAGCTTGTCCTTATCGGTCAATGCAGGAGCCGAGAGACCGCCGCCATGTTTGTTGATGCCCTTGTTGTCCGAAAGTTCGCCACCGACCCTGACTTTACACAGAATCTCTGAATCATCGACTCGCTCGACCCAGAGGATGATCTTGCCATCATTGATGAGCAGTTTGTCGCCGCGCTGCAGATCCTGCGGCAACTGCTGATAGGTGCAACCAACGCGCTGCTGATTGCCATCATCGATGGGATGGGTGACATCGAGGATAAATTCATCACCCTCGGCCAGCTCTATCGGTCCATCCCGGAACTGGCCGGTGCGAATCTTCGGCCCTTGCAGATCAACCAGTACGCCTACCTGACGACCACATGCGCGCGCGCGATTCCTGACATGATCAGCGCGCCTGGCGTGCTCCTCATGGGATCCGTGCGACAGGTTGATGCGAACCACATCAACACCGGCATCGATCAGTTTGTCGACAACCTTCGGGTCGTCCGTTGCCGGACCGAGGGTTGAGACAATCTTGGTGCGTCTTCTAGGCATGGATGATTACAGCTCAGGCGTTCGCCGCTCGCTCTTCGAGCATTGCCACGACGGGAAGCTGCTTGCCTTCGAGGAATTCCAGGAAGGAGCCGCCGCCTGTCGAGATATAGGAGATGCGATTAGAGAGACCAAAATCATCAACGGCCGCCAGCGTATCACCGCCGCCGGCAATGGAGAAGGCATCAGAGTCCGCGATTGCCGCTCCCAGGACCTTGGTGCCGTCAGCAAACTGGGGGAATTCGAAAACGCCAACCGGACCATTCCATACGATGGTGCCGGCTGCTTTCATCATCTCTGCAAAACGCGCAGCGGTCTCGGGGCCTACATCGAAGATCATGTCATCATCTTCAACATCTTCGACTTTTTTCACGGTAGCAGGAGTCGACTCGGAAAATTCCTTGCCGACGACAACATCGGTAGGCACGGGGATTTCATTGCCAGCTGCTTTTGCAGCTTCCATTAGTCTCTTTGCTTCAGGAATCAGGTCCTCCTCATAGAGGGACTTGCCGACATTATGGCCCATCGCTGCAATAAAGGTATTGGCGATGCCGCCGCCGGGAATCAGCTCATCGACAACCTTGCTGAGGGACTCCAGCACGGTCAGCTTGGTGGAAACCTTGGAGCCGCCAACGATGGCCGCCATTGGACGCTTGGGGTTATCCAGCGCCTTGCCAAGCGCCTCCAGTTCGCCCGCAAGCAGCGGACCGGCGCAGGCAACCGGTGCAAACTGACCTGCGCCATGGGTGGATGCCTGGGCGCGGTGAGCGGTGCCGAATGCATCCATCACATAGATATCACACAGGGAGGCATACTGCTTTGAGAGTGCTTCATCATTACTCTTCTCGCCGACATTGAAGCGCACGTTTTCCAGCAGCACGACATCGCTGTCATTCAGCTCGGGAGCATTTTCAAGATAATCGGTAATCAGCGGGACCTGTTTACCAAGCGCATCGCTGAGATAGTCGGCAACAGGCTGCATGGAGAACTCGGCAACAGGCTCGCCCTCGGTCGGACGTCCCAGGTGCGACATGATCATGACGCGTGCGCCAGCCTTGATGCAGTGTTCAATGCTCGGCATGGATGCCTGAATGCGTTTATCGGATGTGACTTTCCCATCCTTGACAGGAACATTGAGATCCTGGCGGATGAGCACGCGTTTACCTGCAAGATCGAGATCGGTCATTTTGATGACGGACATAGAGGACTCCTGAAATTATTGATGCAAAAAACCGCATAACATCTCAATAACACCATCTCTTGATAGGATCCAAGCAGGTCTGGGACCCGCCTTTCAGGGACGCGTGAATACATCCCTGTAAGCTCTGATAAAACATCCCTGTTTTATACAGCCCTGAAAAGCAAATCCCAACCCAGCTTTCCTACATGAAGATATTGAGATGTTACAAAACTGTTTGTCAAGTAACCTGCTTCAAAAGTAACTTAACAAACAGCTCTTAAAGAACTGATTAAGAATGCAGGGTGAGCATTGCCCACCCTGCAAACTACCAGGTTGCTACTTAGTGGGCAGCGACGTGCTCGACAAAACGCAGCATGTTGCAGGTGTAGCCATACTCGTTGTCGTACCAGGAGACAACCTTGACGAAAGTTCCGTCCAGGGCGATTCCTGCTCCGGCGTCGAAGATCGAAGAAGCGCTGTAGCCACGGAAGTCTGTAGAGACAACCTTGTCTTCGGTGTATGCCAGCGTGCCTTTCATAGCGCCTTCGGAGGCGGCCTTCATGGCTGCGCAGATATCTTCATATGAAGCTTCCTTGTCCAGTTCGACGGTCAGGTCGACAACAGAGACGTCGGATGTGGGTACGCGGAAAGCCATACCGGTCAGCTTGCCGTTGAGTTCTGGAAGAACCACGCCAACAGCCTTTGCGGCGCCGGTTGATGATGGAATGATATTTTCCAGGATACCACGACCGCCGCGCCAGTCTTTCATGGATGGACCGTCAACAGTCTTCTGGGTTGCAGTTGCTGCATGAACGGTAGTCATGAGACCACGCTTGAGGCCCCAGTTGTCATTCAGCACCTTGGCGACAGGCGCCAGGCAGTTGGTAGTACAGGATGCAGCAGAGACGATCGCCTGACCAGCATAGCTCTCATGGTTGACGCCGTAAACAAACATCGGGGTGCCGTCTTTTGAAGGAGCACTCTGAACAACCTTCTTCGCGCCTGCATCGATGTGCTTCTGGCAGCTCTCTTCAGTGAGGAAGAAACCGGTGCAGTCGATAACGATATCTGCGCCAACTTCATCCCATTTCAGGTCTGCAGG
>Ga0209013_10005817_pt1 | contig 10566 bp, 7 predicted proteins | sample Cruoilmetagenom2_FD_187291 | JGI IMG/M metagenome (GOLD analysis project Ga0209013, IMG submission 187291) | Oil polluted marine microbial communities from Coal Oil Point, Santa Barbara, California, USA - Sample 2 (SPAdes) (version 2) | ecosystem: Environmental > Aquatic > Marine > Oil seeps ...
ACTCACCAAAAGCGCCCACTGTTGGTAAATAGTTCGACTGTTCTACATTAAGTGCCATTTTAGTCACTTCTAGTCCCAAAAGCGCTTTTTGTATATCTAGATTATTTGCTTCAAGTTGTGATCCATTGATCTTAGGCATGACAGCCATATCACTCTCTTTAACAATGGAACTTATCTCTTCATCTAATAAAAAAGAGAGAAACTGATATGCCAGGTCTTTATTTAATTTAGCCTGGTTGTACATACTCAATGCTTCAGATTTACGTGCCTGCACTTCAAGCATATCGATCTCTTGTGCATAACCTTCAGTTTTCATAGATTTAACTATGGTCTCCAGTCGGTCAATGTTTTTAATGATCTTCGAAAGATTCACAATATAGTTTTCAACCAATGAGATATCATAAAATGCTTTTTTGGTTTGAAATACTTTTTCATTGAGTAGTTTCTGTGTATCATACTGACTCATACGTTGCATAGCATCGGTTATACGTCCGTATTCAGTGAGTTTACCACCCGTATATAGTGGTAGCATATACGAAAGTTTTGTTTGGTAATGGCTACGTGCCTCAGGATAATTCAGTGCTTGTGGCTGCACATCAAGTATATTTGGATTAGAAGGGTTAAATTCTGCAAATCCAAAATCACCAAATGTTGCTTCTCTACTCTGTAGCTTAAAGCCAAATACATTTCCTGCATCATTTGAGCGTAGTCCTGCCACAGAAAGATCTAACTTACCGTAGTTATGCCCTTTAGCTGCTATAGCATCGTAGGCTCTCATTTGTTCGTTGAAACGTGATATTTTTAATTCTAAATTGTTTGTATCTAATTTTTTCATAGCTTCAGTCAGTGTCAGATTTTCCACACCGGCTGCAAGAAACAATGAAGTAAAAAGAAATAAAGTAAAGTATTTTTTTATTAACATTATAATCCCCTTGATTAGTAATTATTATAACAGAAGAACGATGCAATTTACTTACATGTTTATTTCTTGATGATAATATAGGAGTAATTATATCTTATATAAGGTTAAATTATTATTAATATATATTGTAGTTATAGTATAGAGGGCTACTCTCTATACTATAAAAGGATGTTTATATTTTATATACTTGCGTGTGCTACGCTAATAAATGCGTCTAAAGATGAGAGTTCATCTAAGATTTTTGTTGTTACAGCACCATCAACACGTACCACTGCCAATGCCTGTTCTTTACTGTCTCTACCCAGTCTAAAGTCAGAGATATTCAATCCATTATCTGCCATGATCATACCTACATGACCGATCACACCTGGAGTATCCGTATTTCTAAAGAAGATCATCGTCCCCTTTGGTTCCACATCCAAAATATAGTCATCTATCTCAATAATACGCTGTTCAGTATCGTCAAATACTGTACCCGCAATAGAGATAACACCCTCTTCTGTTGTAAGTTTGATACCTATTTTATTGGTAAACCCGCTGTTGTTAGGCTTCACAGCTTTAGTGATCTCAATACCACGCTCTTCTGCCACAAATTCGGCATTCACATAGTTTACCTGATCACCCAATGATTCTGTGAGTACACCAACGGTTGCAAATGTTCCCATAGACTCTATATGATCAGAAACCGGTCCTGATGCCATGACTTTAATAGACTTTACTGCACTTTTTGTCACTTGTGCTGATAAATGTCCTATCTTTTGGATAAGTTCCAAATATGGTCTTACAAAGTCCGGTAGTTCATTCTCTTTAATAGGAAGATTCAAGGCATTCGGATATGAGATACCTTTTGCAGCAGAAATCGCATTTTCTGCTGCTTGAATCGCAATGTTCTTTTGTGACTCTTTTGTGTTTGCACCAAGGTGAGGTGTCACAGTTACATTATCTAGATCAAGTAAAGGATGGTCTGTTGCTGGTTCTTTGTTAAATACATCAATCCCTGCAAAACCTATCTTTTTAGAAGTAAGTCCTTCTACAAGTGCATCTTCATCATAAAGTCCACCTCTGGCACAGTTGATAAGAATCACACCATCTTTCATCTTTGCTATCTCTTCTTTACCTATCATACCTATAGTCTCAGCATTCTTAGGAGTATGGATAGTAATGATGTCACATGCTAAAATATCTTCAAAGTTTTTTGTATATTTCACATCAACGTCTGTCGCTTTTGAAGAATCTACATAAGGGTCATACGCCACAACATCCATTTCAAATGCTTTTGACCTGATCCCTACACGAGAACCGATATTACCAAACCCTATGACACCAAGCTTTTTATCTTTAAGTTCTGTACCGTACCAATCCTGTCTTCTCCATACACGATCAAGTTTAAGATTGTTATGTGCATATGGGAATGTTCTGACGCATGAAAGCATATGTGTCATCGTAAGCTCTACTGCGGCAATAGTGTTTGCTGTAGGTACATTCATAATAACAATACCTTGCTTTGAAGAACCCGGAATATCTACATTGTCTACACCCACGCCTGCACGAACAACTGCAGTCACCTTTTTAGCTGATGCTAAAAATGCTTCATCTACATCTGTAGAAGATCTGGTAATCGCAACATCCGCCAAAGGTATGATCTCTGCAATGAGTTTATCTTTGGGTTCATCCGCTGCATTGATAAAGTTTATTTCACTGTCATTTGCAAGGATATCTAATCCATCTTGATGAATATGATCACAAACAACTATCGTTTTTTTTGACATTTCTGTCCTTTATATTTAATATTTGGAGATTTTCTTAGGAGGGTAACATACGACTGCTCGTATGTGAGCCTTCTGTTATACTATAGCAAATCCTAAAAGGAGTTGCTATATTGGGTAAAGGGATTATTATTTTTTAAATGTATCGCCAAAAGCATCACCTAAAGTCATGCTGTCATCTTGGTCAAGGTTAAGTTGATCCATTGCTTCTCTCTCTTCTTGACGTTCAAGTTTTTTTACAGAAACTCTGATTCTATCAGTGTTACCGTCGATGAAAGAAATTACACCTTTGATCTCTTGACCTTTTTCGATCTCGTCAAACTTAAGTGGGTGAAGATCTTCTGTTCTGATAAGTGCATCTACATTATCTTCAAGTGAAATAAATACACCAAAGTCTTTTTTGTCTTTTACAGTACCAGTTACGATAGCACCGTTTTTGTTTGACTCAGCAAATGCTTTTACCGGTGAAGCTTCAAGTGCTTTCTTAGAAAGTGAAACTTTACCTGCATCTCTGTCGATCTTGATGATCTTCACTTCAACTTCATCACCAACTTTAAGTTCAGATTTTGCATTTTGTGATTTATCCCAAGAGATCTCTTGATTATGAAGAAGACCTTCTACAGCACCAACTTTTACAAATGCACCAAAATCAGTTACAGATGTTACAGTACCTGTTACAACATCACCTACTCTGTTTGCAGATGCAAATGCATCCATAGGCTTAGGAAGAAGAGACTTAAGACTTACTCTAAGTCTTCTACCCTCTTTATCAATTTCAATTACTTCAACGTTGATGTCAGAGTTGTTTTCTAAGTAATCTTTAGGATGTTTAACATTTTTGTCCCAAGAGATCTCAGATACATGAAGGAATGCTTCAAGGTCTTCACCAAGGTCAACAAATACACCATATGGTTCAATGTTAGAAACTGTAGCAGTTACTGTATCACCTACACCAATGATCGCATCGATATCTTCCCAAGGATCAGGGTTTGCATCTTTAATAGAAAGTGAAAGGTGTCTTTTCTTTTTATCGTACTCAAGTGCGATAACATTCACTTCATCACCTTCAGCAAAGTATTTAGATGGGTTCACTGGACCTTTATGAGAGATTTGTGAGTAGTGAACAAGACCGTCCATACCACCAACATCAACGAACATACCGTATGAAGTGATCTTTTTGATCGTACCAATTACAGGGTCTTTATTTTCAAGTAATGCACCAACGATCTCGTCAGTTTTAGCTTTATCTCTTTCAATAAGTTCTTTTCTAGAAACAACTACTGAACCTTTATCTTTATCAACTTTAACGATGATTGCTTTTACTTTTTTACCTATAGGGTCTATTTTAGAAGAGAGGTAAGAGAGTGTACGTGGCATGAAAAATTCTAAACCATCTACTTCTACTACATATCCGCCTTTATTTTTCTTAGTAACAACACCTTCGATGATATATTCTTGCTCTTCATCGTACTCAGAGATAAACTCGTTAAGTGCTACTCTTCCAAGTGCAGCTTTATGAGAGATACGTCCTCTACCCATTGTCACTACTTCAATAGCATCATTTACTGCAAAAGTAATGTTACCTTCTTCATCTGTAATTTCACTAATGTCAAGATTTGCATCTCTACCACCACCGATATCAACAACTACTATACTGTCAGTCTCATCGATCTTAACGATCGTACCTGTTACTAAATCACTTTTTGATTCTGATTTCTTAAACGATTCCTCGAGCATCGCCTCAAAATCTACTTCTTCTACTTCGATATCTTCGAACTTCATACCTATCCTTATGTGTACACAAATTTTGCGATATTATACCCATTTAAACATAAATCTGGCTTACTCTATATCTCTATGGAGAAGCTTGATAGATTGCATCGATCCGCTAAGATCAATAGTAACAGTGAGCCGATAAAATCGACCATTTATGTTAATGGGAAATACTCTTTAGAACATCGAAGTAGGTAGGAAAGGTCTTTGCTGTACATTCAGGTTCATTGATTGTTACAGAAACGGGGTCAAGGGCTAAAAGAGAGAAACACATGGCCATTCTATGGTCATCATAGGTATCAATAGCAGCATGTTTAAGTACTTTTGGAGACGTGATCTTTAAATAATCTTCACCTTCTTCTACTTCAGCCCCCACTTTACGGAGCTCTGTTGCCATTGCATAGAGTCTATCTGTCTCTTTGACCCTCCAGTTATAAATGTTACGAAGTGTTGTTGTACCCTCGCAAAAAAGAGCCATCGTGGCTATGGTCATCGCAGCATCGGGGATGTGATTAAAATCCATATCGATCGCATTGAGTGCATCTCTTGTCACTGAAATATAGGTATCACCCCATTCTACTCTTGCACCCATTATTTCTAAAACATCTACAAACTGTACATCACCCTGTATAGTGTTTCTACCTATCCCCGTCACCTTTACCGTACCACCTTTGATGGCAGCAGCAGCTAAAAAGTATGAAGCAGAAGAAGCATCACCTTCTACCATAAATGACTCTACAGCCTTGTAGGTCTGTCCAGCTTTTACCGTAAAAGTTTTATAGTCATTATTTTCTACCTCAACACCAAATGCCTGCATGATATGTAAAGTGATATCAATGTAAGGTTTAGAAACAAGCTCTCCAATAATAGTGATATGCATATCATTTTTTGCCATAGGTGCTGCCATAAGAAGTGCTGTCAGGAACTGACTAGAAATCGCCCCATCTATAGATACTTCTCCACCTTTCAAACCACCTGCCTCTATCTGAAGTGGTGGATATCCTTCATTTTCTATGTAAGATATATCTGCACCGGCCTGTCTCAAAGCATCTACCAAGTGACCGATAGGACGCTCTTTCATACGAGGTTCACCTGTTAATAGGTAAGAGCCTTCTCCTAAACATAAAGCCGCACACAGTGGACGCATCGCAGTACCTGCATTCCCTAAAAAAAGCTCTTGTGCTGTATCACAATGTAAAGCACCTGCATTACCCACAATACTGCACTCTTTTTTGTCCTCAGAGAGTGTATAGTTAATGCCCAATTGTTTTAGTGCATTTAACATATGTCGTGTATCATCACTCTCTAAAAGGTTAGTGATCTTTGTTGTTCCCTCTGCCAAGGCAGCCAACAATAAAGCTCTGTTAGAGAGACTTTTGGATCCAGGAAGGTTGATCTCTCCATCTATTTTAGAGATAGGTTTTAAAGTAAGCGTATTCATGAAACTTTATCTACTTTTTTTATCTCTTGTATTTTGTCAATCACATTTTGCACGACCCAATCAGGGGTAGAAGCCCCCGCAGAGATACCACAAAGCACTTTACCCTCAAACCAAGAGACTTCAAGTTCATCACAATTCTCTATCAAATAACTATCATCACAGTCACGTTCACAAATGCTGTGTAACTGTTTGGTATTTGAGGAATGTTTACCGCCGATAACGATCATCACATCAGCATCTTTTGCTAGTTCTGAGGCAGCATCCTGATTTTCAAACGTTGCGTTACAGATGGTGTTATATACACGTACTTCTTTACGAGTAAGCATCAATGCAGAGACTATTTTTGCAAAATCTTCAGGTTTTTTAGTCGTTTGAGATACCACTGCTACCTTGCCTCGTAAAGGCAACTCATCCAGTTCTTCTGGTTCAAGTACTACAAAAGCATCATCAGGATATTCAGCATAAGAGACAACCCCTTTGATCTCAGGATGTTCACTGTCTCCAAAAATGACAATGCTGTACCCTTCAGTACTCATACTTTTCACAATGTTTTGCGGTGTTGTCACATATGGACAAGTCGCATCTATCACCTTATGCTCCTGCGCATTCAATGCTGCAAGTTCATCTTTGGGTATACCATGTGTACGTATGACAACAGCATCATCGGTATGGATATCTTCGATTTTTTCAGCGAGACCTATATTAAAGCCATCTTTGAGCCTATTGATCTCATCCTTATTATGGATAAGGGGACCATAAGTCACTGAACCTTTGTGCTCTTCAGCTATCTCAATAGCCCTCTTTACACCAAAACAAAATCCATAACTAGATGCCAGCTGTATTTTCATAATTTACCTCAATTCTGCTTTACACTCAGATGCAAGAGCAGACATAATCTCACTCATTACAGCTTCAATGTCAGCATCTTCTAGTGTTTTCTCCATCGACTGAATGAAAAAACGTACAGTGAGGGATTTTTTATCTCCCAGTTTTTCATCTTCATAAATGTCAATAGGGTAAGAGTCTTTAAGTGTAGGAAGATCTAAAGCATTAAGCACTTTTGCTACTTCAAAGTAGTTTAAAGATTTATCAATTACTACCGAGAGATCTTTATACACTCCTTGAAATTTAGAGATAGGTATCGCATTAATGTGTTTAGGTAAAAAGGTATCAAAATCTAACTCTGCGATAAATGTTACAGGTATATCAAAATCCTCTTGCACTGTCGGGTGCAATTTAGAGATGAATCCACATACTTTACCATTTACGATCACATCCGCAGACTGATAAGGATGGATCAAACCATTTTTAGCAGTACAAGGTACCAGTTCAAATGCACCGATCACTGCCCCAACTTTTTGTGTAAATGCCGCGAAATCAATATTTTGTGGTTTCCCTGCATTGGTGATACTCTCACCTTCAACCTGTCCGGAGAAAACAAAAGAGATCACTTCGCTCTGTTCACGCTTAGAACCAAACACTGCACCCATTTCAAAAAGAGGGATAGATTTTTTAGTATAACTTACATTGCGTTTTACAGCATTGAGTAAATTTACCAAGATCGTAGATCTCAGAGTATTAAGTTCTTCCGCAATAGGGTTTGCCAGATCAAGTGCTTCTTCGGTGCTTGCAAAACCATATTTTTCTAACAATGCTCTTTCAGAAAAAACATAAGAGACATTTTCATAAAAGCCTGTACCTACTGCACGGTTTTTAAATGATTTTTTAGCTTTATATCTGTCTGTAGTATCATTTAATCGTGGCTTTTCTGCAAACACAAGTGGTTTTGCTATGATATTATTGATACCAATAATACGTACGATCTCTTCAGAGATATCCTGTATATGTTTGATGTCATGTCTAAAGAGTGGTACTACGGCAGAAACAGTGTCTGACCCCATAGTGGATATTTCAAATCCAAGTTTTTTAAGAATAGTCACTATCTTGGATATCTCAATGTCCATACCTATGATAGATGATATCTCATGTGCATCTACAGCTACTTTCTCATTTTCTCTGTCTACAGAGACATTTAGTGAGCCTTCATAACAAGAGATATCAGTATGTCTATCCATCAAAAGGCCTAAACACTCAAGCCCTAAATTAAGATCCGGGTTTGAACCTCTTGACGTTTTATAGTAAAGATCATCAGTTTTTAACTCTTTGGTATGTATCGCTTCTACTAAAGTATCAGGATTAATGTAGCTGGCTTCAAGAAGTAACTCTTTAGTGGCATCATTTGCTTTGGCTTCATCTTCTTGATTCACACCCACTACAGAGACTCTTTGCTTTCTATTTGTTACTTCGATAATACCTTCAGCTTTGGCTTTAGGGAGTACGCAGACTTTATTATCTTCATTACGGAAGAATGTACTGTCATAAGCACGTAAGATCACACCGGTTGTATGCGTTGCATAGGCCAAAAGAGTGTTTAATGCACCTTCTGCCTCTACACTCACCATTGCCAACCTGAGCTTCACTAAAAAACTTGCAGTGATATTATCAATAGTCGCTAATTTATAATGTAGATCTCCATCCATATGTCCCTCAGTATGGATCTGTGCTTCTCTTGCGATACCAAGCTTGATCTTATCTTCTTGTTTATACTCAAATCTTTTCATCTCGATATCAAGTGCGGCAGAAAGATCTCTTGCTACACCATAAATAGAGAGACAATCCCCTCTGTTTGCGGTAAGTTCAAGTTCTATGATCGTATCTGCTACATTTGGGTAAGAAGACAGCTCTGCTCCTACGGTAAGTTCCCCAATACTCGAGTCAAGTATCATGATACCTTTACCCATATCAGGAAGACCAAGCTCGGAAGAAGCACACACCATACCTTCAGACTCTACACCACGAAGTTTTGCATGTTTGATAGCAAAGTCACCCGGTAATACTGCACCGATGGTTGCCACAGCAACATACTCAGCATCTACCACATTGGCAGCACCACACACGATCTGTCTTGTGCCTGAGCCTATATCTATCTGACACACATTCAGTTTATCTGCATCAGGATGTTTTTCAACTGAGAGGATCTTAGCAACGACGACACCTTGTGCTATCTCAATCTGATTGAGGCTGTCAACCTCTAACCCTATTGCGTTAAAAGTCTCGTATAACTTATCATTAGACACAGTACTCAGGTCTATAAATTCATTTAACCACGATCTAGTTACTATCATCTAAACTGCTCCAACAATCTTATATCTCCCTCAAACAAACTTCTTAAGTCCGGTATCTTATGCATTAGCATTGCAAAACGTTCTACCCCTAACCCAAAGGCATATCCACTCACATCTCCAAACCCTACTGCCTTAAAGACATTTGGATCTACGATACCACAACCAAGTACTTCTAGCCATCCTGTATGAGAACAGACTCTACATCCTTCACCTTCACAGAAGATACAAGAGATGTCTACTTCTGCTGAAGGTTCGGTGAACGGAAAGAAAGAAGGTCTGAAACGTACTTCAACATCCCCAAACATATATTGAAGAAAATCCGTCAAGATCGCTTTCAAATTTGCAAAACTTACTTTTCCTTTATCTTCAACCACAAGTCCCTCAACCTGATGAAACATAGGTGTATGTGTCAAATCATAATCACGTCTAAAAACAGTTCCCGGTGCTATCATTCTTATAGGCGGTTTTGTCTCCATCATCGTTCTTATTTGTACCGGTGAGGTGTGTGTTCTAAGCAGTCCACCGTCTTTAAAGTAAAAGGTATCTTGCATATCACGTGCAGGATGATACTTTGGAAGATTCAGTGCTTCAAAGTTATGGAAATCATCTTCTACCATCGGACCTGACTCTACAGCAAAGTTCAACGCCACAAAATAATCGATGATCTTATCCATCGTCTCCATCACGGGATGAAGTGCACCTTTTTTAGCAAGCGTACCATATAAAGAGACATCAATCGCTTCAGACTTCAGTACCTTATCTATCTCTTCAGACTTGAGTACCCCATAACGTGCATCAAAACTCGCTTGTAGGGCCGCTTTATTCTCATTGAGTCCTTGTGCAAATGCTTTTTTTTCCGGACCGGGAACATCTTTCATCTTAGCAAACTGCGCTGCTAAGACACCCTTCTTTCCAAAAAGTTCAACACGCACTTTTTCCAATGTTTCAAGCGAATCAGCCTGAACTATTTTTTCTTCTAAATTTTCCATAAAATCCATATACCTATTTGTTATAATTACTGTGATTTTAACTAAAAGTTGCTAATAAGGTGATTTATTGGTCATTTTGTGTGTTATAATTGGCAAAGAAAATCATTTTAAAGGACACAAATATGTGTATATTTTGTAAAATCGTAAACAAAGAGATCCCAAACAACACTGTACATGAAAGCGAACATTTTTTAGCATTTCATGACCTCTATCCTAAGGCACCTATACACATTCTTATAATTCCAAAAACACATGTAGACTGTTTTCAAGACGTAACACCCGAAACCATGGCAGGACTTACATCTTTTTCACAAGAAGTAGCGACTAAAGTAGGTGTAGATATATCAGGATACAGACTCATCACAAACAACGGAAAAGACGGGGGTCAAGAAGTAAATCACTTGCATTTTCACATGTTAGGTGGAGCAAAATTACCATGGGACCATTCGCACGAAGACAACCAGGCAAGTATGTAAAACTTTCCTGATTT
>Ga0209013_10005818_pt1 | contig 10566 bp, 9 predicted proteins | sample Cruoilmetagenom2_FD_187291 | JGI IMG/M metagenome (GOLD analysis project Ga0209013, IMG submission 187291) | Oil polluted marine microbial communities from Coal Oil Point, Santa Barbara, California, USA - Sample 2 (SPAdes) (version 2) | ecosystem: Environmental > Aquatic > Marine > Oil seeps ...
CATCATCAATAAATTGCCCAAGATCGTGGCGGCGCAAGCCCAAAACGCCAACCCCTTCTACCTGGCCTACGAACACGCTTTCACAGAGAAAGTCTCCATGCATTCCCGGCCTACTCTGGCCACAGCAATTCGCATCGGAGATCCCGTCAGCTACGAGAAGGCTGCCGCTACATTGAAGCATTTCGATGGCGTGGTGGAACAGGCGACAGAGCAGGAATTGGCAGAGGCAGCGGCTCGAGCGGATCGAACCGGACTTTACGCCTGCCCACACACCGGCGTAGCCCTGGCGGCGCTGATTAAACAGATCGACAAGGGCGTTATCAAACCACACGAGCGCGTCGTGGTGATTTCCACTGCGCATGGGCTGAAATTCACCCGTTTCAAAGTAGGATACCACGACAACGAGCTTGACAATGTGGAAGCGCGCTATGCTAATCCCCCGATTTACTTGCCAGCGGATATCGATATTGTCAGGAAAACGCTCGACAAAAAACTGGTGAGGTAAGGCGCTGGACCTCCAGAACACAAGGATACTGGGCGTACTACTTGCACTACTTCCCTTCCTCCTTCTTCCTGAATCTCCCGACCTGCGGCCCAACTGATTTAGGACGCACCCAAATTAACAATGGTTGAATGACTCTGCTTGTGCATCTGTGCAATCCATGTTACGCTCGCCCATAACGCGACGCGTCATAAATGAGCCAGAACATGAACTGTAACCCTACACATACATTTAAAACAAAAACCGACCTTCTTATTTGGATCCGCCCTTTACTCCCGAACGACATCCAGAACCTGGTGGACATCTTCAAGCACCTCAGCCCAGATAGTCGTTATCTGCGTTTTCACGAGGCGCTAACCGATCCAAGCCCCCAATTAATTCAGGAAAGGGCGGAGGAAATGGCCACAATACCAGCAGAAAAGGGCAAGGGCTGGCTGGCATTTGCAGATCTACCAGGTCAATCCTGTGCGCCCATCGGTGGTGTGCGTTATGTACTGCTCCCCGGAACAACGGATGTCGCAGAGGTGGCGCTGACAGTGCGAGATGACTTGCAGGGACACGGAATCGGGCGGGAATTGTTGGGATTGGTGATCAAACAAGCTCGTGCAGAAGGGATACGAAGCTTGGTCGCTGTCGTTCAGGCCGAGAATCGCGCCATATTGAAGTTATTGAGTGGCACACCCTATCCCATCAGCCGCAGCCTGAAAAGTGGCGAAGTCTATGTGGAAGCAGACATCTCATCCGAGCCCCCTCACCAGAATCACAGAGACAGCTAAGGAGCCGTCAACAAATAACTTTTGAAAAACTGAGGCGGTTCCTCTCAAGCAAGCGGAGTTTTTCCTCTGAAAATGCCCAAGATAAAAACTGCGCTTGCCTAAACCCCGAACGGGCCTGGCATTTTAGGCCTTTCCTAGAAATAGCTTCCCACAAGAATCCTAAAAAGGCCGTGAGCAACTCCATAAGCGTAGCGACAAATACGCTTAGTTTTTAGGGAATTGTTTTTCTGGAGTTGCCTTACAGCGATTCGATCGAGTCGTCATCTGGTGAAACACGCCCCCAGATCAGATAGTACATCCCCAAATTCCCTGTCAGGGCAATCAGTGCAGGCAACAAGACGAATATTCCTGTAAAAACATACAGCGCCAGCAGTACAAAAATCAGCATCTGCACAAGCAATGAAAATGTGTATACCGGATGACTGAAGGTTATGATAAAGGTATTTCGAAAGACGTTTTTCACCGAGGGAGGATCGGTCTCAAGTATTACGGGGAAGAGATAGGGAAGGATCGTTACCCACATCACAGCCAGTGAAAACCACAGAAAACTCAGATAGCGCAAAGTGGTTGTGGTGTATTGGAAATAGAAGACAATATTGAAGATCAATAACACCAGAACTGCGGCCCAGATGCCAAAAAACTTGTAGCTTTGCCAAAAATATTGGCGAAGGCCCTGCCAGAAATGCTCAAATTTACTATGCTTCCCCTGAGCGGCGCGGTAGGCGACAACATTCATGCCAGCGAACACGGGAGGTGCAAAAATGACCGTTAGCAAAGCAAGTGCCTGTATCAGGCACAGCACCGCCCAAAGCAAGAAATCCTCGTAGAAGAAGACGAAACTGCGAAAAAAGTTGCGCCAAGCCACGCGAAACTGTTTCATACTGACTCATCCGAAGCGGGCTGGGCCAGACCTATTCGCAGGAACAGCCAGGGAGCGAAGCCCGTTATCACAAATCCGACAAGTCCGTATCGGATCAGGCGGAGGGATTGATCCAGGATGTTGGAGCTAGCAGAGAGGGGAGAGAATAAATAAGAAAGGCCGAGATAGGCGGCAGCCACCAATAAAATCCCTGCAAAATAGCGCAGGATTCGTTGGCCGATGCCGCCCTCTGTCGAAAATTGCAGGAGGTGATGGTCCCACATCAGGCCCAGCAGTGCGCCGGCGATGAGTCCGGCGCTGCGCACAGAGGACTCAACGGGGCGCATCCCCTCCCAATCACTCGGGGCTATTGCTAAAATCACAACAACCAGAGCGATGATGCCGGCGAACTGTCCTGCAACCGGCCATCTGGCAATGGTGGGTGTAATTCGAGGAACAAGCCACAGAACCAACCACATGGCAAAAAGTCCGACCAGCCAGCCACCAATCACATCAGCCGGGAAATGCACCCCAAGATACAGCCGCGATAGTCCAATTGAAAGGATTATAACAAGCGCCAGCACTGTGAACCACCATTTTCGCACCAAAACGGCCAGCGTGCCCCAGACGGCAACCGAATCGGAAGCATGAGAGCTGACAAAACCGGGAGAGGTCTCTTCCCAGAGACGCTGTACCGGGGGAGAAGGGGGGCGCTGTAACTTAAACGTCCATTTGATGAACTCACTGATGTAGTCAGCGGCGAGCAAAGCCAGGGCAGTTGTAATCCCCCACTGCTTTGATACGCTCCAGTAGATAAATGGAAAGAAAAAGATGTAAAACATTGCGGTGCCCATCCAGCTCATTAACCCAAAAAAGCTGGTGAGGCTGTCAACCTGGAATTCCTGCACCCAGACAAGAAAGGGTACGCTAGCTTCGTTGATTGATTGAATCAAATCTCCCATCGTTTACCTCTCTATTTAAGGCAAGCGCAGTCTTTAACTTGTACATTTTGAGCGAAAAAACTGCGTTTGCTTGAGGGGAACCGTCTCATTTTTGCAAAAATTATTTATTGACGGTTCCTAAGCATCAAAGATGATAGGTCGATCCTGCCTCACATCGGGGCAGGGTTGGTGAATCCATCAGGTAGGCGGGCTGAGTTACGCGCGATCAGCGTGCCGGGGATAAGTTTGAAGACCGGCCCGTTGGCTGGTTCGTTTTGCTGATTGAGTAAAACTTCGACAGCGGCGTCGATCATGCGATTGACCGGCATGCGAATGGTGGTCAACGAGTAGGATGACCATGCTGCTGCCGAAATATCGCCGAATCCGACAATAGAAAGCTCGTCAGGGATACGGATGCCGAGCTCGTGGCGGGCGGCGTCCATCGCTCCCAGCGCAGCGTTGTCACTTGCACAAAAGATTGCGTCGGGCGGATCATCGCGGTCGAGCAGCTTGAGGGCGGCAGTAAATCCTGCCTCGTAAGTGTGGTCGCCCCCTTCCGCGGCAACATCAACATGCCCTCGTTCTTGCAGGCGGTCGATAAAGCCCTTTTTGCGATCCCTTGTGGTGGATCTGTTGGCCTTGCCCTCAATAAAGGCCAGTTTCCGATGCCCTGCATCAACCAGTACGTTGGCGACCAGACGCCCGGCCTCAACATTGTCACAGCAAACGGCGTTGACATTGGCGCCAAGCACGTTACGGTTGAAGAGCACCACCGGTGTGCCGTTTCGGGCGCAGACGTCAGCCATCTCAGGAGACATGGTCGCAGAGGTAACGAGCAGGGCATCGACCTGATACTGCAAGACCAGTTCAAACAGATCATCGACCTTGCTTTCGGGCGGCGTGCTAAACAGAAGCGCCTGCTTGCCCGCGCCCTGCAGTTCTTTGATGACTTTCTCCAACACGTAGGGATGAAATGGGCTGGTGATCCGCCCCATGATGATGCCGACGATGTTCGTGTGCTGTTTGCTGAGGCTGCGGGCGATTGCGTTGGGTTGGTAACCGAGTTCGTCCGCTGCCGCAAGCACCTTCTGGCGGGCGCTTTCAGACACAGTTGCGCCGGGCGTGAACGTCCGGGAGACAGTGGACTGAGACACACCCGCTAGTTTTGCGACATCGATGGAGGTTGCTCGTTTATTGATCATTTGTACAATAATGATTAGAAATTTCTATTGTCTGAAATTTGAGTGATTTTATTTCTTTTTGACTGCTAAACACTCTGCATTAGCAGTTTAACTGTCACTTCTGTTGAATCTATCATATCCTGGATAGCGATATATTCCTCTCTGGTGTGCGCATTCATCTGACCAGTAGAGAGGACGACACAGGGGATGCCTGCGTTGTTGTAAATATTGCCATCTGTGCCCCCTCCGGCCATTTGGGGCACAAACTCGAAACCCAGTGATTCAATCGCCTGCTGAGCGGCGACATAAGGGCGTTGATCGGGTGTCACAACATAGCTTGGATACGTGAAGCTAACGTCGATGTCGACAGATCCACCACGATTAGCGGCGGCATTCTCGAAGGCCTGCACCATGGCCGCAGTCTGGGCATCCAGCTTGGCTCGATCGCGGCTGCGCGCCTCTCCGCGTAAGGTCACTCGATCTGGCACGATGTTGGTAGCTTCACCCCCGGAGATAACACCGATATTGCTGGTCGTCTCTTCATCGATGCGTCCAATTGGCATGGCGCAAATCGCTTCTGCCGCCACCACGATGGCGTTGACGCCTTTTTCAGGGGAGCCACCAGCATGTGCTTTTCTGCCATGCACAACGACATCAAGCTTATTCTGTGATGGTGCGGCATAGACCAACGTCCCAATCGGGCCACCAGCATCAAAAATGAGGCCCCAGGACGAGTGCAATTGTGTCGCGTCCAGCTTCTTCGCACCTAGCAAACCAACCTCTTCTTCCACCGAAAACACAACTTCTATCGGAGGGTGCGGCAACTGAGGCTGCTCTTGAAACAAGGTTAATGCCTCCAATACGACAGCCACGCCGGACTTGTCGTCAGCGCCGAGGATCGTTGTCCCGTCGGAATAGACAACACCATCACGAACGACGGGCTTGATGCCTGTATCTTTTCCAACTGTGTCCATGTGAGCGCTTAAAAGGATTGTTTCTTCGCCCCTGCCCGGAAATCGGGCGATTAGATTCCCAGCATCGTCTTGCTGAACCTGCCCACCCAGATCGGAGAGCAGTTGAAAGAGGTGCTTGCCGACTTTCTGTTCCTGTCCGCTGGGACTATCGATCTGTACAAGTTCCAAAAAGGAGGAAAGAAGGCGGTTTTCGTTGATTTGAATTTTTGTGCTCATAAGAAAATTTCCTCTTGGATAAGTGGAACTCGGAATGTTATTTAACTAAAAGATGTGTTATTTTACTCCGAACTCCTTTTAATGCTGCGGTCATTAAGAAACATTCCGACACTTACTTAGCTATTATCATTCTAATGTGTTTTTATGTCGATTTTGTTGAATTTGCAGATAAAGAGGGTACAAGCTAATCACTCCCCCTACAAGGCAGGCCATAGCCAACCACCGTAAAAACAAAGGAATGCCGATGATGTCAGCCAATGAAGCAGCAATAATCGTCGGAATTAAACCCACAAGGGAAGCCAACATAAACTGGACAGTGAAGACGCGCCCCCTTAACTCAGCCGGGGTGTCGTGCTGCACGACGGTTTGCGCAAGTGTGTTCACTGAGTATATCCCAAAGCCCAAAGGAAGGGCAGCCAATGCGACCCAGGTGCTGACTGGAAGCAATCTTTGAGGATACAGATCGAAAATCGGAATATTGAGTGCGCTGACATCACGGCTAATAAACGCCATAATCGCAAAACTCATACCTGTGACCACCAGCATAGCAGCCTGAAGCCAAACAGGGGGCTCGCGCCTCGTATAGCGCGCCAAGAATACCATTGCCACCAGCATACCTAGCGCAGCCGGCGTAAACACTAAAATAGCATCCTCTGGCGCAAGTCCCAAGACGCGGGCGCTGAAACCTGGTCCGATAACAATAAGGATCATCAACAAAGAGGATACTAATGTAAGCTGAAGGATGGCCAGTAAGACGCTGCGATGGGTCACGACAAATGCCCAGCCCTCTTTAAAATCGCTCAACATCTGCTGCCATCTGCTGGAAGCTGATATGCCGTGCACGGTTCTGGCGGGATCACGAGGCAGTTTGAGCACCAAGAGGAACGCCAGGAAATAAAGCGTTCCCATCAAAGCAAATGATCCCTGCAACCCAAACACTTTTACGGCCACAGGAGCGACGACTATCAGTCCTAACATTTGCGAACCAGCAACGGTTAAGTTGAACAGGGAGTTTGCAACCAGCAATCTCTTCTCTCCGACCACCAGGGGCAGTTTTGCCAGTACTGCCGGGTTAAAAAACGCGCCTATCGACGAACCCAGAAAAGTAATGGCATAAACCGCAACCAATAAAGCATCCCCTTCGAGCACTTTCAAAACAAAGATGTAGCTGAATGCAAGACATCCACGCAATAGATTGGATATGACAATGATCCATTTTTTTGATACCCGATCAATCACCACACTCGATAGAAAGGAAAAAATCACCGGAGGCAAACTAAATGCAGCAACCATCAATCCGATGTGCAGGCTGCGCCCGGTCAGTCTCTCAATCAAGACCACCTGCACAAGGTGAATTCCGTTTTGGGCCGTCAATGCGAACAACTGAGACAGCCACAACCGCCCGAAGGCAGGCAGTTTCAGTACTGTGAGGTACTCAGAAATCCGCGAGGATGACGTAGGGGACATAGAAATAGGATAAATGAGGTGGCGCAAACCACCAAGTGCTCAAACGACGACAACAATGGCGTCAGTGCGTGCGAGACACGAGATCGTTATTTGAAACCGGGGTTTTCTCATCATTTGAGTCCGGTGCGCCGCTGTTCACCACCTTCTTGGCTGCTCGGCGAAATTTAGGTCTGGGTAGCATGAGACGGCGCTGGCAGGTTAAGCATACAATGCCAATATCGGCCCCTGTGCGAAAAACACGCCATTCCCAGCCACCGCAGGGATGCTGTTTGCGCAATTGGACGATATCGTCAACCTGGATGTCAAAAAATGTCATGGTGAAGTTTGGGGGGGGATGGTGCAGAATGACAATAAATTATACCAGAGGGATGGCGTTGTGATGAAACAACAAGCCCAAGGGGGGGTGTGCGTCAGATTTTGGGGAACGGTTATTCGTAACACGATATTGCACGACATTATGGAAGTTTACAATTTAAATCGGTAATAGGTGTTATGCCAGATCGCCCCACCGTGAACGGCTGGGGTTACAGGGTGACGCCCACTAAAGCGGGCTTTTTTTGGCAGGAATCAGCCACCAAAGCCCCGTTTAGGGGGCGTAAGGCCTTTCCTAGAAATAGATTCCCACAAGAATCCTAAAAAGGCCGTGAGCAACTCCAGAAATACGATTAGTTTTTAGGGAATTGTTTTTCTGGAGTTGCCTAACTCTATAGCCCGATGGCTTCAGTCTCGGGCGACTGGCGATGCAAAAACAGGTTGGCTATTGCCAGGTTAATTTCTCAAGATCCATCATGTCGTTTTGAGTGTAGCGAAATGATGGCAACTGCGGATCCTTACATAGCTCGAATTACTTGCTCAGGCAATGAAAAAGAGTATGCGTAAAGGGTTTCAAAAAATGAATTCGCACTTTCAAATAAATAACTTTCACTTTCTAAAAAAGAATTTGCACTTTTTCCAATAGATCGGCTACACTTGTAACTATCATGGCCCTTTATGTCACAGCAATCAGCGATGAACAACGCGACCAACTCCAGGAAATGGCCAATGGAGAAGATATCATCAGAGCGAGATGGGCTCAGATGATCTTACTCTCTGCCAGCGGAGTCGGTGTTCCCAAAATAGCTGACACCCTAGAGGTTTCATCAGCAACAGTACGCGCCCGTGTCAAAGCGTTCAACGAGCAAGGAATCGCTGCGCTGAAGAGAAATACATCACCAGGAAGGCCGGAGACCATCTCCCCCTCTCTGGGGGACAAGTTTGCCGCCCTGATGAGAGAAAGAGATCCTCGCGATTTCGGCATGAGTGACTCTGGCTGGACGCTCGATCTTCTGGTCAAAGTAGCAACGCTCGAAGGTTGGGTGGAGAGCATCAGTCGCGAAGGCGTACGACTGGCCTTGCGTAAAAGCAAACATCGATACAGGCGCCTGAAAACTTGGGCCGGGAACAAAAGTTCCGAAAACAACCCATCTGTGACAAATCATGGAGAGTCATCACCCTGAACCAGCAAAGCTGCCGCCTCTGACACAACGCCTTCAACTCAGATGTGCCAACTTTTCTAAACGAACGCTGCCGGATCAGATTGCAGCCACAACGACTTCATCAGCACCCTTCGCTGTTCATGCTATAGCCTCAAAACAGCCGTCTCTAGAATTCCCCCACATTGCTTTACCCCCACCATATTGTATTCGCAGGAGCAAAACCATGTTAGTTCAAGAAGTAGCCCCAATCCAAGAAGTAACCCTGATTCAGGAAGTAGCCCCGATCCAAGATAATTTTCAGTGGAAAATAGATGAATCCGCAGCGCGAGTGCAGTGGGCCAAAGATCTCGATGCTTACTACTACCAGCAGGCGACAAGTGAATTGGACGGAGCCTGGGTTGTTGTCGGTGGACAGCGCAAGCTCATGTTCGCTACGTACAGCTACCTGGGTTTGTTACAGCACCCTTATATCGAAGCAGCTTCCAAAGCAGCCATTGATAAATATGGCACGGGAACCCATGGCGTCCGCTTGTTAGGCGGAACGCTGGACATTCATCTGCAATTGGAGGATAAAATCGCACAATTCCATAATCAGGATGCTGCGATCGTCTACTCCAGCGGTTATGTTACGAATCTCGCAACCATTTCCACGATTGTTGGTAAAGGCGACTGGGTCATCTCCGACAAATGGAATCATGCCAGCATCGTAGATGGCTGCGCACTGGCACGCGGGAAATTCGTACGCTTTCGCCATAACAACATGCAGGATCTGGAACGACGCCTGCAACAAGCTCCGTATAATGCTGGAAAACTTGTCATTGCCGATGCTGTTTTTAGCATGGATGGCGATATTTTCCCATTACCGGAGGCCGTGGAACTTTGCCGTAAGTATAATGCCCGTTTGATGATCGATGAGGCCCATAGCCTGGGCGTTCTCGGCGCCACAGGACATGGCATCGAAGAATATTTTGGCATGCCCCGCTCTATAGATATCAAAATGGGAACCCTTAGCAAAACCGTGCCAGGTGTAGGCGGCTACATTGCCGCGGACGAGGCTATGATCAGCTTCCTGAAGCACTCTGCGCGAGGATTCATCTTCTCGGCAGCATTGCCACCTGCTGTTACAGCGGCTTGTACAGCCAGTTTTGAGGTCATCGAACGCGAGGGGGTCGAACGCAATCAAATCCTTACAAGGAATGTCGATCATTTCCTGGGAGGACTGCAAGAACTTGGCTTCGATACAGGTGTGAGCGTCACCCCCATCGTCCCCATTATGACAGGAGATGAGGAGCGGGCCATGATCATGACAAAGTACCTCCAGGAAAATGGCGTATTCGTCTTACCAGTCCTGCCGCCGGCAGTTCCGCACGGCTACAGTAGACTCCGCGCCAATGTCACAGCCTCTCACACCATCGAAGACATCGACTTCGCCTTGGATGTATTTGAGACTGCCGGCAAAATCGCCAACGTCATCTAAACCGGTTCCAGTCCATCTCGAAGGGTCGGATATCAATATCCGGCCCTTTCTTTTTGCGCTGCCCCCGTAGTCCGCTAGGGAATCAAAACTGCATCACCGTTAAAGCGACTCTCTTTCATCGCCAACAACACCTCGTTGGCCTGAGAAAGAGGGAATTCAGTTACATCTGTGTGGATGGGGATCTTCACGGCGAGATCCAGCAGTTCAATCACGTCCTGCCGGGTGCTATTGGCAACACTGCGAACAGTACGTTCACCATACAGCAGTTTATAAGGCATCTCAGGGATATTCGTCATGTGGATCCCTGCCAGGGCGATGGTTCCACCCGGATTCAATACCCGCAAAGCCTCGGGGACAATACCGCCGGCCGGAGCAAAAACAATGGCTGAATCCAAACCATCGGGAGGGGTGTCCTCCGCCCGCCCGACCCACTCTGCGCCCAACGCCCGCGCATGTTCCTGATGGCTTGCACTCCTGGTGAAAACAAACACCCGGCATCCCCAATAACGTGCAATCTGGATCGTGATGTGGGCTGAATTGCCAAAACCGTACAACCCAAGGACCTCACCAGGCTTCACTTCCGACAGGCACAATGATCGGTAACCGATTACACCACCGCACAGCAAAGGTGTCGTTTCCGCATCAGACAACCCTATAGGCAAAGGATACGCGAAATCCGTATCCACAACCATGTATTC
>Ga0209013_10005819_pt1 | contig 10565 bp, 9 predicted proteins | sample Cruoilmetagenom2_FD_187291 | JGI IMG/M metagenome (GOLD analysis project Ga0209013, IMG submission 187291) | Oil polluted marine microbial communities from Coal Oil Point, Santa Barbara, California, USA - Sample 2 (SPAdes) (version 2) | ecosystem: Environmental > Aquatic > Marine > Oil seeps ...
TATACTATTCAAGGTCTGATACCGATCTATTTGTTAACAGGAAATGGAACCGCATAAAAACATGGACGTCCCCATTTTTCCACATCTAAAAACCCATATAAGGAAATTGTTTGTTGAGCGAGAGCCAGGCGACTTGCGGGCATATATAGCAAAAGAGGCAGTCGGTACATTTTTGCTCCAGATATCATCTACCGGTCTTGTTTTGATAGCAAGTGTGATTCTGGCACGGTTGCTAGGCCCCACCGGTTATGGCACTTATGCGTACGCTATGGCATGGGTCATGGTACTTTTCATCCCAGCCAACCTTGGGATCAACAATTTATTGATTCGGGAGATTGCGTCTTACCGTAGTCAGTCGTCATGGGGGTTACTTAAAGGTGTTTTGAGGTGGGGACATATCGGTGTATTCATCTCGTCTCTTACTGTTGCACTTTTAGCGGCAGGTGTGGCTTGGTTTTTATTTAAAACCGCAACACCGGTTGCTCTGACATTCTGGATCGCTCTCATATACTTGCCATTTCATTCTCAGAATAGCGTATATAGCTCAGCAATGTGTGGCCTGAAGCATGTTGTTCTTGGGCAAATACCAGTTAACCTGGTTCGACCGTTGGTATTTTTAGGGCTGCTGAGTGGATTGCAGCTATCTGGCATTATTGCTATAACTCCTACTCGTATCATGGGTCTGAATGTCATTGCTGCTGCTGTCGCTCTTATCGTTGGTCGTTTATTGCTAAAGCGGTACACACCGACGGAAGTTGCAACAGCTCAGCCCATTTATACGCCGCGTGTCTGGCTGCGTAGTATGGTCTCATTTATTTTTATTGGTGGTATGTTTGCCGTTAACAACCGCGCTGATGTTATTATGCTTGGAGTTTTGATTGGCACAGAGCCTGCGGGTGTTTACCAGATTGCCAGCCGAGGGGCCGGTCTTGTTACTCTTATTCTAATGGCAATAAATTCGCCTCTTGGTCCGGCTATAGCATCTTTACACAAGCAACAGGATAAGCTTCGCCTGCAAAGAATAGTAACCCAAAGCGCTCGTGCGGCTCTCATTGCGACACTACTATTAGTGACAGGTCTGGTTGTTTTCAGGCACTGGTTTATGCTTATTTTTGGCCCTGGTTTTATAAAAGGAACAACCGCACTGGTGATTCTTAGTATGGGGCAGTTAATAAATGTAGCAATTGGTTCTGTAGGTTTACTCCTAAATATGAGTGGTCATGAAAGGTTTTCGGCGGTAGGTGTCGGATTGGCGGCATTACTTAATATTGTTTTGAACGCGGCCTTCATTCCAGTTTGGGGGATAAACGGCGCTGCAATTGCAACGGTTACCAGTATGGTTACCTGGAATGTGTTACTTGCAATCGGAGTTCACAGAAAGCTCAACATTCACCCCACGGCACTAGGGGTTATAAAATTAAAGAAATCGACATGAAAAGTCCCAATTAATTCATTATAGGTTAGACTAAGAGAAGGACTACATTGTTGAGGGTTTAGACAAGTTTTTTTCACATTCGCTAAATTTGAGAGCCTATTTTCGACCTCATTTTACCATTAATATAAAAATATAGATCATTTAGAAAACCAACCTTCCCAATTTAGGATTTATTACATTATAGCAAATGAAACCAACCTTTTTTATATTAGGAGCTCAAAAAGCAGGAACCACTTCATTATATACTTATCTAAGCCACCATCCTCAAGTGTACATGTCAGAAGTGAAAGAACCAGTTTTTTTTGAATCTGACCAAGAGTACCAAAAAGGCATAAGATATTATTGGCAAAAATATTTTTACAATTGGTCTGGCGAGATTGCTGTTGGTGAAGCAAGGGCAAACAACCTCTTTTTACCATACATTCCAGAGCGAATCAAATCCTTTGTACCAAAAGCAAAATTGATCATTATGTTAAGAGATCCTGTTGAAAGGGCCTATTCAGCTTGGTGGATGCAAAGAACATATTTCAATTTGGAAAAATACTCATTCAAAGAGGCCGTCAGAAGAGAACTGCGATTGTTGAGGTCAGATTTTAAGATAGAAGATATTGAAAATGAAATGATATTGAAAGCACTCGAAAATAATTATAATTTTAACGGCTATATTACAAGAGGGCAATATTACGATCAGATTAAATTCTACTTAAAGCACTTTTCTGAGAGTAACCTAAAAATAGTGCTCTTCAATGATTTCTGTTCAGATACAAAAAATGTAGTTAAAGAAATATTTAGATTTATAAATGTTGATCCATATTTTAAAATAAACGATATTGAACCAAAGTTTACTGCATATGATTTGAGAGTTTGGACAATGATAAGAGCTATAATGAAAATTAAAATACATAGAATTCTTAAACGAAAAACAAGAGATAGTTTATTGTCAAAATTATCAAAAATTAATTTTGGCAAAAGACGCTCAGAGCTTGATGAAAGCATGACAGAATTATTAAGGGAACACTATCATCAATATAATTGTGAACTTGCGGAATTAGCAGGCCTTGACTTGAATAAATGGAATAAAAGAACAATCAAATGATTTTTATCACCGTCTATATAATACAGAATATAGGTTTAAACTTTTTGTTTGTAAAAATATTACAAAAATAATTGATGAAATAATCAAGTGTGTCAAATTATGTAAAAACGATTTTGAATATTTTTAACAAAGAAAATAATGAAAACTTTTATTAAAACAGTACCCAACAAATATTGTCAAATATGCAAAAAAAACGGTCTCATTTTATATTTTAGTTTATCAGATAAATTCTTCAATAACAGTGGTAGATGGAATATTTTATACTGCAAAAAATGTAAAATTTCGTGGATAGATCCAATACCAATCAACAGTGACACAGGGAAGTTATATCCTGCAAATTATAGGACAAATATAAACAATGGTAAAATTAAGAGAATATTCGGCAATATCAAGGATAGAATTGTAGCTTCTATTCTTTGTTATAAATTTGGATACCAGTATTCTGCGGATTCATTAGGGTTGTGGAACTTATTATCAAAAATAACTATAGTAAAGGATTATATTGGAAGAAGAATTTCGTGGGTTGAATTTAAAAAAAATGGTAAGTTACTTGATATTGGGTGCGGTACTGGTGGTTTCATTGAAGAAATGAAGAAACTGGGTTGGAATGTAACCGGCATTGAAATCGATAAAAAGGCTGCAAATATTGCTAAGCTTAGGGTTGGAAGTGAATTTATAATCAACAGGCAATTAAAAGAGTCAAATTTACTAGAGGCGAGTTATGACGTTATAACTCTATTGCATGTATTTGAGCATTTATCACAACCAATTGATACTCTAAAGATATGTCTTAAATTATTAAAGCCCGATGGAAAAATTGTGATTAATACTCCAAATATTAATAGTCTTGGACATATACTTTTTAAGAAAAATTGGATGCCTTTAGAAGTTCCGAGACATTTTTTCCTGTATTCACCCAAAGGACTAAGGGAATGTATCGAGTCGGTTAATTTAGAAGTTCAAGAAATGTGGACATCCACTTATATATCTAACTTCGTGTGGAATACCAGTATAATTATCAAAAGAAGAGGTAATTTAACAAATGGAAGATTGCCCGAACCCTTATCACTCTCTCACAAAGCGACCTCATTACTATTTAAGATAATAGAAACAATTCTTAATATATTCGTTCCAGTTGGTGAAGAGGTAATATTAATAGCAAAAAAAAAATGTTAAATTTGCATATAGGGTGTTTTTTATGCTGGTGTAACAAGATTGAGTGAAATCGATAGAAATATAATTTGAGATGCTTAACCCGTTGATATCCATCATAACTCCAACGTACAATCATGAACGTTTTATTAAAACTTGCATAAACAGTGTCATTCTCCAGGATTATCAAAACTGGGAAATGATTATTATTGATGATGGGTCATCCGATAACACGGGAAATACCGTCGCTTCTATTAAAGATTCAAGAGTCAGATATTTTTATCAGGAACATATTGGAATTTTGCGACTTAAAGAAACCTATAATTTTGCATTAAGAATCGCCAAGGGTGACTATATTGCAATTTTGGAAGGCGATGATTGTTGGCCCGAGCAAAAGCTTACAGATCAGGTAACGTTATTAGAGAATAATGACTCCGTACTCTGCTATGGTAAATTTCTAAGAATTGACTCAGAAGGGAATTTTTTGGATAAAATCAAAAATAAAAAAACAAAAATTCAAGAAAAAGCTATGATCTATAATCTTCAGAGGCTGCTTGAGGGAAGACTTACTATCATGCCTGTGACAGCGCTAATTAGGCGAAAGGCGTTAGAAGATATTGGCGGGTTCCAACAAACGCCATACTATCCTGCTGTTGAGCATCCAACATGGCTAAGTCTTAGCCAGCAAGGAAATTTTCTATCTTCCTCCAATGTGCTTGGATATTGGAGGCGACATATTGGTCAAGTCTCAGGAGATTTAGGAATTCAACTACGTGAAGGTCTTTTTAATTACAATATAGAATTTTACGATTGTCTCAACAAAGAAATTAAGGATAAAATAGGATTAACCCGTCAAAAATTAAGACTGCTCCGGTCCCACCGTTTGGCCTCTGCATATTTTTCTAAAGGACGCTATCAGCTTTTAGAAATGGATTCAAAAGGAGCGATGGATTCTTTCTTATATGCTTTAAAGTGTGGAGGCTACTTTACAAGATTAAAGGCATTAGTTGGTATTTTTTCTCTGAAAACAGGGATTAATATTGAACAAATTATTGCCCTAACAGGCCGTGGGCGTTTTGGATGAACTAGCTAATAATATAAAAAATACGAATAGCATTTAAATAATAAACACAGTTGTTCATCCAAGAATTATTGAAAGGTGTGGTTCGGAAGCGAGATAACTATTGTTGAACTAGGCGTTTAACGCAATATATTTTAAATCCAAATTTATTAAAAAAATTCCAATTTCGACCTTCTTGGCATGGGTGTGAAATGCCTCAAAGAAGGGTTATTTTCAATCACAACCTGTTGAAATAGTTCGCCTTGAAAGAAACCATAAGCCGAAATACACGTTAACATTAAACAAGTTCCATTTCGAGTATAAACAGATATCTTAATTCAACGGTATTGAGATTATAGGAAAGAGTATCAAAATAGGTATTGGACACCCCAGGATGGGGCGAGGGGGGGCTGAAGCAAGAGCAATGTGGTGTCTGGAGGCCTTGAAAGATGTATTCGATGTATCGCTCATTACCACAGGGGCTGTTGATCTGGATGGACTCAATGAGTTTTATGGGACGGCGGTACGAGCTGGTAATTTCCAAATTCGAAAAGCGCCCGTGCCGTTTTTCATGGACCGCATCACGGGGGGAGATGCCTTCCGAAGCGCTTTTTTCCAAAGGTTTTGCCACAAGATTGCTTCTGAGTTCGACTTGCTCATCAGCACATATAATTTTTGCGACTTTGGTGTTCCTGCCATCCAGTGTATCGCCGATTTTTCATGGGATGATGAAATTCGTGAGAGCTTTGATCCACGTCCTTCGGGAACTCGAGGATTGTTTCATAGAAACAAATCAATAAGAAAAGTCTACCTAAAAATATCAAGACTCATATCGAATCCTTCCGGGCGAAATATATTCGCTGGAGAAGATCTTATTTTAGCGAACTCAAAATGGTCAGCAGGTATCATTAAAAAGAAGTATGGGGTAGAAAGCGATGTTGTCTACCCGCCAGTGACAGATAATTTTCCGAAAGTTGCACCAGCCGAAAAAAAAATGGGTTTTGTTTGCATCAGTCGTATTTTTCCTGAAAAGCGTATTGAACGGATCATTGATATTATAAAAAATGTTAGGCAGAGAGGACACGATGTACATCTCCATATTATTGGCGACACGAGCGAAACGCAGTATGGGAAATCAATTGAAGAACTATCTAAAATCGAGGGAGATTGGATAATACTAGAGGGAAAACGCATTGGTTTGGATAAAATAAAAATTCTTTCTCAGCATCATTATGGTATTCATGCGCGTCAGGGAGAAGCGTTTGGAATATCCGTAGCCGAAATGGTTAAGGCCGGTTGCATTACATTTGTGCCTAACTGTGGTGGCCAAGCAGAAATCGTTAATCATTCATCGTTAGTATATAACAGCATTGAGGACGCTGTTAATAAGATTGATACCGTTATTCGGCAGCCTCAGCTACAACTTAAACTGCAAAATCATTTGGAAATACAAGGAGAAAAATTCTCTGCCAATGCCTTTATAAAAAATATCAAGGCCGCTGTAAAAAGGATATTGAAAAGAACTCTTTAATTACAGGAAAAATGAAAGCTGATCTAAAAAGAATCTTGTGGAAGGCTCGACGAAATATTTTAGAAGGATTTTGGAAAGTCACTGGTGGGCAGAAACGAAGATCGTTTTCTGATTCATATGTATTTACACCTCAAACAATTTTTCCGTCACATAGACGGATGTGTCTGCCAAAAGGAGATGCCAGATCTCAACTTGTAAGATTTACTGACTTCGTTCAGCTACACGCAGCATGCCGGCTTTTAGAACGTAACGCGAACAAACCCATAGTAATAGATGTTGGTGCTTTTCAGGGTGCTTATGCGGTCATACTCGGGAAAATCTGCCAACGAAATGGCGGTAGGCTCATTGCGTTAGAACCTGATTCGAAGAATTACTCTGAACTGGTACAAAACGTAAAACTAAACTATCTAAACGACACAGTGGCTTGCGAACAATTAGCGGTCTCGGATCACCCTGGAAATGTTGAGATCGATCATCATTTTTCTCAAAGTCATATAAGGGTTTCAAATGACATTTCAACTGAAGCCGGCGTAGAATGTGAAACACTGGAATCTGTCATAGACCGGCACAAAATTGATAGAGTTGATCTGCTGATAATTGATGTAGAAGGTGCAGAGCTTCCTGTTTTAAAGGGTATCCCATGGGGGTCTCTAGAAATTCGGCGTATCTTCTGTGAACTTCACCCTTATAATTGGAAATATTTTGGATATGATCGGGAAACCCTACAAACATTTCTAAATAAACACAATTTCCGTTGCTTTGATATGTATTTTGTAGAACATAAAGAATTTATTGAATCCAGATATATAGGACCTACCCTACTTCTAAAAACTGGACAGGACCATGTCTGATCAAGGTATCGGAATTGCATTTGTCATTGCTACCAAAGATCGCCCAAACGATCTTCGCAAATTGCTGAAAAGCCTTTTAGATCAAACTCACCATCCGGATCAAGTGATTATCGTTGACTCAAGCGCCATTCCCGTAAGGCTAATTATAAATGATTTTAAACCACTCAATATCGAATATATTCAGCATCCGAAGCCTTCGGCGGCCGCACAAAGGAATGTCGGAATAAAATCTGTTGATTCTGATGTGGAATTGATTGGACTTCTTGACGATGATGTTGTTTTGGAGAAACAGGCCTTGGAGGTGATGCTGGAGTTCTGGAAAACTGCATCGAATGATTTGGGGGGGGGCGCATTCAACCTGATGAATCCCCTCCCAACCGGCGGGAAAAAACTGAAAGCGACAGCCCTTGTCAGATGGCTTGGGCTTTACAGCCGGGAAAAAGGGGTCGTTATGCCGTCTGGCTGGCAGACACTGACCGGTACTGGTAGCGAAACGACCTTTGTTGAGTGGTTGCCGAGTACGGCTGTCGTTTGGCGAAAAGATGTTTTTAAAAAATTCTCATTTGATAATTTTTTTGATGGATATAGTTATTTAGAGGATCTTGATTTTAGTTACAGTGTTGGGAAAAAATATAAGCTTGCCGTTCTTGCAGATGCTGGTTTTTACCATTACCCATCTCTTGCAGGAAAAGGGGGTGGATATCAATTCGGGATAATCGAAATAAGGAACAGGCTCTATTTTGTTAGAAAACATAAGTTATCTTTACCAAAATGTTATTCTGGAATTTTAATCCGAATTTTAATATCCTTGGGAGATGCAATTAAGAATAGAGAAAATTTTCACTTTGAAAGAGCTATAGGTAATTGCATCGGTTTTGCTCAGTCTTTTATACCTCACAACATGTCCGGCCTATCGCCGGATAATTGAAAAAACTTTATTCTTTTTTTGATATCCAAAAGCATAAACGTCATCCAAAAGATCGTCTGCATTAACTGTGGTTATTCTTCTTCCGTTTTTTATTTTTCCAAAAAAAATACAGGCGATGCTTTCCGGATTTATCGTTGCCCCTCCTGTAGAAGCGCATTTGTGTGGCCGAGGCCAGACATCCGGGAAATAAAAGAATATTATTTTAAAGATACCTATAGTAATCTAACCATAGATCAGGTCATCCAGCTTGATTCGAGGTATTATCCCGATACCTTAGCCGATTCTAATCGAATTATAGAAAAGTGCTGGAGTTTAAAAAAGGGGTATGACTTTCTAGATGTGGGTGCCGGATTTGGCTCTTATTCCCGTGCAGCACAGAAAAAGGGATTTCATGTTTCCGCCTGCGAACCCAACCGGAATGCAAGAGCTGTTTTCTTTCAAACCAATGGCTTTAAACCCGACGCATGTAGGTTTGATAGGAAATACGCTTATAGTCATAAAGAAAAATATGACGTCGTATTGTTGAGTCAGGTACTTGAACATATTGTTGATCCCAATAGAATAGTTCAAAACATCTATACAGTATTACGTAAAAACGGCGTCGCCGCAATTGCCGTGCCTCACTTTGGTTCCGCCTTATCAAAAATTCAGGGAAAGAATGATATGTATATATCTCCTCCTGAACATTTAACATTTTTTAGCAAACATGGGTTAATCAAACTTTTCCAGCGATACAACTTTACGCTTGAGGCTTTCGAAACAGTAACAAAAGTAAATAAGGGTCGCATTGAAGACACTATCCCAAATTCCACGCTCTCACGTATGACTTGGACGGGACTATACTTTATTCTAAAAATATTTGAACGGATTGATATGGGGATGGTAATTAATGCATACTTTAGAAAAGTGTCTTGAGGATTCTGATTGGGACATCGGCTGAAAGTCTTGGTATCTGCTTTTGCCTGCAATCCTCATTCCGGTTCCGAGGAAGGTGTCGGCTGGGGATGGGTGAAGGCGTTGGCTGAATACCATGATTTATGGATTATTACGGCCGATTTTCATCGTACCACAATTGAGAAGGCCATTCAGGATGCGCCGAAATCTTTTTCACATCTTAAATTTTATTTTGTTTCGCCTAAGCCTTGGCATTTCTCTCCTACAAAGAGCTGGCAGTTTATTGAAAAATCCATATTTAAACCGATAATGAATTGTGCATACCGTGTATGGCAAAGGGATGCTTTTCAGGTTGCTAAAAAACTCCATCGTGAAATTAAATTTGATATCACTCATCAGATCACCTATGTGGGATTTCGGTTTCCCGGGCATTTGTGGAAATTAAACCTTCCGTTCGTGTGGGGGCCGGTCGGTGGACTCGAAAATACCCCGTGGCGTTTTTTGCCGAAGCTGGGGATTGGTGGCTGCCTCTATTATGCTGGACGCAACATTTTCAATTCTTTTGATAAGAAATATCTCCCAGGACCTAAAAAAGCGTTTAAAAAGGCGCACGGTTGCATTATCGCAGCCACTGGTAGAATTCAACAAGAAATTTTTCGCTGGTATGGTGAGGAATGTGCGGTGATTTGTGAAATCGGCCCGCCGCCAGAGGTTGCAATTAATCATTCCTTACGGGAACCTGGCGAAATCCTGAAACTTTCTTGGAGCGGACTTCATCTTCCTGGAAAAGCTCTGCCGTTACTGCTTCGGGCCTTAGCACGGCTGCCTTCGAATGCCGGAAGGCAGCTTGACATCCTGGGACAGGGTCCATGCACGGTAAAATGGCAACGACTGGCAAGAGAGTTGGGGGTTGATAGGGGATGTAAATGGCACGGTCAGGTTTCCAGATCAGAAGCGATTAACCGGGTTCATCGTTCACATCTCTTTATTATTACCAGCCTAAAAGACTTGACTTCCACTGTGCTTTTAGAGGCGCTGGCCCAGGGCGTTCCCGTGATTTGTCCGGATCATTGCGGGTTTACCGATGTGGTGACCGAAGATTGTGGGATAAAGGTTGCGGTGAACACACCCCGTCAGTTTATAACCGACCTGGCAGCCGCCATTACGCTGTTGGCAAAAGATGAAGAATGCCGTCGGAAACTGGCAAAGGGGGCGTTGCGACGAATCGAAGACTTTTCGTGGGAAAATAAAGCCAGACAGGTGAATTTAATTTACCATCGAAAGATAAAGGGATGAATAGCCGCAGACATACGCTGACGAACACAGACTATTATCTCTGCCGATATGGCAGAGATATTGGTGTGAACCTTCGGCAGATATTATATCTTTTCAAAATACACTCTTTTTCCCAATGAAGGTGTCATTTTTAATACTTCGCGAAGCGATGAATCTTTTGTTCGGCTGGATCAGCCGGATAAAACGTCTGTGTAAGTCTGTGTGGGTCCGTCGCAAAGGAAGCTTTTCTTTTGAATAACGAAATCGCCCTACATCCAGTCAATCGGATTACCTCGTGGGTCCGTTACATTTCCTTTCCCGCGCTTTTATGGATCGTTGTATG
>Ga0209013_10005820_pt1 | contig 10564 bp, 10 predicted proteins | sample Cruoilmetagenom2_FD_187291 | JGI IMG/M metagenome (GOLD analysis project Ga0209013, IMG submission 187291) | Oil polluted marine microbial communities from Coal Oil Point, Santa Barbara, California, USA - Sample 2 (SPAdes) (version 2) | ecosystem: Environmental > Aquatic > Marine > Oil seeps ...
GCGACAGCTATAGAGTTTAGTGGGAAGTCCGGACCGCGCATTGACTATAAGGTGATGAGTACGGATGAGGGGTATCAACTGGACATGAGGCTTGCCATACGTTCTGCGATGAGTTTTAAACTGGCCGGGCTTGATGACTATCTGCTAAGTTTTGGGTTTATAGACTCATTGGCAGATTTTATAGCCCAGCAAGCTGAGGATTCAGATGCAAACATAGGCATAGAGGGTGTGACCTTGAGCGGATCACTTTTTGAGAACCGTCAGCTTTTTATGAGAACCTATAATGCACTAAGCAGTAACTACCCCATCTATAGAAATGAGCGTTTAAGTATAGATGATGCCAATGTTGCGGTTGGAGCACTGAGTCTTGGGAGTGAATAGACGACTTGAAATAACGGGTGTGGTACAGGGAGTAGGGTTTAGACCTTTTGTCTACCAGTTAGCAAGGCGTTACTCTCTTCATGGCTTTACCAAAAATGATACCAGCGGGGTAAGTGTAGCACTTGAAGGCAGCCAAAGTGACATCGATGCATTTATAGAAGCTTTACACGATGAACTGCCCCCACTCGCACGCATAGACACACTTACAAACAATCAAGCAGCGTATGTAGGGTATAAAAGTTTTGAGATAGGCAAGAGTGATACAGATAACAGTAAGTCTGCACTTGTCTCTCCTGATATTGCGATCTGTGAGAAGTGTTTGGCAGAGATGAATGACCTTGAAGACAGACGTTATGACTACCCTTTCATAAACTGTACGAACTGTGGACCGCGTTACAGCATTATAGAAAAACTCCCTTATGACAGACCTCAGACCTCTATGCGGTCCTTTACCATGTGTGAGGACTGTGACAGTGAATATACTGACCCGCTTGATCGTCGTTTTCATGCTCAACCCATCTCTTGTTATGACTGTGGGCCAAAACTGAAGTTGTTGAACAATGCACATAAAGTGTTGACAGAAGGTGAAAATGCACTGCTGTTAACGGTGCAGTGTATACAAAGAGGTGGCATCGTTGCAGTGAAAGGTTTGGGTGGTTTTCATCTTATGTGTGATGCGACCAATACCGAAGCTGTAGAGAGACTTAGAGTTCGTAAGAACAGACCGGTAAAACCTTTTGCAGTGATGTTTAGAGATATGACAACGTTAAAAGCCTCTGTACAGATATCTGCTCAGGAAGCAAATGTGATCTCCTCCAAAGAAAAACCCATAGTCATTGTCTCTAAACGGATGCATAGCAGTATAAGTGAGTCTGTTGCTCCAAAGATAGACAGACTGGGTGTTTTTCTTGCTTACACGCCTTTGCATTATCTTTTACTTGATCTTCTCAATGTACCGCTGGTAGCAACTTCTGCGAACAGAAGTGATGAACCGATCATTAGAGATAGTGAAGCTTTGATAGAGAAACTGGGATCTGTGGTAGACAGAGTGTTAGATCATGACAGAGGGATAGTCAATACAAATGATGACTCTGTGGTACAAATGGCAGCGGATAAAAAGATCACTCTGCGCATGGCAAGAGGGTACGCGCCAAAGAGTATGAAACTCCCTTTTAAAAGTAAAAAGAAGATACTTGCTGTTGGCGCCAATCAAAAGAACAGTATAGCGTTGATCTTTGATGACACACTCATACTGAGTCCGCATATAGGTGATCTGAATTCTCTAGAAGCGTTTGAGTATTTTGAACGTACAGTGGAAACGTTTAAAGACTTTTATGATTTTGAGCCTGAGGTCATCGTGTATGACAAACATCCAGAATATATGACAACACAATGGGCAAAAGCATTTAAAGCTAAACATCCAAGAGTGGAGACCATCGAAGTACAGCACCATTTGGCACATATTTATGCCTGTAAAGCTGAATTTGGGTTAAGTGGTAATTATTTGGGCTTTAGTTTTGATGGAACAGGCCTTGGAAATGACGGTACGCTTTGGGGTGGGGAAGTATTTGTAGGAGATGAGAGAAAATACAGTTTTAAAGCAGTGAAACTTTTAGGAGGAGAAAAAGCGATAAAAGAGCCTCGTCGTGTTGCTTTGGCTCTTCTTTTTGAGCATTTCGCTTATGATAAGGTGATTGATATGGATACTCCAACAGTAAACACTTTTTCAAAAAGTGAACTGAAGTTACTTCATCAAAGTTATAGTAAAGATATCAATGCACCCAAAAGTTCATCCGTAGGGCGTCTTTTTGATGCGATAGCAAGCTTATCAGGCCTGCTTCAGTTTCAAAGCTATGAGGGTGAAGCAGGTTTGATGTGTGAGAAAAGCTATGATTCTAAAGTCACACAGAGTTTTGATTATGAGATCACAGATGGTGTGATAGATATAGCATTTGATCTCTTTCATAAGGAATTAGTCTCTATTTTTATTAATACACTGGTCAAAATAGTGCTGGATATAGCGAGAATGGAGAGATTGGAAGTGATATTAAGTGGTGGGGTCTTTCAAAATAGAACGTTGATTGAGTTGCTCACAAAAGTACTTCAAAAGGAAAATATACCATATTATTATCAGGAAGAAACGCCTATTAACGATGGGGGAATTGCGTTGGGGCAGGTATACTGGTATTTGAGCCAAAATTAATATTGACATTGTAAATACATTTCTGATATACTAAAATAATATATTTAAGCGTAGGAGTATTTTTGAAGTTTGAATGGAACGAAGAGAAAAACAGTTTAAATATAAAAAAACATCATGTTAGTTTTGAGGAAGCAAAAGAAGTATTTTCTGATCCAATGCATATTTCAAAACTAGACCACAAGTTTGATTATTTTGAAGAGAGGTGGATTACGATCGGTGTGACTAATGAACATAAAATATTAGTTGTTGCCAATATGTTTTTTGATGAAAATGGTGATGAGATCATCAGAATAATAAGTGCTAGAAAAGCGAATGAAAAAGAAAGGATATTTTATGAGCAACATTAATGAGAGAGAAAAATTTGACGAATATGAAATCAAAGATGATTATGACTTCACAGGTGGGACCAGAGGACGATTTTATAAGCCTAAAAAAGTACCAACTACGTTAAGGTTAGACAATGATATTATTTTATACTTTAAAAAGTTGGCAAGTGAAAAAAAAGTACCTTATCAAACACTTATTAACGCTCTTTTACGTAAAGAAGTGCAGTCAGTACAGTAATAATGGTTAATTTTAATTTAGTAACTACTAAGGAGTGAATATGTGTACAGATTGCGGATGTAGTATAACAGAAAGTGTGGTGGCACACAGCCATGATGAACATAAACATTCCCATGAGCATCAGAAAGCACATGAACACTTGCATCATAACCCCCAACTCAATGATAAAAAAACCATCGATGTGATCTCAAAGATCCTTGATAAAAATGACCATGAAGCAGGGCATAACCGTAGCCATTTTGACAAACACGGTGTTTTGGCGATAAATCTTATGAGCAGTCCGGGGTCAGGTAAGACGGCACTCTTGGAAAAGATGGCTGACTTGGCGAAGTTCAAATTTGGTGTCATCGAGGGTGATTTAGAAACGAGTCGTGATGCTGACCGCATAAAAGCCAAGGGAATCCCTGCCTATCAGATACAAACGGGTTCTGCCTGCCATTTGGATGCCTTTATGGTGCACAAAGGGCTACATGCGATGCCGCTTGAAGAGATGGAAGTCTGTTTTGTAGAAAATGTAGGAAATCTTGTCTGTCCTGCCTCTTATGATGTCGGTACACATTTGAACATCGTGCTTGTGTCCATCCCTGAGGGGGGAGACAAGATAGAGAAGTATCCGGTGATGTTTGCCAAGGCGGATCTCATCCTCATTACAAAGACGGATCTTCTTCCTCATTTTGATTATGATATAGAACATGAAAAAGCAGAAGCCAGAAAGATCAAACCCAATGTTGACATCTTGGAAGTAAATATCAAAGAAGATGAGACTGTTCAAAAAGTGATTGACTGGATCAAATTTAAAATGGAGATGAGATAATGTGTTTGTCTATACCATCAAAGATAACCCAGATCGATGAGTCAAATATGGCAACGGTAGATACCATGGGTATCAAACGTATGGTCAGTCTAGATCTTATGCCTGATGAGGTGGGTGTTGGCGATTATATACTTATACATGTAGGCTTTGCGATGTCTAAGATCGATGAAGCAGAGGCTTTGCAAAGTCTGGAGGTCTATAGGGAGATGCTTGAAGCCATGGAAGAGGATGAAAGGCGTCAGACTATAGAAGCAGATGATAATTGCGAGATCCGGGGCGAAGCATGAGTGAGCTGGAGTTAAAAGATCTCTACAGCGGGTTTCGTTCTCCTGATACCATCAAAGCTTTGGCTTGGGCGATCAATGAGGAAGCAAAAAAACTCAAAGAGCCGTTGAAGATCATGGAAGTGTGTGGAGGACATACGCATACGATCATGAAATACGGACTTAAACAACTACTCCCTGACAACATTGACTTTATACACGGCCCTGGTTGTCCTGTTTGTATCATGCCTAAAGAGCGCATCGATCATGCGATAGCTTTAGCACAGATACCAAACAGTATCTTACTGACCTTAGGAGATATGATCCGTGTACCGGGTTCGAAAAGTTCTTTGGCTGTGGAACGTGCTAACGGTTATGATATTAGAGCACTTTACTCACCTTTGGATGCCATAAAGATCGCAGAGGAGAACCCAGATAAAAAGGTGATCTTTTTCGCAATAGGGTTTGAAACAACTACTCCGATGACAGCCGCAGTACTCGAACAGATGGAAAGACGCGGTATAACCAATCTCTTTTTTCACATCAACCATGTACTTGTACCGCCTGCAGTAGATGCCATTATGGCTGATGGTCAGGCAAAGATCAATGCCTTTATAGGTCCTGCGCATGTCTCTGTCATCACCGGAGCTAAGATCTACGTGCCTCTTCCTGATAAGTATGATACACCAGTGGTGGTCAGTGGTTTTGAACCTGTTGATGTGATGCAAAGTATTTTGATGATCGTGAAGCAAAAAAATAAAGCACGTGCCCAGATGGAGATCCAGTATAGCAGGTCTGTAACGCTGGAGGGTAATACAAAAGCACAAGAGATGATCAACAAATTTATGAAGCCGCGTGCGCATTTCCGTTGGCGTGGGATAGGAGATATACCTCTTTCTGCGCTTGAACTGAGAGAAGCGTATGCTGCCTATGATGCAGAAAAGATCTTTGCAGACATCTTGCCTACAGAGCCTATAGATGACCATAAACTCTGTATCTGTGGTACCATACTCAAGGGTCTGGCTAAACCAAATGATTGTAAGGTCTTTGGTACTGCCTGTACGCCTAACACGCCTATGGGAAGTTGTATGGTGAGTTCTGAGGGTGCGTGTAATGCGTATTATCGGTATGGAGAGGTTTGATGCTCAACTTGAAGATGAAAGTTACATAAAATAGAAGTATGGCAAAGTATCACATAGAAAATATTGCTGGATATTTGGCTAAAGGCTTTTTAAGTAATCCTCTCACCCCCATTTTGGCTGTAGCACTGCTGCTTTTGGGTTTACTCTCTTTAGAAGTGATGCCTAGAGAAGAGGACCCACAGATAGAGGTGAGTGGTGGTTCTGTTATTGTGGCTATACCCGGTGCTACACCCAGTGAGATAAATAATGTGGTCATTAAACCACTTGAAAGACATATTAGTGAGATCAAAGGGGTAGAGCATATCTATGGCACTGCCATGAATAATATGGGTATGATCAATGTTCAGTATTATATTGGGGAAGATAGAGAATCATCTAATCTTAAACTGTATGACAAAGTCATGCAAAATATGGACAAACTCCCTAAAGGTATTAGCCTTCCATTGGTAAAACCTTTTGATATAGATATAGATATTCCCATACTGACCTTAGCTTTTTATAAAATGAAAAACAAAAAGATAGATACAATTAAATTCTATCACACCATAAGAGAACTACAACAGGATATCAATGCACTTGATAATGTAGCTAAAACAACGCTAAAAGGGGTTAAAAAACCTCAGTTTAATGTGCTGATAGATCTAGATAAACTCTCGCCCTACAATATCTCTTTAAGTCAGGTTACCAAAGCCATTCAATCTATTGCTAATAATACACCTCAGATCGATACTGAAACTTCAAATGGTAACCTTATTGTTTTTGGTGTACAAAATGCATTAAACAGTGTTGAAGACCTTAATGAACTTATTATTGCAGAGTATGGAGGTTCTCTTATCTATTTAAGAGATATTGCAGAAGTAGAGTATAACTATGATATACAAAATTTTGATTCCGTCTCTTTGAACTATCAAAAAGAGTTAAAAGATGAAAACAATAGTAACACAGCACTCTTTGAAGATGCTGGAGAGCAGGTTACGATGACCATCTCTAAATTAAAAGGGACAAATGCAGTAGATATCGCAGACAGTGTCATGAAGAAGATAGCTACTATGAAAGAGGGCTTAAAAAAAGAGGGCATCGGTTTTATAGTCACGCGTAATTACGGAACAAGAGCCGATGAAGCGGTCAATGAACTTGTACATCATCTAACATTTACTATATTGTTCATCGCACTTATTCTTATACCTTTTCTTGGCTGGAGGGAGTCTGCTGTAGTGATGATCACTGTACCTATGATACTGGCTACTACACTTTTTATTGCTTTAATGGTAGACCAGACGATCAATCGTATTACACTCTTTGCTTTTCTTTTAAGTTTGGGGCTCATTGTAGATGATGCGATTATTGTGATAGAGAATATCCATAGAAGATTACGCCTCGAAGAGTCTAAGGACGAGGAGTTTGATGAGATCATTATCCAAGCAACAGATGAGATAGGACCTTCAACAAATATTGCTACTATTGCTATTATGCTTACGATGATACCCATGGCTTTTGTAGGAGGAATGATGGGACAGTTTATGAAACCTATTCCTCTAAATGTGCCTGTAGCACTGGGGATATCTCTTTTTGTTGCGTATGTATTTGCACCTTATTTTGCTCGTAAATTCATTAAATTCAAGGGCAAGAAAACGCTTGATAAAGAAGAAAATCTAATGGATGAGGAGAAGAGATAATGGAAGCGCTTGTTTATAGTATTATCACTTCTAAACGAAATAAAATAATAGTAATCTCCATTGTCCTTTTCTCACTTATTGCTTCAGTAATGATGCTGCCTTCTAAATTGGTTCTTGCTCGCATGCTTCCTGGAAAGAGTGCTAATACGTTTACGATTTATGTAGATACTGCAACAAATGCTTCTATCAAAGAGACAAAATCTGTTACAAGCTGTATTGTAAATACCTTAAGTAAAGAAGCAGAGATCACAGATATGGAAGTCTATCTGGGTCAGGGTGCTCCACTTGATTATGCCGGTTTGGTGAAAGGCAGTGCATTTAAAATGTTGAAAAATCAAGCAGAGGTTGTGGTTAACTTAACAAATAAGCATGACAGAGAGGAACTCTCTTATAGGCTAGTACACCGTTTACGGCCTATCATAAATCAACAGTGTGGGAAACTTGTGCCAAATACAACGATCAAATTTATAGAGATGCCCGCGGGTCCACCTACTTTAGCTACGATTGTTATAGAGCTTTATGGAAAAGATAGCCAAGCATTACGAACCATGTCAACAAAGATCACAAAAATACTACATGATACCCAGGGGCTTGTTGATATAGATGTCATGCAAGATGATATTTATGTCAAATATAATATCGTACCAGATAAAGAGAGAATTATTCGAAGTGGATTAAATGTAGAGCAGGTAAATCAAATTATCTATCTTGCATTTAAAGGGATGTCTGTGGCAGTAAAAAATACACGTAACCAACAAAACCAAATCCCCATTTTTGTAAGATTAAATGACAAAACCCGTCATGTAGATGAGAATATAAAACCAGCTTTAGAGAATAAATTAGTTTCTTTAGAATTAATGAATAACATAGGTATGATGGTGCCTGTCTCTGAAGTAGTGACGATACAAAGTGCCAATTCAAATCCTACTATCTTTAGAAAAAATCTTAAAAATATGATAACCATTACAGCAGAATGTGATATGGTAAGTCAGCTCTATCCTTTACTTGAAGCTAGAGAGAAGATGATGAAAGAGCTCAACAGTGCCTATGATATCTCTAAAGTAGCAGGAGTTTCAACGTATATGTTTGATCTTAATGTGAGAGACAGAAAGAATGGTGCAGAGATGCTATTGCGTTGGGATGGTGAGATGAAAGTATCACTTGATACATTTAGAGACTTAGGAGGAGCATTTATCGCTGCATTGATACTGATGTTTTTACTTATGGTACTTTACTATAAATCATTTGAACTCAGTGGCATTGTACTTGTAGGTAGTTTTCTCTCTATTATAGGCGTTATTGCAGGACACTGGATAGCAGATAAGATACAACTATACTCTAACGATACACACTTTTTTCTTACATCAACATCACTTATAGGGTTTATCTCATTGATGGGTATCAGTGCAAGAAGTTCACTACTTCTGATAGATTTTTCAAGATCTCTCATGGATAGAAAATGTATGGAGAAACAAAGAGCCATAGCCATTGCAACAGCAACACGGGCAAAACCGATCATGCTTACTGCTATTGCTATTATATTAGGTAGTCTATTGTTAGCAAGAGACCCTATCTTTGGAGGATTGGGTGTTGCTCTTATCTTTGGGAGTATTGCAGCTACATTGGTATCACTCTTTTTTATTCCTATATTAATGGATCATTCAAAAGCGTTAAAAACCAGTGACAGTACGTATTGTCAAACTAAAAATACTAGGGTAAAAAGCTGGTGTGTTCTTAGCCATAATATCAGATCGTTTTTTCCAAGAAAAAAACATGTTGAAGAGGAAGGTAGTTTATGAAACAAATACAATTAAGTCACGGAGGCGGTGGAGAAGAGACAAATGTACTGATACACGATCTTTTCTACCGTCATTTTGAAAATGACATTTTGATCGCTGCGGAAGATGCAGCGGTTTTGGAGGTGAAGGGTAAGATCGCTTTTACGACAGACAGTTTTACGGTGAGTCCTATTTTCTTTAATGGAGGGAACATAGGTAAACTTGCCATTGCAGGTACGGTCAATGATCTTGCTATGATGGGAGCAAAACCACTGTACCTTAGTTCAGCGTTTATGATAGAAGAGGGATTCTCTTTTGATGAACTCGAAACCATCGTTAAATCCATGGCTGAAGAACTGAAAGTCTCTGGTGCCAAGATCGTTTGTGGAGATACAAAGGTGGTACCAAAAGGTGCGGTTGATCAGATATTTATAAACACTTCAGGCATCGGTGAGATAGAAAAAGAGGGGATCTCTGCAAATAATCTTCGCCAAGATGATGTCATCATCGTCTCAGGTGACGTGGGGCGGCATGGTGCAGCGATATTAATGGAGAGAGAAGGTTTGGGTATCTCTGGTGAGTTGCAGAGTGACTGTGCTACTTTATGGCCATCCGTAAATGCTCTTATCGAGAGTAATGTGCCGATCTCAGCACTGCGTGATGCAACACGTGGAGGTCTTTCTGCGGTTCTAAATGAGTGGGCTGAACAAAGTAAAGTGTGTTTGGAGATAGAAGAGAGCTCTGTGCCTGTAGATGAAGCGGTGCAGGGCATTTGTGAACTCTTTGGTTTTGAAGCATTTGATTTTGCCAATGAAGGGACCTTTATCATTGCTGTACCGCAAGAGTATGCTGCTTTGGCTTTAGAAGCCTTACAGAGTGCAGGCGTATCACAAAAGGCAGCTATCATCGGTAAAGTGACTATGAAAAAAGAGGGGAAAGTGATCCTTCATTCCCCTTACGGAAGCAGCCGATACCTTGACCTTCCCAAAGGCGAACTGCTTCCGAGGATATGTTAACGTCATGCATGAGTACTCCATAGTCCAGGCTCTTTTAGAACAGTGTGAAAGTCATGCTAAAGCAAATGATGCAACAAAGGTCATGAAAGTAGTGACCAAGATAGGCAAACTCAGCGGCGTAGAGCCACATCTTCTTGAAGTAGCATTTGAGGCCTTTAAAGAGAAGACGATATGTGAAGATGCAGCCTTTGAAATGCAGCTGCAAAACCTTGTACTGCGTTGTAATGACTGCAACGAGGAATCAGAGCAGAGCGAAGTACGCTACCAATGTAAACATTGCCAAAGTACGGATGTCTCAGTAGTAGATGGTGAAGAGATGTATTTAATGACCCTGGAGATGGAGTAATATGCGTTATTTTGTGATCGGTTTTTTAGTGATGGTCCTTGCGATACAAGGTGTACTTTTGATGCTGTTTTCTTCAGCAGGGAATGATATCTTATTGCCACATGTGAATGCGCATCTCAAAGAAGATATTAAAAAATATAAAGTCGAGGTGTCACAGTTTAGACTTGGACTCCATACACTTTCTTTTGTTGCCAAAATTAATGATAGTATCGATCTAAAAGCCCAAGGAAAGATCGACCTGCTCACTCAAACCTTTGATATGGACTATATACTCGAAGCAGAAGAAATAAAAACTAAAACCATCAGTATAAAAGAACATATCTCAGTTAAAGGTAATGTCAAAGGGCATGAAGAAGATATGAAGATCAAAGGAAAAGGGAT
>Ga0209013_10005821_pt1 | contig 10562 bp, 10 predicted proteins | sample Cruoilmetagenom2_FD_187291 | JGI IMG/M metagenome (GOLD analysis project Ga0209013, IMG submission 187291) | Oil polluted marine microbial communities from Coal Oil Point, Santa Barbara, California, USA - Sample 2 (SPAdes) (version 2) | ecosystem: Environmental > Aquatic > Marine > Oil seeps ...
AGATGAAGCAGGAGTTCGTATCTGCCAGATATCTATACTATGATGGAATCAACGCAGATCAGCCACACTTTTCTGATAGGGATGTTCTTCTTTACAACACGCTTGACTATCCTGCATATTCACTGGCAGTAGAAAGTGTGAAAGCGGCTTTCAGAATAGCCTACTCGTTATTTGATAAAATTGCCTATTTCCTAAACGATTATTTGTGCCTCTCCATACCGGAGAAGCAGGTTACTTTTAGAACATTCTGGTACGAAAAACGAAAGAAGGAAAGGGGCTTGAGTCATATTTTTCAGAAGCGAGAGAACAACTGGCCACTACGTGGACTTTTCTGGCTCAGCAAGGATTTATTCGAGGACAAGCATGAGTTTAAGGAGTCCATCGAGCCAGATCGACCGACCGTGCGGCCGGGCGAAGAGGAAGAGAACGGCGGCACCGAGCAGGAACCGCCAGCCGACGAAGGCGAATGGAGGCAGCGACACGATCGCTTCCTTGACCACAACGAAGGTGGCGCCAAAGAGGAACGCAGCGACGACCAACCCAACATACGCCTGCATCCGGTCACCCATCGGCGGCAAGCTATCAGTCCAGTGTCAGGTACCTTCCATCGTGATGACATCTGACGAGCACACTGACGACACTGTTCTTCCACTCCGCGACCGGATTCCGGAGTATCTGACGGTGTTCGCTGCCGGGCTGGGAGCGTCGGCAGGTGTGGGGCTGCTGATCGGACTCATCTTCGGTCAGAGCCTCTGGAGCGGTGTCGGTTACACGGTGATCATGTACGGCGTGGTGATGCTCCTCGCCGGCGGTGCTTCAGGTGGCGGCTACACAAACCTCGGTGCTGGTGCGATCGGTGCGGCGTTTAGCGGCCGGCGCTTCGATGAAGAGGGCCAGGAAGATCAAGAGCGGCAAGCTGGCCAGCGGCAGGATCCCTTGGAACGTCTCCGAAAGGGTCTCCGACCGGAAGCGAACCCGCGGGCGTTCTGGCAGGTCATCGCAGGTGTCGTCTACATCGCGATGGGGATAAGCATCGTGAGTCTTGGGGGGTAGCGCTGCGTTGGGCGTCAACGACCGGCGATGATCGGCTTCCCGTTCTCGATCCCGGCGATCTCGACCAGTGACCAAACATCCCACCCGTTCGCCTCGAGGACCTCGCGTCCGCCGGCGAACTGCTTCTCGATCACGAAGGCGTATCCCGCTACCTCGCAACCCGACTCCTCCACGATCTGGCCGAGCGACTGCGCCGTTCTTCCTCCTGCCAGGAAGTCGTCGATGATGAGCGCTCGGCCACCCGATTCGAGCGCGCGCCGGGCAACCTCGATGCGATACTCGACGCCCTTGGTCGGGGAGTGCACCTCACGAACAAGCGTGTCTCGCTCGCCGATGGAGTGGTACTTCTTTGCGTACACCATGGGGACCGGCATATATCGGGCGGTAGCCATCGCGGGCGGAATCCCGGATGCTTCGGCGGTAACGATGAGATCCGGTTTGAGATCGGCGTAGTGCTCGGCGATCTGGCGCCCGATCTCGTCGATGATCACCGGATCGACCCGATGATTGAGGAAGTCATCAACGAGCACGAGGTCCCCGGCGACGCGTCCCCGTTCTTCAACGATTGCAGAGATATCCATGGGGGAAGCGTAATCCGTCTTCGGATGTCGGTTTTCGATAGTCGGTATCGATGAGGACGTATCGTCTCGCGGCTTCAAGCGATCGTGTGCCGTCTCTGGCCTGCCTACTGTCTCCCTATGGCTGCACCCACCACTGAAGAACGCCGGAATGCTCGCGTGATTCTGAACCGGCTGAAGAAGCGCTATCCCGAGATCTCGACCGCACTGGACTATGCGGATCCGTGGAATCTGCTGGTCGCAACTGTTCTGTCCGCTCAGACAACCGATGCGAATGTCAACAAGGTGACCCCTGTCCTCTTCGAACGCTGGCCGACGCCTGAAGATCTCGCGGCGGCGAATCCGAACGAGGTGGAGGAGGTCATCTTCTCGACCGGCTACTACCGGCAGAAAACCAAGTCGATCATCTCCCTCGCCGCGGACCTGGTCGATCGTGACGACGGCGTCGTGCCCGCCGACCTCGACGAACTCGTCAAATTGCGAGGCGTCGGCAGGAAGACAGCGAGCGTGGTGCTTGCCGAAGCCTTCGGCATCCCGGCGATCGCCGTTGACACGCATGTGAAGCGGGTCTCCAATCGTCTGGGTCTCGTCTCGGCGTCCGACCCTGTCAAGATCGAGAGTGCGCTGAAGATTCTCTATCCCGAGAAGGAATGGGAAGCGGTCTCGATGCGATTCATCCAGTTCGGTCGCGACGTGTGCGACGCGAGGAAGCCGGCGTGCGTGGGCTGTCCGCTCGCGGATCGCTGTGTGTACCCCGACAAGACGCGGGAATGATCGAAGCCTTCCGTCGGACCCCATACGATCGGGAGATCCTCCGGATCGGTCTCCCTGCGCTCGGTGCGCTTGCAGCCGATCCGCTTGTCTCTCTGATCGATACGGCGTTCGTTGGACGACTCGGTGCGACGGCGCTGGCTTCTGTCGCCATCGCGTCGGCGATCTTCCTGGCGGTGTTCGCCATCTTCAACTTCCTGGAGTACGCGGTGACGCCGCTCGTCGCTCAGTCGATAGGCGCAGGTGACCGCAACGAAGCGGGTCGGTTCACCGTGGCTGCCCTCGGGATATCGAGTGTTGCCGGCGTGGTTGCAGCGTTCGCGTTGATTGCTTTCGGCGAACCTCTCCTGAGAGCGTTCGGAGCCAACAACGATGTACTGGAGGGCGCAACCACATATCTCCGGATTCGCGCCCTTGGCGTTCCTGCGCTACTCGTGATCCTCGTGGGGCATGGAGCCTTTCGCGGCTATCAAGACACGCGAACGCCGCTCATCGTGACCCTCGGTTTGAATGCCGTGAACCTCGTTCTCGATCCGATCCTGATTTTCAGTGCTGGATGGGGGATAGCAGGCGCAGCGTGGGCGACCGTGACGGCGCAGTGGTTCGGCGCAGCCTGGTTCATCGTTCTGTTCTTCTGGACCCGCCGGACGGAGTTGGGGATTTCCTTCGGCCGCCCGCGGCGCCGTGCCCTCGGACCTCTGTTCGGTGCGGGGAAGGCGATGATCTTGCGCAATGCGTCGCTCCTCGCGGCTCTGACCGCGGCCACCATGGTCGCTGCCCGTATTGGAACGGCGGCCGTGGCCGCCCACCAGATCGCCATCCAACTCTGGATCTTCCTCGCTCTGGTCATCGACGCCCTCGCCATCGCCGGTCAGGCGATCGTAGGAAAAGAACTGGGAGCGGGGAGTCCGTCGATAGCGAAGGCCGTCTCGGATCGGCTGCTGGCCCTGGGCCTCTTGTTCGGCATCATGCTTGCTGTAGCACTCGGGTCGGTCTCGCCCTGGCTGGCTTCGTGGTTCACTACGGATGAGGGGGTGGTCCTTGCGTTCGCATCGATCCTCCCGATCCTCATCGTCATGCAACCGATCAATGGACTCGTCTTCGTTTGGGATGGCATAGCGATCGGCGATTCGGCGTTCGGATATCTTGCCGGGAGCACGCTTGCGGCCGGGGTTGCGTCGACCGCTTTCCTCCTCGCTGTCCTGCCGCTCGGGTGGGGCATCGTCGGGGTGTGGGTTGCGATCGTGGTTCTGATGCTCGTGCGGGCTACGACTCTGTGGTGGTGGTACGCGAACCGCTTCGCGACGACCGGACGAGATCCATCCCCTTCGTCTCGGGCAGTCTGAGGATCAGAAGGATCGAGATCACGAGACCGGAGCCGAGGGAAGCCACCGTCATCGGTAGGCCGATGCGGTCGATGAGAGCGCTACCGATGAGGAAGCCGGCAATGCTGCCAAGGATCGCGGCATTCGTCACCCAGGCAGCCGACGTTGCTCGCACGCGAGTCGGGAACAACTCGGCACGCAGGGCTCCGAGGGACGGGGTCAACATCGTGGCACCGAGCGTCGCGAGAAATATCGAGATGGCGAGGAACCACCCGGAATCGAGCAGGTAGAAGCCGAGGCCACCGACGAGGCCGATGGCGAGGGAGAGTGCCGCCGTAGGGCGACGGCCCTTGCTGTCCGCCATGCGGCCGCCGACGAGGAGTCCGACGGCTCCCAGGCCGCTGGCCGCGATGAGGAGGAATCGAGCTGCGCTTGCTTCCCAAGCGAGATCATTGATCAGACGCTCAAGCACGAAATCAAATGCCGGTGCGGAGAAGGCCGATACGAAGAACGACACGCCGGCGAGTGGCCAGAAGTGGCGTCCGAGGCCCATCTTGATCGCACTGATGAATGAGATCGGTCGGCCCGGCTTGTAGGCCTTGCTCTCCGGGAGGAACCGAATCAGCAATGGGATGGCGAGAAGGCCAAGGCCGCTGAGCGCGAACAGGATCCGCCATCCGGTGTCTGCCCGCTCCGCGATCGGGAGCAGGAGGAGGCCGGTGCCGACGCCGAGCGAGCCGGCGAGTCCATAGAGGCCGATTCCGTATGCACGAATGCCGGGCGACAGTTCCTCGGCGAGAAGGACCATTCCCAGCGCAGCGATTGCGATGACCGCGACGCGGACGATCGACTGCGAGGCCACGTAGACGGCGCTGGAGGGTACGAACGCTGTGAGAAGGCTTCCGAGGGCCAGGAGTGCGAACGCGGCGATCAGGGGATCCTTGCGGCCCCTGCGATCGGCCACGATGGAAAAACCCACACCGAGCAGGGACACGGCCCGCACGATCGCGAAGACCAGACTCATGTTCCCCTCGGTCAAGTCCAGCGACAGCCGGGCGTACGGGAGTGTGTGGGCCATTTGCGCCCCACCGTATCCCGCGACGAACGCGACGATCCCGAGCAGGAACACGATCCTGCGATCGGAAGGCGAGAAAGGATTGGTCGGGTTGAGGAACTGTGGGAGCGACATTCGTGAAGGGTGGGGATCTGGGGGAAGTAGAGAGCCTACCGCCGGAGTTGCCGAAATCCGTCGGGGAACAATTCGGGAGCCGTTACCGTTCCCTTCCACGGTGGTCCTTCGGAGGTTCTCTTGACCGAAGTCAATCTTGTTGCCGCGGTGTTGGCAGGTGCTGCGTCGTTCCTGTCGCCGTGCGTGCTTCCACTCCTTCCGGGATACATCTCGTTGATGTCGGGCTACTCGATGCAGGAGTTGGCCGAAGGAGACGTGTCGATGCGGCGCGTTGTTGGCATGACCGGCTTGTTCGTGCTGGGGTTCACCGCGGTCTTCGTCGGTCTCGGGGCGACGGCCACATCGATCTCGTCGCTGCTGGCCCGACCCGTGTTCAGCACCGTTGCCGGTTGGGTCATCGTGGTGATGGGCCTCTTCATCGCCATCACGGCGGTGTGGACCCCGTCCTGGCTTCTCCCGGTCATGCGGGAGCGGAGGGTCGAGTCACACGGAGCCAGGAAGCTGGGCTACTTCGGTCCGCCGGTGATGGGAGCGGCATTCGCATTCGGATGGACGCCATGCATCGGGCCGTTCCTCGCATCGGCGCTACTCCTCGGGTCTACGTCAGAAACTGTCGGGCAGGGAATGCTCGTCTTGTTCTTCTACTCGCTTGGTCTCGGCATTCCTTTCCTGCTCACCTCGCTGCTCCTCGTCAAGGCGTTCTCGGCTTTCGACTGGGTGAAGCGCCACTTCACGGTGATCACCGTTGTCTCAGGTCTCTCCCTCGCCGTGTTCGGATTGCTGATGGTCACCGGTCGGGTCGCCAACCTGTCAGGCTTCTTCTCGGACATGCTCGAGTGGCTCGGACTCGAGAGCCTGTCCTTGTCCTAGTTGACGGCGATCGTCGCTGCGGATGACACAACAGCTCTAACGTGGATACATGCAGATCTCGTTGACGAAGGAACAGTTCGTCGGGCTTGCCGAGCGGTACACGGTGGTTCCGCTGGCGACCGAAGTGCTCGGCGACCGCGAGACGCCGGTGTCGGTGTTCGAGGCGCTCGTCGGTGACGACGACGGATATCTGCTCGAATCCGTTGAAGGCGGTGAACGGTGGGCACGTTGGTCGTTCGTGGGATGGGACCCGGTGTTCACCCTGACATCAGTCAATGGCACGACTCAGGCCGTCGGTGCCGACGTCGTGCTTCCGGACGGTGATCCTCTCGAAGTGCTGGAGTCGCTCCTTGCCCAGTTCCGCACACCCGACGGCCCCGAGTGTGGATTCCCCGGAGCGACGCCACCGCTCCACGGCGGTTTCGTTGGATATCTGGCGTACGACGTCGTGCGATACGTCGAATCGCTGCCGGACGGTCCTTCGGATGATCGGGGACTTCCTGAGATGGTGTGGCACGTCGGGGGCGGACTCGCCGCGATCGACCGTCTTCGAGACACGATCCTGATCATCCGCAATGTCATCATCGATGACGACCCGGCCCGCGCGTACGACGACGCGATCCGATCGATTGAGGACGATGTCGATCGACTCTCTCGGGTCGCCGGTCGATCTCTCGGAACCCGTCCTCCGTTCGACGAAGTGGCGGAAGCGGTGGTCAACACAAGCCAGACGGAGTATGAGGCAGAGGTCCGTCTGGCAATCGAACACATCAATGCTGGAGATGCCTTCCAAGTCGTGCCGTCGGTCCGTTTCGACGTGGAGTTCGACGGGAACGCGTTCGCCGTCTACCGGGCGCTGCGACTGGTCAACCCGTCACCGTTCATGTATTTCGTCCGGCACGGATCGCTCTCGATCGCGGGATCGTCCCCGGAGCTGATGACCAGGGTGCGAGAAGGAATCGCGTATAGCCGTCCGATCGCCGGCACCCGGCCGCGCGGTGCGGGCCCTGAGGCCGATGCAGCTCTCGAGACCGAACTCCTCGCCGACCCGAAGGAACGAGCTGAGCATGTGATGCTGATCGACCTTGCGAGGAACGATCTCGGCCGGGTCTGTGAGTTCGGAACCGTCAAGGTTGACGATCTCATGGTCATCGAGCGGTACTCCCATGTCATGCACATCGTCTCCGGGGTCTCCGGCACTGTGAAAAGCGGCCTCGGGCCCGTCGACGTTCTGCGGGCAACCTTCCCCCACGGCACGGTGACCGGAGCACCGAAGATTCGGGCGATGGAGATCATCGACAGTCTCGAGCCGACGGCGCGGGGCCCGTACGCAGGTGCGGTCGGCTACATCGACTTCGCCGGCAACCTCGATACCGCCATCGGGCTTCGGACCATGATCTCAGATGGCGACCGTGCGTGGGTGCAGGCCGGTGCTGGCGTCGTTGCCGACAGTGTGCCTGCGTCCGAGTACCGCGAATGCGTGAGCAAGGCAGCCGCGGTGCTCGCGGCTATCGCGGCGGCTCCCCACCTGCAATGAATCAGGGTCATCTCACGGAACTCTTACCGTTCTCGAACAGAACGCCACCATGCTTGGAACAGCTCGAGCGAGGATGACGTGACCAACGGCGGAACGGTGCTGCTCATAGAGGATGAGGAGGAGATTGCTGAGCTCCTTCGGATGGCGTTCGAGCGTGAAGGCTTCCGGTTCGTTCACGCTTCGAGCGGCGAGTCCGGGCTTGACCGGCTTCGTGATCGCGAGGCACGGGTCGTGCTGCTCGATGTCGGTCTCCCCGGCATCGACGGATTCGAGGTCTGCCGTAGGATCCGGTCTTCTTCCGACGTCCCCGTCATCATGCTCACCGCGCGAGACACGGAGATCGACACGATCGTCGGGTTAGAGATCGGTGCGGACGACTATGTCACGAAGCCGTTCTCGGTGCGCGAACTGGTCGCGCGAACGAAGGCCGTTCTCCGGCGGAGCGAGGATCCTCCTGTTGAGCGCTCGATCGCCGAGATCGCGGGATTCTCGATCGACGGCGGACGCCGCGAGGTCACGGACCCGAGTGGCATGGTCGTTCGCCCGACGGCCAGGGAGTTCGATCTGCTCTGGTACCTGGCGGAGCACACCGGTCTCGTACTCTCGCGAGCACAGATCCTCGAAGCGGTCTGGGGTTATGACTACTTTGGAGAGACACGCACAATCGACGTCCACGTGCGGCAACTGAGGAAGAAACTCGACGGCCTCCCGATCGAGACAGTGTGGGGCGTCGGCTACCGCATCGACGGATGAGAGGGCGCTATCGATGACGCGCCGTATCGCGATCGGGACCGCCGTGATCGCCACCGTGATGGTCGTCGTGGGACTCGCCGTATTCGCCTACGTTGATCGGGCGGTTCGGGAGCAGGCTCAAGACGAGCTCTTCAGGCAGGCCGAGGTCTCAGGCGCGCTCATCGAGGCTGAACTGGAGGGCGTGGAGATCGCCCCTGGGGCTCGAATCGAGACACAGCTCCGCAGCGTGCGTGCAGAGGCGGGGAGGATTCTGGACCGTGCGAGGGTCGTCGGTGGCCATGACATGGTTGAAGGTGTTCTTCTGGTGGGGGAGCGGTCGTTCCCGCTCTCGTTGCGCCAAGATCTGATGTCATCGCTCCCTCCGGATCTGTCAGAGCGTGAGGTGTTGAGCGTCGATATCGGTGGGACCGAGATGCTGGCGACCGTGCAGCGGATTCCCCTGGCGAACAGCGAGATCATGATCGCTATCGGACGGACGGCCCCGCTGTTGCCCATCCGGGAGTTCAATAGGGCGTTGCTTCTCACCATCGCCATCGGGGTTGTTCTCGTGGCGGTCTTCGGCGTCGCGATGGCCGGGTGGATAGGTCGCCGTCTCTCCGGCCTGGAGTCAGCGTCGCGCCGCATCGCTGCGGGTGATCTGACGGCGCGTGCCCCTGTGGAAGGAGACGACGAGATCAGCGCAGCCTCTGTGGCATTCAACGATATGGCGGGACAGCTTCAGCAGACCCGATCGAGAGAACGCGAGTTTCTTCTGAGCATCGGACACGATCTGCGAACACCACTGACAACGATTCGGGGATATGCCGAGGCGCTCGACGATGGGTTGGTGAACCCGGACGACGCGGGTCGTGCTGCGGAGGTGCTGCACCTGTCGACCGATCGGCTGTCGCGTCTCGTCGAGGACATCATGCTGCTGGCCCGTCTGGACGCTCAGGAATTCACCCTGCAACCCGAAAGTGTCGATGTCGGGGCATATGTCATCGGGATCGTCGAGGCCTACGGGGTTCGAGCTGACGAACTCGGGATCGACATTGACCTCGACGTTGCGGATCACGAACGTGCAGACATCGACCCGGATCGCTTCGGGCAGGTGTGTAGCAATCTCATCGAGAACGCCATGCGATACACACCCGAGCATGGGAGCGTGACGGTTGCCATTGCTTGCGAAGGCGGCACCGTTCGCTTCTCCGTCGCGGACGTCGGACCGGGGATCGATCCCGAAGACATCGATCGTGTCTTCGATCGCCTCTTCGTGGCGCAGCACTACCGGCCGATTCGTCCGGAAGGCAGCGGACTGGGGCTGACCATCGTGCGCGGCATCGTCGACGCCATGGGAGGGACCATCGCGGTTCACAGCGTTCCAGGGAGTGGTTCGAGGTTCTCCGTCGAGATTCCGACGTAGTCGACGGTCACGGGCATACTCTCGTGATGCGCTCTCTGCTTGTCGCCGTGATGTTCGTCGCCGCTCTTCTTTCGGCGTGTAGCGACGCGTCAGAGGACAAATACGGAGCGGATCTCTTCGGGACAACCTGCTCCCACTGCCACGGGAGTGATCTCGGTGGCGGGATAGGTCCGCCGTTGGGGCAAGGGTCGGGAGCGGCATCACTGACCGACGAACAGATCGTTGGCGTGGTCACCGTTGGTCCCGGAGCGATGCCCGCGTTCGGAGGAAGGCTCACCGACGAGCAGATCGCGAGTCTCGTGGACTATCTCCGAGAGGAGCAGGGGTCGTAGAATCCCCCCATGCTCGATCAGATCCTCAGCGACGCCAGATCACGTGCCGACGACCTCATGGGATGTGGCCCCATGTACCGAAAGGCCTCAGCATCCCTTCAACCGGTACAGCCCTTCTCGACGGCGCTGAGTGGTAGCGGCCTCTCCATCATCGCTGAGGTGAAGCGCCGATCCCCGTCCCGGGGTGTGCTCGCCGCCGGACTCGACGCCGTCTCCCAGGCACGGATCTACGAGAGCGCCGGAGCCGACGCAATCAGCGTATTGACCGAACCCGTTCACTTCGACGGTTCACTCGACGATCTGGCGGAAATCCGGGACGCCGTGTCGGTCCCCGTGTTGAGGAAGGACTTCCTTCTGCAACCGGCCCAGGTCTGGGAGGCGAGGGCCTTTGGAGCGGATGCCGTGCTACTCATCGTCGCGATCCTTGGCCGAGACGGATTGCAGCTGATGCTGGACGCAACAGCCGACGCCGGTGTCGACGCCCTCGTCGAGGTGCACGACGAGCTCGAAGCAGCGATCGCACTCGATGCCGGAGCGACGCTGGTCGGCGTCAACAACAGGGATCTGACAACGTTCGAGACCGACCTGGCGGTCGCTGAGAGGATCGCCGATGTCATCATGCAGCCTGGCATCACGACGGTCGCGGAGAGCGGTATCCACGTCTCAGACGATGCCGGACGCATGTCGTCCGCTGGATACGACGCCATCCTCGTCGGAGAGGCTCTGGTTGTTTCATCAGATCCAGCGGAGAC
>Ga0209013_10005822_pt1 | contig 10562 bp, 11 predicted proteins | sample Cruoilmetagenom2_FD_187291 | JGI IMG/M metagenome (GOLD analysis project Ga0209013, IMG submission 187291) | Oil polluted marine microbial communities from Coal Oil Point, Santa Barbara, California, USA - Sample 2 (SPAdes) (version 2) | ecosystem: Environmental > Aquatic > Marine > Oil seeps ...
GCTTCGTTTTCAACCCGCCCTTGAGCAACTCGGGCGCTATCAACCCCACTTTCTCATCCTGTACAACGGCCTGACCTAGATTATCGCTACGATCACCCGAACCAGCGAAGGCCCACGGCATTGGATGGAGGGGGAGGCGCCCCCACCCTTGCAAGGGTAGGTTTTCTAGAACAGGCTCAAATTTGAAAAGAATACGCGGATTTCCGATGAAAATTCCCGCTGAAGTGACACGCTTTTCACAGGGCTTAAAATGAAATTCAAAAACCTACCCTCGTAAGGAGGCGCCCCCACCCCGCCCAGGTGTTGAATCCTACGTGATGATGGTAACCTCCGGCTGACAGGAAGGAGGCAGTAGGACCATATTGGAGCATCATATCAAAACCCAATACATCTTGATAGAACGTCTCAGCCTGGCGAATATTCGCAACGTGCAAGTGCATGTGACCCATGTCGGTGTCAAGATGTAGGCCCCGCCAGCGTTCTGGATGGCCGGTCAGTTCGCCCATCACACCGTCCATGTCGATAGGATTGGTCGCCATCCTCAACTGTCCATTGACGAATTGCCATTGCTCGCGGGGCATGTCATGGTAGACTTCAATACCGATGCCGTCTGGATCGGGCAGATAAAGAGCCTCGCTAACCAGGTGATCGGCGAAACCTTGTACAGGGGTGCGGGTTTCGAGAACGCGGCGTATCACCTGGGCCAGTTCCAGGCGTGAGGGCACGCGGATAGCAAAGTGGTAAAGGCCACTTGTTTTCTGGTAGCGACGGGCGTTCTTGTTTTCGGTCAGGAGCACCAAGTCAGATCCGCCAGCGCCAAGATGGGCTGTATTGCCCTCTTGACGGTGAAGTTGAAAGCCAAGTCGGTCGCTATAAAAAGCTAACGAACGACCCAGGTCCGAGATTGTCAGAGAAACCGGACCCAGAGTCGTGTCAGGATGAATAGATTCTGTCATATTTAGTGGTTGAATATGTTGACCCGCTCTGGTTTGATTTTGTAAATCAACCGCACGTCGCCTTCACGCCGGTTTGGATATCTATCCAGTCCCAGATATTGTTTCGTCAGGGCGTCAATGAATTCTTCAGCTCCTTCGGTAGTGACCGCTGCAACGTTGCCGCGTACTTCGATCCATGAATACTGATTCTGCGGGTCAACTAATAACAGGGTTGCGAACTGCCGGGATCTAAGATTCTTGTCTTTTTGGCTGCCCTCAAGCGTGCTAAAGCGCATATAGGCGCCGTCATAATCGCACCAAACAGGGTTGACCTGCGGACGTCCGTCCGGCATGATCGTGCCCAAATTGGCGTGAATAGGTTGCTCGAAAAAGTGTAGATGGCTTTCAGGAATTGGGATGGACATGAGTTGTGTTACCTCCGATTTGAGTTGGGTCGATGGCACGACCGGTGACATAGTTATACGAATCTACCACTAATTGAAAGATTACATTGAGTTCTTCCGTATCTTGGGGCGTGTAGAGCATGACCATACCCGGCATACCCATATACTGTGCGATAGGATGTGGTTCAGCCCAACCAGCGTCAATGGCCTCTTGCGCTCTCGCTGGTGAAAGGCCAACGTGTAGACTGCCGTCCGGGTGGATGTGAGCGAACTCACGCCCGCGGGCGATCAACTCCGGGTGAGCAAGGGATAGGTTTTCATCCAGCCACAATGCCCGGGCTCCAGGGACGGAGATGACGGTGGGTTCATTGCGCACATCGGGTAACAAAAAGCAACGGCGGAACAACTCTTGATGGACATCGGGTAACGGCCGTATGCCAATTTGGGAATGTGGCATTCCCTGATGTACTGGCGGCCGGGGTCTGGTTCGTTGTGGTAAGGAGAAATTTTCCATCATAACTGACCTTGAGTTCTTGTATCGTCCATGATTTGGTTCTCCCTACAAAAATGGCTCAAGTACGAATCTCCCGTAGGCGACGAACGCCGCCAGCGCCAGAAGAACGATATTTACTATGATCATTGAAAGCTCGCCACGCCGAATATGAACGATAATGGCGCCTATCATTGTTAACGACAATCCAATCGCAGCTAACGGGGTCAGCCATGGTAGAATTCCAGTGGCGGCCGGTAAAATCAGCCCAATTGCGCCCAACACTTCCAAGACGCCAATAGTCTTAACCTGACCTCCAGAAAAATCTTCAACCCATGCCATATTTCCGGCCAGTTTTTCCTTTGGCTGCATCACCTTCGTGACTCCGGCCATCAAAAACATTAATGCCAACAAACCTTGGACAATCCATAATGCAACATTCATAGTGAAACCCCCTTAAGGTTCCTGGAATTGAAATCGATGATTCTTTCTCTTTGGAGCAAAGACAAAACATTTCTACTTTTTTAACTATCTCCTTTTTTACTTAGTGGTTGTCTAGAATAACTTCCGTGCTGTGTCATTGCGAGGCCCCCGCCAGGGCCGTGGCAATCTCCAATGTGCGGAGCTGGGGATTGCTTCGTCGCTCCGCTTCTACTAAGAAACAAATTTATGTTAAGTTATTTCATATTGAAACTGAAGGAGAAAGGGTAGCGTCGGATTCAACAACAGGCACCAACTTCATACCGAGCTTGTTGGCTTTGCGTTTGAGATTGCGGAGCATACGTTCCTGATACTGTTCTTCGTAGTAACTCTCACCAGGGTCGACGTAAGGTTCCCGATATTTGAGCATGTGGTAGATAATACGAGCCAGCTTGTGAGCTGTGGCGGTGATCGCTTTAGGCGCACCTTGTTTGGCTTTCATACGGCGATAGAAGCCGCCCAAGGCGCTGTGGCTGCGAGCAAGGCTTTGTGCCGCCACTCTGAGGGCATTTGCGGCACGATTATTGGTCTTTTTTTGTACCGCGCCGTAAGACACGCCCACCGGAAACATCGTTTTGAGGTGCTAAACCAAGCCAGGATGCAAAGTGTTTCACAGTAGGCCATTTGCTCACATCCGGTCCAATTTCTGAAAGGATGACCTGTGCTGTCAAGGCATCAATGCCTTCAACTTGTGTCAAGTCGACGCCAGTCATATTGTACAATGATGTTGCCAAATCGAAATGAGCTTGATTTTTTCTGTGTTTCCTCTTTTTTGCCTTTGGTGGCTCAACAGCGGTAGGAGGAGGATCGAAGATTGCGTAAAGCGCTTCCAACTCTTCATCGCAACCCCGCAGTTGCTGGTCATAGAAATCGTACAATTCCACGGCTTGCTTCAGAGCGAATAGGTGTTCCCGCTTGTAATTCCCCTGCAAGGACTTGGCGATTTCCTCCTTACTCTTTGCACAGCGTCCATGACGATAGGAGGCCAGGACATGCGGGTCTCGTTCTCCCGCCACAATGTCCCGGATGATCTTCATTCCCGTCTCCCCCGTGATATCGCTCAGCACATTGGTCAATTGCACATTCATCAAATGCAAGGCTTTCTGCATATGCTGGATGTGTGCAGAACGATAACTCACCAACATTTCCCGATGCCGCACCACAGAGCGTATCGCACACACCTCTTCCTCTGGTCGAAAGGAGCCGCGTAGTAAACCGTAGGTATGTAACTGCTGAATCCACTGACAGTCCAGCACATCTGTCTTCTGTGCCGCTACATTTTTCAAATGCCGAGCGTTCACCAGGTTCACTTCCAGACCTCGGTCTTCCAATATCTCGTACAACGGAATCCAGTAGATGCCTGTTGATTCCATAGCCACGGTGTCTACCTCACAGGACTCCAACCAGTCGGCCAGACGATGCAAATCGACCGTAAATGTCGAAAACACTTTCACGATCTCTTCATCTCGGTCGACAGGCACGCACACATACATCTCACTCGCACCAACATCAATGCCGGCCGCATTCAAGTTCAATTGTTCGAGTACATCCAAATCTAACACTTTCTGTTCCTTCTTGCGCTTTGATTTCTTCATCTACAACATCTCCTGACTGAGTATTGGGAATGCTTCTAATTTCCAGGCCCAACTGTCTATGGGATGTCGTACGCTACTAAACGGGGTCCGCATGGCCACCAATGTCTACATCGCCGACAGTCGGAACCATACTCGCAAACGGGCTCGCTGGCACCATTGAGCTACCGGTCTTAACTGTCTGGATGCTGTTAGTATAGCGCGCTCTATTGTTTCTTCCTTCATGCAGGGGGCGTAGCACCCCTGGGTTACTCGCAATGACAATCAAGGGAACTTATTCTTGGACGATTACTTAGTCTGCATGAACTTCCACACTTAGCCGGGCCATCAGTTTTTGAAACACATCATAAGGCTGTGCGCCAACAATGGCGTATCGATTATCGAAGATGTACGCAGGGACGCCTGTGATTCCTAAAGCAACTGCTTCGGCATGAATTTTATCGACCACCGGTTTGTAGATGCCGCTCTCTGTGTGAGCCTGCATCTCGCCAGGATTCAAGCCGATCTCTTCGGCCGCAGCGTACAAGACCGCCCAATCGCTCATGTCTTGACCTTCGCCATAGAATTTTCGGAACACGATTTGGTGAAACTCAGCGTGCTTATCCTGCTCTCGGGCATATTCAGTCGCCTCCAGGGCGCGGCGGGAACTGGGTATTTTTTCTGGGATGACCATCTCCCGGCCCGAATCTTGCGCCATCTCTAGCAGGCGTTCGCTCATACCGCCAAAGCTGTTTCGGACGTGAGAGGGTAAGGCCATGCCTTCTGGTGGGATCTCGGGATGCAAATCGAAGGGCAACCATTCGATTTCCACGTCATACTCTTGTGCTAACCGCTCGACCCGATCCTGGCCGACATAGCACCATGGTCACAGGTAGTCAGAGTAGACGATCACTTGTGTGGTCATGATTTTCTCCTTGTCACTACTTTCGAATTGCTTGTGTCTGATCTTTCATCAGGATGGCGTCATACCTCCAAATCGTTGATTGCAGCCCAAAGTTGCTCCAGTGGCAGGGGAGTATATGGATTCGTTACTTGATGGAGAAAACGAAGCCTGCCCTTCTTGTCAACCAGAATGGTGGCGCTTCGCTGAATGACGAAGAGCGATTTTCCAAGACCGTAATCTCGATAAACAGACCTGTCCGGATCAGCCAAGACTGGAAAGTGAAGTTTGAGCATCTGCTGCAAACGCGAAGCGTCTTCTAGACCACCTCCGCCTATTACTACGATGTCTGTGTCTTTTGCCTGGAATTCATCATAAAGGCGTCCCAACTGGACGATATGCTGTTGGCATTGGCTTCACGTGAACTCACGCATGAAATAGAGGATAAGGTTTTCATGGCCTTTGTAGACGGACAGATCGATTCGTTCTCCATTGCTGGATGTTAGTTGGAAATCAGGAGCTACCATGCCTGTATGCAGTGAAATATCTTTACTCGCCATAACTTGTACTCGAACCTTGGGAAACAGCAGCCAGTAATGTGGCACCTGCAATGTTGGTATGTCCAGATTCAGACGTGAACAGTTGGTTCATGTTATTGGCGTTTACTGCTTGATCAATTCGATTTCGATGTCAATCTTGATGGTATCGCCCACCAGAATGCCACCCGTTTCCAATGCCTGATTCCAATTTAGACCGAAGTCTTTACGGCTGATCGTTCCGTTGGCCGCGAATCCAGCGCTGGTCGTCCCCCATGGACTCTTAGCTTGTCCGGCGTATTCGACGTCTAGAACCACCTCACGCGTAACACCGTGAATGGTCAAATCTCCAATAAGTCGGCCTTTTTTGTCGCTCGTCTGTTCAACCCGCGTGCTTTTATAGGTCATTGTGGGGTACTCGGCGGCGGCGAAGAAATCAGGAGAGCGCAAGTGTTCGTCACGTTGCTGGTCGCGAGTGTCAATACTGTTGACATTGATGCTTACATCAACAGTGCTATGAGTTGGATCGTCGTCAGTAAATTCGATCATTCCTTCGAAATCGTTGAAATTACCTCGGACCGTCGAAATCATCATGTGTCGTACAGAAAACTGGATGAGAGAATGGGCTGGATCAATTTGCCAGGTCATAAGTTTACTCCTTGGGATTGTGGTGTGTGAATGTGATGTGTCAAAAATTAAGCGGACTTGCGTCCGTATATAAATTATGATAATATAGTACTTGCGTCCGTTTGTCAAATGCCAAAATCAAATCATGCGTGAACCTGACACCATTCCCATCATGAACAGTATAACTCGGCCCGGAGTTCGCGTCCTGCGGGCTGATGCGGCAGCCAATCGCCAGCGCTTGTTAGATGCGGCTGCGGAGTTGTTCGCAAAAGAAAGTGTAACGGCGGTTCATATGGAGCAGATTGCCCGGCTGGCTGGGGTGGGTAAAGGTACTTTGTACCGGCATTTTCAGGGAAAAGGCGATCTAGCTCTTGCTCTGTTGGAAGAGGTTTTTACTACTTTCCAGAATGAGGCGCTGGCGCAAATGCGTTGTGACGTCTCGGCTGGGACCGCTTGGCTAGAACAATTGGCGCTCTTTCTTTCAAATTTTGCAGCCTTTATGGAAACTCATATGACGCTTATGTGTGAAATCCAACGAGGCGGCGTCGATGATCTCAACTCCCCAGCTCCATACGCCTGGTTGCACATTACGATTCGCAACTTGCTTCAGATGGCCGCCGCTGCAGGCGAGTGCTCAACCGATCTCGATATCCCTGTTTTGGCTGACATGCTTCTTGCCCCCGTCACCGCCCAATTCTATCGTTTTCTACGTGAGCAACGTAGTTATGCACCAGAACGAATAAACGCAAATTTACAGACAATGGTCTTTAGTTTAGGCAAGCGCAGTTTTTAACTTGTACATTTTGAGCGGGGAAAACTGCGCTTGCTTGAGAGGAACCGCCTCATTTTGGCAAAAGTTATTTGTTGGCGGTTCCTAAACATTACCCTCAACCTGAAATGGGTGGTCTCCGTAGAATGTTGTCAATGATGATTTGTTTCTCATTTTGTTTGTGGTCGCGGCAGGATTAACGATCACTGATTTTATTGCACTCTATGTTAGAATAGTGCGTTTGCACAGTTAAAGGCTCACTTAATTCAATGATCAAGAAAGCCAAATTTGATAAGGAATGATAATACACGATGAAACTATGGGATGTTTCTATCCGCAACCCGGTTTTCACCACCATGCTTATGCTGGCATTGGTGGTGTTAGGCGTTGTTTCCTATTTGCGTATGCCGGTCGACCTCTTCCCCGATATCAGTTTCCCCATTGTCGCCATCACCACGGTCTATCCTGGCGCGGGCCCCGAGCAGACCGAATCACAAATCACAGACCGCATTGAAGAGGAGATGAGTTCTCTTACCGGCCTGGATGTCATAAGCTCCGAGTCGGGCGAGGGTTTTAGCGTTGTCATCATGCAGTTCACAATGGAGACCGATGCTGACAAGGCATCACAGGATGTACGTGAACGCCTCAATTCAATCAGCAATCGCCTCCCCGGCGATGCGCTCACCCCCATCGTCCAGCGTTTCGATCCTGATTCAGAACCGATCATGATCTTTGCCCTGGCTGATATCCAGGGGCAGTATACGCCGGTCGAGCTAAGAAAACTGGCGGAGCAAGACATCCAGCAACCACTGCAGCGCATTGATGGCGTCGCTGTGGTGGAGACCGCCGGCGGCGAGGTGCGGGAAATCCAGGTGGATATGGATATGCTGGCTTTGCAAGGCAAATACCTGGCTCCCCAACAGATTTCGGGCGCAATCCAGGCCTCCAATATCGATATCCCTGGCGGCTCTGTCCCCGAGGGTGAAAAAGATGTACTGGTGCGCACGCCCGGCGATATCAACACCCTGGAAGATGTGGAAGATGTGGTCGTCAGCCAACGCGGAGCGCCTGTGCGCGTGCGCGATGTTGCCAGCGTCACCGATGGTTTTGAGTCGAGGGATAGCTATTCACGTATCAATGCTGTGGATGCGGTGGTGATCAATGTCTTCAAACAGAGCGGTAGCAACACCGTTCGCGTCGCTGATAGAGTCAATGACGAGTTGGCCAAGATTCAGAGCGCAAACCCCCAGATTGAGATCGCTTCAGTAACCGATTCCTCGGTTTTTGTACAAAACGCCGTTGACGATGCTATCAACGACACCATTTGGGGAGCCGTTCTGGCCACAATCGTTGTCTTATTCTTCTTCCGCAACGTTCGCAACACCTTCATTACCATGATCGGTCTGCCCGTTATCTTGATTGGCACGATTTGGGGTATGGACTTATTCGGCATCTCTCTGAACATGATTTCGTTGCTGGCCCTGGCGATGGTTGTCGGTTTGGTGATCGATGACGCTATTGTTGTGCGCGAAAACATTTTCCGTTGGATCTCAATGGGTTTTTCGCCCAAGGAGGCATCCAGTAAGGCCACGTCCGAGGTGTCGTTGGCGGTGCTGGCCACCAGTGCCACGATTCTGGCGGTGTTTTTGCCGGTTGCATTTTCCACCGGTATGGTCGGTCAGTTCATGCGAGACTTTGGTTTGACCGTTTCCATCGCCATTGTCATCTCGACCTTTGAAGCGCTAACCCTGGCGCCGATGATCAGTGCTTATTTCTTTGCCACCGGAAAGAAGAAATCCAAGGACAAGAAAAAGGGGAAAGAAGAAGATGCTGAGGCCCAGGAATCGGTCATGATCGAAGACGGCATCGTAATCGATGACATTCAGGTCGAAGAAGAAGCGGGCCAGGGTTGGATGTATCACCTGTACGGCGGGATGCTCAACTGGACATTGGACCACAAACGAATCACCGTGTTGCTTAGCATCATCATCGTCGGCATCAGCTTGTTAAGCTTCCCCTTCGTCAATAAAACACTGTTGGCCAATATCGACGAAGGCCAATTTACAGCTTCGCTGATCTTGCCTGCCGGCACCCGGCTGGAAGTGACCGATGAACAAGCGATGGTTGTCGAAGATGGCATCCTGGCCCATCCTGATATCGAAAGTGTATTCACCACCGTGGGGCGACAAGGAGCATCAGAAGAAGCGACTTTCCTGGTTGAGGTGAAGGATGGCACCGAAACCCGGGCGGTGATGGATGAGACCCGGGCGCAGCTCGCTGAAGTTCCCGGCTTGTCGTTCCAGGAAAGTGGTGGCGCCTTCAGCTTCGGCATCGGCGGTCTGGCTGGCCGCGATATCGTCGTAGAGGTCAAATCCGATAATGGATCATCGGACACGCTCGAAGCCGGAGTCGACTACATGGCCAGTGAACTATCGAAGATCCCTGGTCTGACTGATATCGAACACAGCTATCGAACCGGTAAACCTGAAATGTCCCTGGAAGTTGATCATGAACGGGCGGCGCAGTATGGTCTCAGTTCCGCCTTTGTCGGCGCCACCATTCGCACACTACTCACGGGCGATGTTGCATCGACCTACCGTGGCGAAGGCGAGGAGGCGGACATCCGTGTACGCTTGCAGGAGGAAGACCGTGCAGATCTGGAAGATGTGCTGAACTACAAATTAATGTCGCCAACTGGCCAGTTAGTGCCGTTGCGCAATGTGGCCACAGCCTCACTCAGCACGGGGCCGACCACCATCAGCCGCTCGGATCGCCAACCAACAGTAACGATTGGAGCCAATTATTCAGGACGCGGCGAAGGCGAGGTGTTGGTGGATGTGAACGACCTCCTGGCAACAGTACAGATGCCCGAGGGCACTACTGCTGAATTAGGCGGCCAGCTGGCCATGCAGCAAGAAGCATTCGGTGACCTTTTCGTCTCGTTGGGCCTATCCATCATCTTCGTGTACATGGTGCTGGCCAGCCAGTTCGGCAGCTTCACCCAGCCGGGCATCATTATGATCTCGATGCCTCTGGCGATCATCGGCGCGATCCTGGCGCTGCTGCTCACCGGCAACCCCATGGATATGACCGCTATGATCGGATTTATCATGCTCATGGGGCTGGCTACCAAGAACTCGATTCTGCTGGTGGATTTCGCCAACCAGGAACGTAAGCGGGGGGCGACAGCCGACCAGGCCATGCGCAAGGCTGGCCCGATTCGTCTGCGACCGATCCTCATGACCGCCATTTCTCTCATCGCCGGTATGATTCCCGTGGCGATGGGTCTTGGCGCTGGCGGTGACTTCCGTGCACCGATGGCCATCGGTATTATCGGCGGCATGACCACCAGCACCCTTCTTACGCTGTTTATCGTGCCTCTGGTCTATGCCATCTGGGTGGGATTCCAGGATCGCTGGACTGCACGTCGTGCGGCGAAGAAAGAGGCTGCGGAAACTATACCAGAGCAAGAGGTCGCGCCAGCGTAAAGGCTAGCTCAGTCGGACCGAAATGAAGCAGGGTTTGGCATTCACACTCTGTGTATAGGCGAATCCGTGATGCGCCGGGTTTTACGTTCAACCCGCCGAATCACGGATTCCGCTGGACACCCGACCATTAGAATGCATCACCACATCCCAGAGGTCTCTCTGTATAAAAAGGAAAAACCAATGGCCAAACGACAATCAGACAGCAATCAAGGCGATGTCAATACTGTGAAGGACCTGAATACGCCAACCGTATCCCCGCTTCCCGAACATGGCAGTTGTTTTGTGTGCGGGACGGAGAACGAAAAGGGCATGGGCGTTGTCTGGTGCGTGCAAAAAACGCCCGCGGCGCAGCATGACGATG
>Ga0209013_10005823_pt1 | contig 10562 bp, 6 predicted proteins | sample Cruoilmetagenom2_FD_187291 | JGI IMG/M metagenome (GOLD analysis project Ga0209013, IMG submission 187291) | Oil polluted marine microbial communities from Coal Oil Point, Santa Barbara, California, USA - Sample 2 (SPAdes) (version 2) | ecosystem: Environmental > Aquatic > Marine > Oil seeps ...
CACACACGCAAAAGATTTTTTCTCCAGGCTCCAGTCCCATGAGCAATGCAGCCCGCATGGATGGGTTGACAACTCCCTTGTGATGAATTTTCTTTGAAAGATAAGCAAACTTAAAGGTTTCCGCAAGACTGTTTACGGTACTAAAGTAGTGCATGACCTTATCATGGGGTTTATTAGGTGCTATATAAGTCCCTTTACCGGGTATTCTGAAAATAAGCCCTTCATTTTTTAGTGCGGCAAACGCCTGTCGAACCGTTGTGCGACTTACGCTGTACTCTTTACAGAGTTCATTTTCAGTGGGTAACGGTACATCAAGGGGAAGAACGTCTGATAAAATTTTCTTTCTTAGTAATTGCTGCAGTTGATAGTAAAGTGGGATCTGATCTCTTTTTAAACGCATTGATTATTTCCTGATGGCTTCGATGTATTATGTTACTATATTATAATATTTATATTATAAACCCAATTTAAATTATAATAATTTTTCTTTAATAGTGTCAAGACATTTATCCGTTGTTTAAATTAAATTCAATACCTTTTGGATAATATTTCCAGATGTAATTCCATATTTTTCCAGCACATCACCTCCAGGAGCCGAAGTGCCGAATTGAGAAATCCCTATCATAAAACCTCCGGCTCCGGCATATCGTTCCCAGCCCATGGTAATCCCAGCCTCTATGGTCACCCGTACCTTGACATCTGGCGGCAAAATCCTGTTCCTGTAACTCATCGATTTTTCCTCAAACTTCTCCCAGCTCGGCATACTTACAACTCGTATTGAGACACCTTTTTTTGCAAGCTCCAGCTTCGCCTCCAGGGCAATATGTACTTCAGAACCTGTGGCTATAAGTATGGCATCGGGCTTACCATCTGATTCGGATAAAATATATGCGCCACTGGAAAAAATACCCACCGAATTATCCCTTTTTAAAACGGGTAATTTTTGACGGCTTAAAATCAATGCAACGGGACCTGAATTATTCTTTATAGCCTGGATCCAGGCATCTGCAGTCTCTTCGGCATCCGCAGGTCTCATAACAGTGAGGCCGGGAATAGCACGAAGTGCTGCAATCTGCTCAACAGGCTGATGGGTGGGCCCGTCTTCCCCCACTGCTACACTGTCGTGGGTAAATATATAAATTAACGGAAGCTTCATAAGCGCTGCAACACGTATGGAGGGTCGCATATAATCAGCAAAAACAAGAAAAGTTCCGCCATAGGGACGAACTCCATTATGAAGAAACATGCCTGACATAATCGCTCCCATGGCATGCTCCCTTACTCCGAAGCGAATATTACGGCCAATGTATGAATTCTTTTGAAATTCATCAAAAGAATCAAGATATGTTTTATTGGAAGGGGCCAGATCCGCAGATCCACCGATTAAAGTGGGAATTTTTTCGGCAAGGCAATTTAAAACTTTTCCGGATGCTCCCCTGGTTGCAAGAGGGCCATCTGTATCCGTAAACTTGGGGATCGCATCTTCCCACCCCTGTGGGAGAAAACCGCTTACAGCATCGATCCATTCTTTTGATAATTCAGGATATTTTTTTGTGTATCTGAGATGTAAATCCTTCCATTCTGCTTCTGATTGGCCACCTGCAGTAATCGAATCCGAAAAATTATCATAAACCTCTTCAGGAACATAAAAGGATTGATCCTCCGGCCATCCAAGATTTTTTTTGGTCAACCTGATCTCTTCAACACCCAGGGGGGATCCATGGGCATCGGATGAATCCTGCTTATTTGGACTTCCAAAGGCAATATGGGTACGGAGTATAATAAGAGACGGCTTTTCATTTTCAGACTTGGCGGCAACAAGAGCATCATATACTGCATCAACATCATTACCATCATCAACACATACAACCTGCCACCCATATCCCTTGAATCGGGCTGAAACATCCTCTGTAAAAGTTATGCCGGTCTCACCTTCTATTGAAATTCTGTTATCATCATAAATGGATATCAACCTGGACAACCCAAGATGCCCGGCAAGGGAAGCAGCTTCGGAAACAATACCCTCCATCATGTCTCCATCACCGCAAACAGCATATGTATGGTGATCAACAATATCAAATCCTGGTCTGTTAAAACGTGCTGCAAGATGACGTTCGGCCATGGCCATCCCCACAGCATTTGCAAAGCCTTGCCCCAGGGGACCCGTTGTTGTTTCAACTCCAGGGGTATGACCGTATTCCGGGTGTCCTGGAGTTTTACTCCCCATTTGGCGAAAATTTTTTATATCATCCATGGTCAAACCATAACCGGAAAGAAAAAGAAGGCTGTATAAAAGCATGGATGCATGGCCCCCTGAAAGGACAAAACGGTCCCTGTCAAGCCAGTCAGGATTTTTTGGGTTATGCTTCATGATTTTTGTCCACAAGACATATCCGGCCGGGGCAAGCCCCATGGGAGCTCCCGGGTGGCCTGAATTTGCCTTTTCAATGGCATCCATCGACAGGGTACGAATGGTATTAATACTAAGATTATCAATATTTTTTATGGAACTATTATCATTCATTTATAGATTCTCCTGAAATGTTATCAAATTCTAAAGGGGTATTGACTACAATCCTCTCATCCATTCGGGTTTTAATTTAATTTCACCGGCAAGTGCATCGTCGATGCGTTTTAATGTTGATTCTTTATCTCTGGGAAATACTGCCCGTATTGGAAGATAATTTGAAGCGTGGTTCGCATGGAAAAGCCCTCTGGATAAGTTGGTGGCTTCGATCATAGCTCTTAATTCTTTAAGCATTTCTTCAGGCTGTAAAAGAACAAAATTTCCTTCTTTATGCTCTTTATATAATTTGGCCCTCGGATAAATCATGAGACTTAAAGCGCCAACATATTCAGGATCTATTGCACTTAGCACCCTTCCTGTCTCCTCTGCATGGATCATTGACCTTGCAGCCTGGGCTATACCCAGAAGTACTGTTATGGAAAGTTTCACTCCTGCAGCCCTGATTCTTTTCCCCATATCAATCATGGTTTTGGATGTGGCTCCCTTTATAATATTTTTCAGGGTAACATCGTCCCCAGTCTCAAGACCCATATATGCTATTCCCAGGCCGTGGGCTTTAAGTTCTTTGAGTTCCTCCAGGGTTTTCAACTTAATCCCTTTGGTATTGGCATAGGTCCCCACCCGTGTAACCCAGGGGAGCTGTGTTTTTATCTCTTTTAAAATTTTAAGGAGCCTGACCTGGGGTATAATCAAAGCATCCCCATCGCATAAAAAAAGTCTGCGCTGACGTTTGCAGTACTTTGCAGCAAAGGCAATATCCTCAAAAATAATATCGTCCGGTTTAATCCTAAACCTCTCACCATCATAAGCACCACAGAAGGTACATTTATTATGTGAACATCCCACCGTAACCTGAAGCAAAATACTGTTCGCCTCGCTTGGGGGTCTTATGATATTTCCTTCATAATGCATATTTGCTCTCTCCTAAAAGATAAAATCTCTGCTTTTTTCACACAAACTCTATTCCCTTACGCCCATTTATGCGTAAGCTTTATGGTTTAATCAGATTATAGCTATAATCGGGTATAATTACTCAAAATTTATCTTTTTATGTTAATATTTTATATTATAATGTATTAATAGTCTTTTTTAATTTTTATTATTTGTACACAAATTCTTCTAAAGTATAATCATTCTTGCTTCTAAAGCAAATTAAAAAGGTAATAATATCATGCTTCTTAATCTTATTTTCTTTTCCTTGGGACTGATGCTGCTTTACCATGGAGCATCATGGCTTGTAAAAGGGTCATCCACCCTTGCAAAAAATCTTGGCATACGGCCCATTGTAATCGGGCTCACTGTTGTAGCTTTTGGAACTTCCGCTCCTGAACTTTTTGTAAGTGTTATCTCATCAATTCAAGGTAAAAGCATGATAGCTGTGGGAAATGCCGTGGGGAGCAATATATGCAACATCGGCCTGGTGCTGGGACTTACAGCCCTGTGTAATCCTATTATCACCAAGAAATCGGTGGTAAAATATGATATCCCGATAATGATCGGGATATCCTTTTTCCTTTTATTAATTTCACTTGATTCACAATTAAGCAGGATTGACGGTTTTATTCTGTTTTCAGGAATAATTATCTACACTTTTTTCAATTATTATTTTTCTGCAGGGAAAGCCAAAACAACAGATGCAAATCAGGAGCCTTTAATTTGCAATGTTGAAAAAAAAAAATTTACCTCAACAAAGTATGGACAGATTATTCTTATAATGCTTGGCATTTCCGGAATAATTGCAGGAGCCGACATCCTTATTAATGCAGCTGTCAAAATAATGCAAGCATTTGGTGTTAATGAAAAATTTATTGGGTTAACCATTGTAGCTTTTGGGACTTCTCTTCCCGAACTTGCAACTTCTGTTGTCTCTGCTTTAAAAAAAGAGATGGATATAAGTATAGGAAATCTGATAGGGAGTAATGTTTTTAATATTTTAAGTGTCCTGGGTGCAGCATCCTTAATCAGGCCTATTCTAATAAATGGCGGGTTTATTGAAAGTGGTCTCATTTATGACTACCTCGTTATGATATTTATCTCCATTCTTTTGTGGTGGATGCTGATAAAAAAACCTGTTGTCAGCAGAACAAATGGTGCCATGCTTTTAACTGCTTATATCGGCTATATTATTTACTTGAATTTGGCTTGACAAAACAAAGATTTTTTATTAGTGTAAACAGGTTGATTATGTATCAAATTTATATATAGATTATATACCATTTTTTAATGGTTAATTGATGTTAAAAAAATAATATAATGGAGGATTTAACAAATGGGAAATTTGGTAGCACCTCACGGTGGAAAAGGTTTAGTCTGCTGTCTGCTGGAAGGGGCGGAACTTGAAGCAGAAAAGAAAAAAGCTGCGACTTTAAAACAGATTACAATAACACCTCGTGAAGAAGGTGATCTTATTATGATGGGAATTGGCGGCTTTAGTCCTCTTAACGGGTTTATGACTAAAGCTGACTGGAAAGGCGTATGTGACGATTTCCTCCTTGCTGACGGAACCTTTTGGCCCATACCTGTTACCCTTTCTGCAGATAAATCTAATGCAGATGGAATAAATATTGGTGACGAGATTGCCCTGGTTTCAGAAAGCAGTGAAATAATGGCCACCATGAAGGTCACTGAAAAATTTGAAATGACCGAGGCCGACAAAAAATACGAATGTGAAAAAAATTACATGGGCGAAGGAACAGCAACACCTGAAGAATTCTGGAAAATCGCAAAAGATGATCACCCGGGAGTTCAGATGGTAATGGCTCAAAAAGATGTAAATCTTGCCGGACCCGTTAAAGTTTTAAGTGAAGGGGATTATCCTGAAAAGTATGCTGAGGTTTACTTGAGACCTGCAGAGTCAAGAAAACTTTTTGAAGATAAAGGATGGAGTGAAGTCGCAGCACTGCAGCTTAGAAATCCCATGCACAGATCCCATGAATACCTTTGCAAAATTGCTGTGGAAGTATGCGACGGTGTTTTTATCCATTCCCTGGTTGGAAATCTGAAACCTGGTGATATTCCGGCTGAAGTCCGTGTTAAATGTATTGATGCTCTTGTTAAAAATTATTTTGTTGAAGAAAATGTGGTTCAGGGCGGGTATCCCCTTGACATGCGTTATGCAGGCCCCAGAGAAGGACTCCTCCATGCAACATTCCGCCAGAATTACGGATGCTCAAAAATGATAATCGGCCGTGATCATGCCGGAGTTGGTGATTTTTATGGAATGTTTGAAGCACAGACAATCTTCGATAAAATTCCTGCACCTGCAGAACCTGGCAAGGCTCTTCTTTGCGTACCTTTAAAAATAGACTGGACTTTTTACTGCTACAAATGTGACGGAATGGCATCCCTTAGAACCTGCCCCCACTCTAAAGACGACAGAGTTCTCCTTTCAGGTACACTGCTGAGAAAAGGCCTGTCAGAAGGAACAGTTATACCGGATCATTTTGGCCGTGAAGAAGTCCTTGAGATACTCCGAGAATACTATGCGGGACTCACTGAAAAGGTCGAAATCAAGACTCATAAAGCTGCAACAGGCAGCTAAAAAAATCTGCTTGCAGAGTCTGATTATATTGCTGCCGTAAAAAAAAAGGGGAAGACTTTTTTAATAAAAGTCTTCCCCTTTTTTATTTTCGGTCCTAAACTTTCAGCGGAATCTTTATTTCCTGTTGCCGTACTCCGCATAGGTCATGGCAACTGTTCTGTAAACCACATGCGCAAGTTTCGAATAGGGCAAAAAGGCAAATAAATTAAATACCAAAACCAGGTGAATTAAATATACGCCATAAGTCACCCCGGCAAGCCCTGCCATCCTTGTCATTTCGGAAAGTAATCCCGTAACGCCCAATCCTAAAACAAGACCCAGAAGATACCAGTCTTTATAAACTGTGGTCTGGTCTGTTTTTGTCAGCCTGCTTTTAATCATGAGCCCGCTTCCAATAACAAGAAAAATACCTGATATATTGGCAAGCCATTTAACAGGATTCAACTGGCTGTAAGGACCGGGTATATGAAAAAGATATAAAACAACAAAGAAAATATTTGTTACCACAAATAGCCCTATAAAGGCATATAGAACCATCATATGTGAAGTTTCCCGTTCTTTGTTCTCAGTGCACTGGGAAAATTTATCATGCTTTAATATTGCAGGGATAACCTTTATTAAAGCCTGAATCATTTTCTTTATATTTAAATCTTCTTTATCGGTCTTCCCTTCCATGAGAGCATTTTCATGAATATCGACAATAAATCTTTTTAACCCCAATACAAAATTTATAAGAACCCATCCGGCAAGGGGAACAAAAACAAGATCAACAAACCATGTTGAAATAAAATCTGCATGGGCTATTACACCATCGTGGCCTCCATGGGACCATTCAAGTCCAATTGCGTGAAAAATGCTGGACATGGTACCACCGCAAAAAACCGTAATAAATGCAAGAATCGCAAAAAGTGCCGCTGGAATTCCAAAGAGAATATGAAGTTTTTTAGGGTCATTTACAGCTGCCCCTATTCTTTTTGAAAGGGCATATTCAGAGATTGCATAAGATCGAACTGCACTTAAAACGTCACCAGGTCTTGCGCCGCGGGGACACAGGGTGGAGCAGTCTCCGCATTGATGGCAAAGCCAGATATCTCCGTTTTTAACAAGTCTGTCCTTTAATCCCCAGGATGCAGCCATCATCTCTTTTCTGGGGAAAGGCTTATTTTCAGGGGAAATGGGACATGCGACCGAGCATGTGGCGCATTGAAAACATTTTTTTAATGTATCCCCCCCAAGTCCGATAATTTGTTTGACAAAATTGACATCGGGCTCGACAAGACACCTTTTAGTCATATCAACACCTCCTGTAATTTTAAAAAAACAATTGTTAAACCGTTTTTTAAAAAAACATATTTAATGATTGAAGATTGAAAATTCAATCTTCAATCAATTTAAATCAAATACTTAAAATCCCTTGAAGGGATTCGGACCCAAGTCTTCAATTATTTCTGCAAATTCATTAATTATCTGGGGAAGCTTATCATAATCATCTATCGCCACTTCATACTGTGCAACCCGTTCTTCTTCCAGAGCAAGACTCGATAATGCTTCACCTATCTTCTGCATCCTGACATCTGCAAGTTCACTCCCCTTGACAAAATGACACTGATAATCGTCTCCGTGCTTGCATCCCAGGAGAAAAACGCCATCCATTCCCTGGGAAAGGGCATCTTTAATCCAGATAACATTTACTGAACCTAGGCATCTCACAGGAATAAATCTTACCTCGGCAGAGTAATTAAGTCTGTTTAAACCAGCAATATCAAGGGCAGGATAAGCATCATTTTCGCAAACCAGACAGAGGATTCTCATGGGGGGCTCGTCATAATCATCTTCAGATGGTACTCCAATGGCCTTTACCATGGATCCCACACTGTCAACATTATAGTCAGCAAAACCTATTATACGTTCAGGGCAAGCTCCCATACATGTTCCGCAACGCCTGCAGCGTGTGGGATTAGGTTTAGGTGTCCCTTTTTCATCATCATCAAGGGCACCAAAGGGGCATTCCTCTGTACATCTTTTGCACTGGGTGCATCTTTGAAAAAAGAAATCAGGAAAAGTCATATCACCAGATCTCGGGTGAACTGACACGCCCCTGTTAACAGACTCAACACACTGAATCGCCTTTAACGCCGCACCCGATGCATCCTCGATGGATTCCTCCATGGTCATCCCCCGACGGATAGCACCAGCAGCATAAATACCTGTTCTTTGGGTCTCATAGGGAAAGCAGATAAAATTGGAATCTGCATAATCATCAAAAAGCGCATTATCCCTGAAACCTGGTCCCTGCCTGTAGGCAAGATTAATAACAGGATCATCAGCGGTTACAGGAACCATGCCGGAAGCAAGAACCAGCATATCTGCCTTTATCTGGATCTCTTCTCCCAAAAGTGTATTGTCAGCCTCCACCAGAAGACTTCCACCACCATTGGAAACGTTTACGACTTCACCCTTGGTCAAAAATATTCCCTCAGTCTGCTGCAGACCTTTGTAAAAATTTTCAGATAGGCCGGGGGTTCTCATATGCTGATAGATTACATAGGCTTTGCCGTCTTCATAATCTTCGCAAACATATTTAGCCTGTTTTAAAGCCACAAGACTTGTTACCGAACCTGTATATGAAAAATCAGAATCGTCATCACTCTTTCCTGGACTTTGAACAAACACAACAGATTTAGCCTCTTTACCATCAGAGGGTCTTACTATCTTCCCTGCCTGTGCTATCTTTTCAAACTGTACATTTGTAACAACATCAGGAATTGTTCCATATCCGAGATGGGAAGCAACCCCTGATTCAAGCTCATCAGGTCTCCATCCAGCCGCAAGAATAACAGCTCCAAAGAGTTCTCCATCAGGATCAAGGGACAAAATATCCTCTTTACCCTTGTTAAATTCCAGATAACGCTCCTGAAGCTTTTCAACATCGAGATCCTTACCATTTTCATCCACCTTCATTTCATCAGGAAGTGGAAAGGGGACATCAAAAGCAACGGTCTCACCAGGTTTTTTTAAGGTTACGGTAAACTCACCAGGCTGGCCTGCTATACGGGCAACAAGAGTACCTGTTTTTACGGTAATATTGGAATCATCCTCAACCTGTTTGATCATAGACTCGATAACAGGGGGGACCAGATCGTCATAGGGTTCGGCAACAGGTATCTGTTTTCTGACTTTTGAAGCAAATCCCCCCAATGAGGACTCTTTCTCCACTATTGTAACTGAATAACCTGCAAGGGAAGCATCCAAAGCTGCAGAAATACCTGTGATCCCTCCACCTATAACAAGTATTTTTTTACTTATACTCTCCAAAAGAAAAGGTTCAGGCAGATTAATCTTTTCAACCTTGGCCATGCTCATCTTTAGATAATCTTCAGCAAGCATCTGCAAAGAATCAAAATGCTCTTCATCATCTTTCTGGTCTTCCGTTAAAGCAGGATACTCCGACCTTGGGTGCGTCCATACAACCTGCTCCCTTAAATTTACCCGATCAACAATGCATCCATCGAACTTGAAAACATCGTAATTTACACGGCGGGAGCAGCCCGCTATTATAAGTGTATTCACACCATCATCAGAGATATCTTTTTTTATAAGGTCAATCCCCTCTTTCGAGCATAAAAACGGATGGGTTTTTACAGGAAAGCCTTCTTCTTCAGGCACATCACATAACTCATCCATAACAAGGGCATCGCCGATTCCGCAGCCTGTGCAAATAAATACACCATATTTTTTATCCATGGTTTATTCTACCTCCTCACCAGAGTTTGTATAGCCTTTAATGCCATGCCGGTTGCGTTCTGGTTAGACGAAACCACATCAGCAGGCTTGTTGGCACAACCTGCTCCAAAGATACCGCCTTTTTTAAAGTCGTTTATTATAAATCCATCATCATTATATTTTAAATCTGCAGAAAGCTTTGCATCTTTAGCTGTGGGCTGCATTCCTGTTGCCAGAACAATCATATCTGCGGTCTGATTTATTTTTTCACCGGTGATGGCATTTTCAGCTGTTACAGTAATATTACCGGTTTCAGGATCTTCAAGAACTTCCGCAACCTTCCCTTTGATAAAAATTACATTTTTATCTTCTTTTATTTTTTTATAAAATTTTTCATACTTATAACCAGGAGTTCTCAAATCTATATAAAAGATATATATCTTTGCATCGGGATACTGCTCTCTGATATACGTGGTATGCTTTAATGATGCCATGCAGCATATGTATGAACAATATGGAAGGTGGTTTTCATCCCTGGAGCCGGCACATTGTACAAAAACAACACTTTCAGGCTCTTTCTGATCAGAGGGACGCAATATTTTTCCCCCTGTGGGGCCGTTTGTTGATGCCATTCTTTCAAGCATCATATTAGTTACTATATTTTTATATTTCCCGAATCCAAGATTATCAATTTTGGCGGCATCGTAGGGCTCCCAGCCCGTTGCCCATACTATGACCCCAACATTAAGATTAAGGGTCTTCTCCTCCATA
>Ga0209013_10005824_pt1 | contig 10561 bp, 10 predicted proteins | sample Cruoilmetagenom2_FD_187291 | JGI IMG/M metagenome (GOLD analysis project Ga0209013, IMG submission 187291) | Oil polluted marine microbial communities from Coal Oil Point, Santa Barbara, California, USA - Sample 2 (SPAdes) (version 2) | ecosystem: Environmental > Aquatic > Marine > Oil seeps ...
TTGTCATGAGAGAAAGTTTTTTTGTTGTGCAACTCAAAGATAATTTGAGATACTTAAATTCTTTCTCTCTTTTTTAATCGTTTAGGACGCGATTGGTTTAAAAACTAGAATAAAATAAAGAAAATATCATTTTAGTTTATTTTTAGTAGTGCAAGGAAATAAGGCGTTCTCTCCTCGGGCCTCGGCAAAAAGTTCGCCAGGGGTTCCAAAATCTTTTTGCCCATTTTCGCTGTTTTTTAACTTGGGTTCTTCATTTTTAAATAAAGGGTCTTAATGGGCAAAAAGCATTTGTCACAGTATTGCTACTTTATTAGTTTTAATCAAATTAGGTCTGGTGTGAATTGTCCCTTGCTTTAGTTAGAGGTGTTTTATTTTGCCGCAACCCTGTCATACTTTTCGCACTCAACCTTTCGTCGTTCACAGCAATTCCCGGCTTCCTTGTCTCGTGGTCTAAGCCTCAGCTTCTGGTATTCAAATTCAACAACGGTAGCAATTACAAATTAGTAGTACGAATTAACCAAAAACCACCAGGCAAAAAAGCCTTCATTGCTAACTTTAGGCTCGCCTGCTGGGTCGGGTGCTAGCAGTTTTGGTCATCTTTTTTGAGCGGCCACGGGCAGTCCTTTTCCCTGGCAAAAATTTTGTCATTCTGCATATCTGTAAAAACATCAATAAAGGAGTGGGAGAGTGCTCTTATCAGAAATTATCACACACAAAATTTTGTGCCGGTCAAAGCCCTTTCCCTACGCACCCGAGGCAAGGATCTCCCACGCACAAATCCTTTCTTTCTTCTAAACACAAGCTACCCCAAAAAGAAAAGCATTCTCCCAGGCTATCCTTCCCCCGGCAACATCCAATACTGCTTCAAAAAAGCCGCCAAAAACTACTGGCTGGCAATCGCAGGTAAAATACCTGCTTTACTTGCCAGTCACACCCTTCCACTCGCAGACGGCTCGCAGCCTTGAAGAAACTTTCGGCTCATGACCACCACCAACCCCACTACCACCCATTTTTAATGCAGGCATTAAAAACAAAAATGAAGAATAAGTAGTTGAGTGTAATAGGTTTCAGAAGGAACAGGTGAAAGATTTAAACTGATAGCAGGAAAACAATTTCGGTAAATTGTTAAGATTCCTTCTCTCTGATAGGCAAAGTTATTTCCTTGTAAGTGTAATTAGCAGCTTTTTTCTACGCATAAGGTTTTTCCCTGCACAATCAAGTAAAGCTCAAGCCTTCGGTTTTGATAGATTTTTTGATTCAGTAGATTTGAATTTTAAGGAATAAAAAAATCTACCAAAAAGCTTGACATGCCACCCGCATTACGGAAAATGAAAGATGCTTATCAGGGAGAAGGAAAAGCAGTAGAGTAGAAGGATAGCATCTAAATATTAGTTTTTTTATTTTATCAGAAATTATAAAACACAATCATTCTTCATTTCACAAATATTAATTTATAGCAGAATGATGTAAGGTAAAGTAAATCAATCTGTTGATTCGCTATTTTATGAAAAAGATACGTATGTTTGGATTAAATATTAACCAAATCATATTTATATGAATAAAATATCATCATTTCTGATAGGAAGCCTAAGCACTATTGGTATGGCAGAATCCTTTGGAACACAGCCCGAATTGCTACATGCTACTCAATCCATAAATATGGATAGTAAGGAAGCAGTAATTTCTGTAATAGGAGGGGCTATCTCCACAATAATTGTTGCCTTATTAAAACGCTGGTGGAAAAAATTAGATGAACGACGGATACATAAAGGTAATACTTCCTAGGTGTTAGCTCTGTACCTGTCCCAATTCTATGTTAATTAATCTATTATTACTAACCAAAATCTATTAATGTTATGGGAAAATATTCTCAAGGGATCCTGGGCCCATTCTCAGGAAAAGTAGGAAGTGTTGTTGGCAGTAGCTGGAAAGGTGTAAATTACATCAAGTCGCTTCCGGGTCCAAATACCTCCAATACGGAGAAGCAACAGGAGCAAAGAAGCCGGTTCAAATCGGTTGTTAAGATGGCATCATTGCTTTTAGCAACTCTGATTCGTCCGGTATGGAATCTTTCATCCGGTAGAATAACCGGTTATAACCTCTTTGTGAAGACCAATATCAATGCCTTTGATCAGGATGGTGATTTGGTAAATCATTCCGATTTTCATGCATCTGTTGGTACTTTGGCCCTTCCGAGCGGACTGGCCATTCAAGATGATGTGGATGTTAGTTCCGGAATTATTGTATCCTGGATCAACGAAAGTGGCAGCGGAATTGGTAATAATGATGACGACCTTCACTTAGTTGTAGTAAAGTACGATGAAATTCATGTTTTGCATCCAAGAAACGTGCGTTCCGATCAATCAGCGGAGCTAACTTTACCAGTAAGCCCAGGAACGGTTCATATTTATGCCTACTTCGGAAAGGCTAATGGAAGTCAATTTTCTACGGATAGCTATCAGGAAGTCATCTTGACCTAAGCTAGGTTGAAAATACGATGCTCTAAACTGCTGCGAATTTCGTAGCAGTTTTTTGTTTTTAATGCTTTAAAAAGAAAAAAATGTTGCTACCATGTTGCTACCGGTAGATTAATTAGATGATGTTTCATCTATTTTAATACTTGGGCAAGTCTAAAATCTGATAATATTAATTTAACAACAAAAACCCTTCTGAAAGTTCTGTATGACCAGTGAATCAATAAGTTGATGGATTGATTAAATGAAAAAAGCAGCTAAAAAATAGCTGCTTTTTTTGCGGAGAGAGAGGGATTCGAACCCTCGGAACCCTTTTGAGGTTCACACGCTTTCCAGGCGTGCCAGTTCAGCCACTCCTGCACCTCTCCAAAGGATGTTTGTGTGGCACAAAAGTAGAAGAAAATTGCGGATTACAAAAAAATATTATGAGAAAAATAGATGCGATGAATTTATAAATTCTCATTGCATTTATCATGAACAAGTTACGAATAATGATTTATGGTTTTCTAAGATTTTGCTACATAAAAAAAGCACCAAAGTTTTTTAACTTTAGTGCTTTTAATCAGCGGAGAGAGAGGGATTCGAACCCCCGGTACCTTGCAGTACAATGGTTTTCAAGACCACCGCATTCGACCACTCTGCCATCTCTCCTGATGACGGGTGCAAATGTAGAATAAATAATTAGCTTACAAAAATTTCAATCACATTATTTTGAATGAACCAATACTATCATCGGAAATAAAAATATAGCATTTTGTATCTGAAAATATTACGTGCATTTATATGAATTGGAAATTTAATTTATTGATGTAAATCTAATTCATTTAGCATGTATAAGGAATGTTCTATCGTTTTAAATATCTCAGAACAATATTCATTTACAGCTTTCGGACTTCCGGGCATAGTGTAAATAAGAGTCTTGTTCATAACACCGGCAACAGCTCTACTAACTAATGCATTCGGTTTCTCTATTCCGTATTTTACACGTATTAACTCCATTATACCTGGAATTTCTTTAGTGATATATTTTCTCACTACATCAGGTGTGATATCTTTTGGTCCTATTCCTGTTCCTCCTGTAGTAAGTACCAAATCAAAATTATTATTTTGAGCTCTTTGAAGTAAATCTGCTAATGCTTTCTCCTGATCAGGGATGATTACTTTTTCGATTTGATAATGGCGATGCCGGGAGGTAAAGAAATCGACACATAGTTTTTCCATTAGAGGTCCGCTTTTATCAGCATATTCACCTCTGCTGGCTCGATCACTCAATGTAATTATCATGGTTTTAATAATTCGGGGTTGATAGTTTAAAACATCTCCGGCTTGTAATTTACCCCCATTTATTACTCTGCAAAAAATACCTTCTTTGGGCATTACACAGTTTCCAATTTCGCGGAAAATACTGCAATTATCTCCATGACATTTCTTTCCTATTTGAGTTACTTCCAATTCAATTTCTCCTATACAAAATCGATCTAAAGGAGCAGTATGATACAACAAAAGTCCTTCTGTTGTAATATTTTCTGCAAATTCCCCGAATTGAATCTCCCGATGAGCCTCTTTGGAAAATTTATCAATACTTTCTTTTGCTAACAGACTAACTTGTCGATGCCATTTACCCGAATGGGCATCCGTGGCAACTCCTAAAGAGTTTAATTCAATAAAGTCAACTGGCTTTTTAATAATCCCTTTTTTCTCGGAAATATTAACTGATAATACAGATACTTTTTTTTCGCTCATTTATTAGTTATTTTAGATCAGTTTTAGTTTTCTCAATTAGACTGATATTACCCATCACCATCGTTTTATCCACTGCTTTGCACATATCATAGATAGTTAATAAAGCAACACTTGCTGCCGTTAAAGCTTCCATTTCTACACCGGTTTGACCAATACATTTAACTTTTGTACTTACTTTAACTCCTTTTTCTATAAGTCTGCACTTAACCTCTACTTTTGTGATCATCAATGTATGACATAAAGGGATTAAATCACTGGTTTTCTTAGCAGCTTGAATTCCTGCTATTTCGGCGACAGTTAATACATCACCTTTTTTCATGGAGTTTTCCTTGATTAAATCTATTGTTTTATCATTTAATTGAATAAATCCTGTTGCTTTGGCTTCTCTTATTTGGGGATTTTTATTACCCACATCTACCATGTTGGCTTTCCCTTCTTTATCGATATGACTAAATTGGCTCATCTTAATTTGTATAAATACTCAATTTAAAAGTATAATTTTCATTTTGGAAGATAATATTCAACCTCCAATGCCATAAAAACTGCCATTTTCATTCTTACTGCCTGATAAAGGTTTTTTATTTATCGATCGATCAATAGCTTCTCGTGCTCCAAGTTTTTTAAAATCAAATTCACTTGGATTAAATAGACATGGTTTTACTTTACCATTAGCTGTAAGTCTAATTCGATTGCATTCCACACAATTGCCTCCATTTCCACCTTCTACAATCGAAAAATCACCTGTAGCAAGATCCATTTGCTTGATAAATCTTAAATCTAAATTGTTTGATTTACAATAATTTCGAAGTTTTTCTAGGTCGTCCAAATCAGTTTCTTGCGTACGAACACAATTAATCTTGATAGGTTCTAGTCCTGCCATCTTAGCCGCTTTTATACCAGAAAAAACATCTTCAATATTACCTTTTCGAGTAATTGATTTATACTTTTCAGGATCCAAGGTATCCAAGCTGATATTCACACGTAATAACCCTGCTAAAGCCAAGTCATTTGCAAATTCAGACAAGAGGATTCCATTTGTTGTCATAGCAAGATCTTTTACACCTTCAATTTCGGCGATACTTTTCACCAAGTCAACGATTCCTTTTCGCACCAATGGTTCGCCTCCTGTAAGTCTAATTTTGTTAATGCCATGGCTAACTGCCTCTTTTACAAAATCAATAATTTGCTCAACGCTTAGAACGTCTTCATGCGCTATCAAATCGACGCCTTCTTCAGGCATGCAATATGTGCAGCGGAGGTTACAGCGATCCGTCACGGAAATACGCAAATAATTTATATCTCTATTAAATTTGTCTAACATATACGAATTCTCCTTCCATAAATTCATCTACTTCTCTAGGTACCATCATTATTCCATCAGCTTGTGTAAAAGCATTAATATGTGCTGATCCGTGATAATGAATAGGTACTACCTGATTATTGGCGTTAAAACGCACTGGTATAAATTCTAATCTTGTTGTATTTTTTCTTTTATAATGAGAAGCAATTGGCATTCGCACCATTGGTGCTTTATAATCTAAGCCCATTAGGCGATATAATAAGTGTTTTCCCAATAATTCAAATTGAACGAATGATGAAACTGGGTTACCAGGCATAGCAAATATATATTTACCTTTGCACGCAGCAAATACAGTGTGTTTCCCAGGTTTTACAGCAATAGTATGAAACCAAATATTAAAACCTAATTCTTTTAATATTTGGGGCACGTAATCATAGTCTCCAACCGAAACTCCGCCTGTAATAAGAAGCACATCATTTTCTTCCAGACAATTAATCATTGCATTTTTAGTAGCATCTTTTGAATCATCAACAATTCCGTAATAATTACCTTGTATTCTCATTTTTTGAAGTTGAGCTTGCAGATGCCATGAGTTTACATTTCTTATTTGGGAAATATCTGGTTTTTGAGAAGGTTCGACCAGTTCACTGCCAGTTGCCAAAACGGCCACTTTCGGCTGTTTGTAAACGAATGGATCTGCGCAACCAACGCTTGCCAATACAGAAATGTGTTGAGATTTTAACCTGGTTCCCTTGCGCAGAACTACTTCATTTTCCTGAACATCTTCACCTTTAATACAAATGTTTGATTTTGTGCTATCCTTTACAAATCGGATATGATGATCGTCAACTTGCTCGGTATGTTCAATCATAATCACCATATCAGCCCCTTCAGGAACCATTGCTCCGGTCATTATCTTGGAACATTGATTTTTACCAATAATATGTTTTGGTACACTTCCTGCAGCGATAATTTCTAAAACTTCAAGGGGATTTGATATGTCAGACTGTTTGCAAGCATACCCATCCATAGCAGATTTATGAAATGGGGGAATAGCCATATCTGAATGAACATCTTTTGCCAATACTCTATTTAAACAATTGGAGATATTAATTTGTTCTTTCTCCAATTTTTTTGTTGCATGCTTTACAGTTTCTAAAGCTTCTTTGAAAGTAATCATGTTGTTTGTTTTGTTATTACCCATTCCTGATTTTTAAACGAAATGTTCTGATAGGTCGTATTGAATTCTTTACCGTCGAATTCAATGCATTTATCGGCAATCTGTTCGTACCTAAAGGCTCTGGGTTTTATGTTTTTGTTGTTTTTTTTATTTACTACTAAAAATAAACCAGGTTGAATGATTTCACGCAATCCGCCTGATTCAATAATTATGGCATTATTTTTAGGGAGAATAGAATCAAAGTAATGAAGTACATCACTCAAATAGTCATCTTTCGTTTGGACGTAAAAAACCTTTTCGCTGCCAGCACTTAGTAAGCGATTGCTGTCTTTATTTCCATTAATGTCTTTTTCTTCGGCTATTTGAAAGTTGTTGTTTTGTCTGAGGATTTGGATTTCAGTTTTCAATTCATGAAAGTGAGGAGATATTTTGATACTTATAATAGGATAAGACTGCTTTAGATGAGCAATGATTTTGCAGGCCAATAAAGTTTTCCCGACATTTCTGCCAGTGCCTGCTATTAAAAGTATGTTTTTTCGAATCTCTTCCATAACTAAAAAAACTCCTATTTTGATAAAGAATAAGAAGTTTCTGTTTTAGTTTGGATAGCATTGAATACAATCGCAAAACAGATAAACTAATTTATCCGTTATTACTAAACACAAAATCTCCTTTCCAATTTTAGGATAAAATCCTTCGGGAGGCAAATAAGTTTCCTATATATTACCCATCGGTCAAGTATTCATACATCTTAAATTAAAATGCTTAGAAATACTAAACTCGGAGTTGATTTTTAAAATCAGTTAAAGTTATTAATATTAATGAATATACAAATGTGCAAGTGTTGTTAGCATCATTAAAATTGTTACAATAATTATTCTCAAATACATATTAATTGATTGTAATGGCAATGAATTAATATGTTTTGAGCAGATTTGTTTATTATAAATGTATTGAAAACAGTTATTAATTCGTAGTTATTTAGAATTAGTTTGATTATAAAGATTTTTAGTTGATTATATTTGTTCATCTGAATAAATTCAATTTTTATGGGAGATCACAATCATCATCATGGTGAACTAAAGGGACGAAATTTAGGTGTTGCTATATTGCTAAATATTGGGATAACAGTTGCACAGCTTATTGGTGGTTTTATTTCAGGTAGTCTGGCGCTATTATCAGATGCAATGCATAATTTCTCGGATGTACTTGCTTTGCTAATTAGTTGGTTTGCGAATAAATTATCCGAAAGGGAGCAGACAGAGAAGCAAACTTTTGGTTACAAGAGAGCTGAAATTCTTGCTGCTTTGCTTAATGCAGTATCTTTAATCGTAATTGCTTTTTTTCTCCTAAAGGAAGCGATACAACGATTTTCTAATCCAGCAGAAATTCAACCAGGTTTGGTGATGATTCTTGGTGCTTTGTCTATTTTATTAAATGGGTTGAGTGTGCTTTTAGTGAAAAATGATGCAAAAAATAATTTAAATATGCGTTCTGCATATTTGCATCTGCTGTCAGATATGATATCTTCAATTGCCGTTGTTTTAGGCGGATTTGCAATGTATTTATGGAATATTCCATGGGTAGATAATATCCTTTCTATAGCAATTGCACTCTATTTAGTTGTGTCGAGTTGGAATTTAATTTTGGAAAGTATTCGAATTCTAATGCAATTTGCACCTTTACATATTAATTTAAATGAAATTCAGACAAAAATTAAGTCGATATCTGAGGTTGAGAATATACATCATGTTCATGTATGGCAATTAGATGATAAGCATGTTAATTTTGAGGCTCATATAGGATTTAGGAAAGATTTAAAACTTAGTGAGGTGAATGCTGTTCTGTACGAAGTTGAGCACCTTCTAAATCATGATTTTAATATCGATCATGTTACTTTACAGCCAGAAATAAATGGTTCCTGTGCAGACGAAAAAATGGTAAGTCAGGATAATTTTCTACGATAGGGAATTTAATAATTCCATTGGATGATTTAGTATGGTTTGAGCACCATTTTCAAGTAATTCTTCCATATCTCGGAATCCCCAAAGTACACCAATAGCATACATTCCAGCTTTATTTGCAGTTTCCATGTCAACTCCGGAATCCCCAACGAAGATTAATTTTTCGGGGTTTATGTTCATTTCATTACTAAGGAATAATGCTCCTTTAGGATTTGGTTTTCTTGGTATTTTATCTCCAGACCCAATTACTTTTTCAAACTTCCAATCGGCAAATAAGCTTTTCACCACCTTCTGAGTTAGCTCATTTGCTTTATTACTGAATATAGATAATTTAATTCCTTTGCTATTGAGAGTTGAAAGGAGTTCTGCAATACCAGGATAAAGAGATGTTTTTACAATGCAGTTGGTATTATAAATTTCCATCATTTTTTCAAAACAATCATTTAGCGTTTTGTCATCTCTATTGTTTGCAGGGATAGAATTTTCAACTAGTTTTTTTACTCCACGACCAACAAATGTTTTATAAGCTTTATAATCGTGTGTTGGGAATGATTTTTCATCTAAAACCTGATTCATTGAGTCTGCAATGTCTTCAATTGAATTTACTAGAGTACCATCTAAGTCAAAAATAATTCCTTTGATCATGAAAAATAATTTATTTGCTGCAAATATCTGCAAAGATGAATTGTATTCCAAGCTGTGAGCTTTTTTTGTTTTAATGGGAATAAAAAATGTCAGATGAGAATAACCCATCTGACAAAAGTTATATGTTAAGATAACTTAACGAATGATTGTACGAAGTTCAGCGTTATATTCTTTTACTATATCCATCCATTCTGTGTACATATTCTGCCAAGATCCTTCACCGTAAATTTTTTCAAATTCTTTTTTGAAACCTATATCAGTTGACCAATCGGCATAACTGTCAAAATTCCAAACCATTCCAACATCAGGGCTGTGCATGGTGTGTACTGGATTATTGAAAATGAGAAATGCATATCCTAAACTTTTGGAGGTCTTCATTAATTTTTTTGCAAGAGTTTCAAAACGATAATATTGTCCTTTTTTAATATTAATACCCCATGCTTCGTAATGCTTTGACTTTATCAATATATCTTTTCCGAAGGATAATTTATCGTTTAAATTCCAAAGGTTGACTGATCCGTATCTTTCAACAGTAGGATCAACGGTTTTATCCCAATCTGCAGAGTGTCCATTTTCTTTTACCGGACGAGAATCGATTGCTGCGTAGTTAGTTGGTCCCATAATCCATACGTACCATCCAGCTTTATCTCCATAATCTATTCTTCTTAACCCGGCAACATAATCACCATCGGGATGAAATTTTTCATTATGAGTTGTAACGGCCTTCTCAAATTGATCAGACATTCCTCGTTTAGGTAAAATGTAAATACTTTCCACAACAGTAGTTTTCTTTTCATTTTCATTTTGTGCAAATGTGAATACTCCACAAAATAGAAAAACCATTAATAGCAAAATCCTTTTTCTCATGACAATTAAGTTTAGTGAATAAATAGCTTAATTTACAAAATTAATTTGGAATCAGTCTAATTAAATTTTATTAAACAACTGAAATAGAGAGTGTAATGTGTGGGTCTGGTGAGGTGTAATTTATTAAAGTGACGTTTTAAGATTTTTTCTGATAATAGAAAATACTTTAGATAGAGTTATAACGATTGAGATGGAATTTTTAATTCATTTGTAAAAAACAAAGCAAAATAAAGCTGCTAAATTAATGTATGAAAGGGGAAAAAATCTATATGTTTGGACATCATAAAGATTTAAAACCAATCGCGTCCTAAACGATTAAAAAAGAGAGAAAGAATTTAAGTATCTCAAATTATCTTTGAGTTGCACAACAAAAAAACTTTCTCTCATG
>Ga0209013_10005825_pt1 | contig 10560 bp, 6 predicted proteins | sample Cruoilmetagenom2_FD_187291 | JGI IMG/M metagenome (GOLD analysis project Ga0209013, IMG submission 187291) | Oil polluted marine microbial communities from Coal Oil Point, Santa Barbara, California, USA - Sample 2 (SPAdes) (version 2) | ecosystem: Environmental > Aquatic > Marine > Oil seeps ...
CATGACCATGGCCCGGGTGGCAGAGAAAAACAGTGCGATGGTTGCTATTATCTGGCAAATTCCAAATCAACCATTGTATGATGATCTGACCGAAGATGCACTGATCTCATTCACCTTGCACAACTATCAAAATGACGGGGATTTTACCTGGCCTCTGCTATTCCCCATGGTTAAAACTGCAGTGCGTGCCATGGATGCTGTCCAGGCCTTCTCAAGTGAAACCCTCGATCATGAAATTTCACGCTTTGTGGTTACGGGCGCGTCAAAACGCGGCTGGACAACCTGGTTAACCGGGGCAAGCGATCCCCGCGTGGAGGCTATTGCGCCCATGGTGATCGATGTGCTCAATATGCCTGTAAACCTGGATTACCAGGTTCAGGTGTGGAAAGAATACAGCATCCAGATCGAGGATTACACGAAGCTGGGAATCCCTCAGGATGTGCATACAGAAAACGGTGACGACATCACCACAATGATCGATCCCTACTCCTACCGTGAGAAACTTACCATGCCAAAAATGATATTTATTGGAACAAACGATGAATACTGGCCTGTGGATGCCATCAAAAATTATATCGATGACATTCCGGGTGAAAACTACATCCATTATGTTCCCAATGCCGGTCATGATCTGGGTGGTGGGGAGCAGGCGCTCACAGCTTTAAGCGGTTTTTTTGGCAGGACTTTGTCAGGAAGTCTTTATCCAGCCTGCAACTGGAAAATTGATCAAAGCGATATGCAGCTCACCCTCTCGGTTGAAACATCCCCTGACCAGCTTCAGGGAGCATTGTTATGGGCTGCCGATTCAGAGGATCGTGATTTCCGCGATGAAGTCTGGAATAGCCTGAGTATTGATGACCAGATTCAAAAAGATGTTGAAGTTCAGCTGGAACTCCCGGAATCGGGTTTCAGGGCATTTTATCTGGATCTGAGGTATTCCGATCCCAATGGGGGAGAATATACAAAGAGCACAAGAATGTTTGTTGCTGACAGCACCAAATTGTTGGAAAAATAAAATCCTTAACTTTTAACGATGATTGCAAAAAAAATCAACCTTAAAAAGGTTCTTCCCGTTTTGATGGCATCCCTGCTAATGGGCTTTGCTGATATTGTTGGTGTTGCTACCGGGTATATTAAGAAAGACTTCGGTCTTGGAGATGATCTCGCTCAATTAATACCATTCATGGCACTTGTGTGGTTTTTTCTGCTATCTGTCCCTGCCGGAATCCTGCAGGACAAATATGGGAAAAGGACCATGCTGAATATCGGTATGGGATTGATAGGAGTTGGAATGGTCGTACCATTTTTTCACTACTCTTTCCCGGTAATGCTTTTTGCAATGATCCTTATGGGCATCGGGAACACCATTGTTCAGGTCTCTGCCAATCCACTGCTGATGGATGTTCTCCCAAAAGAGCGGTTCTCCAGTTTTATGAGCCTGTCTCAGTTTATCAAGGCTATCAGTTCCTTACTGGGACCCATTATTGCAACATTCGTTGCCATTCATTTTGGCGATTGGAAACTTGTATTTGCCGTTTATGCTGTCACTTCGCTTATTGCAGTTGCATGGCTCTATTTTACAAAGATTGAAGAATCAAAGAGAGATGGGAAACCGGCAACATTCAAATCCTGTTTCAGCCTGTTGAATAATAAGTTCGTACTATTTATGGCCCTCGGAATATTTTTTCTTGTGGGAGCAGATGTGGGGATGAATACAAACATTGCAAATTACCTCCAATCATCCTTTGGCTTGACACTTGAAAAAGCCTCCCTGGGTATCAGCATCTATTTTGCTGCCTTAATGATCAGCCGGTTTCTGGGGGCTGTTTTGCTGAACTGGATAGATGCCAGAAAGTTTCTTGTGTGGACCGCAGTTTTAGCCCTGATAAGCATAGTAGCCATGATATTTGCCCCATCGGTAATGATTGCCAGGGGTGCTATTTTTATGGTAGGCCTTGCCTCCGGTAACCTTTTCCCACTGATCTTTGCCATAACACTTGAAAAAATGCCAGACCGTGCAAATGAGGTTTCGGGCCTGATGATTATGGCTATCTCCGGAGGAGCCATTATCCCTCCCCTGATGGGCGTGATGAGTGCCAACATCGGAATGATTGCCAGCCTGATGGTTCTGGTTGTTTGTATGCTATACATTCTGGGAGCAAGTATCTACGCATTAAAAAGATAAGCCAGGCATGGATTACAAGGGAAGGTACAAATTTTTCGACCCGGGCCAGATAGTCACCTATCCGGTAAAAGAAAGATCCAATAAAGTGAAGATGGGCGATCTTATAGCTCCCGATCATGTAAACAACAGGATCTTCAGTGTCCCGGAGGATGTGGAAAGGAATATTGACCTGCTGGCAAAAGAAATTGTTAGCGCAAGAGAAAAACAGAGGCCCGTTGTCCTTTTTACAGGAGCACATCTAATAAAAAACGGACTCAGCCCACTGATTGGGGATCTTATTAAAAAGGGGGTTTTTACCATTATTTCCGGAAATGGTGCGACTTCCATACACGATTTTGAACTGGGTTTGATTGGCGAAACAAGTGAATATGTCCCCCAGGCCCTGGAAAAGGGACAATTCGGAATGGCTTTCGAGTTTAACTACATCAATGCTGCGCTTTCAATTGGAAACAGGTACCAACTTGGCTATGGAGAAGCAATAGGAAAACTGATCTGCGATGAATCATTCCGGAGTGAAGTGACAGATTTCCTTAAGCTGGAACCAGGGTCCGTCAGTTTTATGCATCCTGAGCTAAGTTTACAGGCCATATGCTATGAATATGAGGTGCCTCTGACTATTCATTCTGGTATTGGCACAGATGTGATTGACCAGCATCCTTATTTCGACGGAGAAGCAAAAGGTGGATGTTCGGGCAGGGATTTCCTCATATATACCCATGAGATCTCAAATCTTTCCGATGGAGGGGTGGTTTTAAATATCGGAAGTGCGGTTACCGGACCGGAAGTATTTCTCAAAGCGGCTTCAATGGCAGCCAATACGGGTCATGTACCGGATAAAATTATAACAGCCAATTTTGACCTCAGGACCTACAATCCCGAAAACTTTACCAATGAAAATGCCGTCGGGTATTACTATCGCGACCAGAAAAGCATTGTAACCCGCGTTCCAGAGGCATATGGAGGGATAGGGTATTACATAGGTGGAAATCAAAAATTAACGATCCCTTTGCTGTATAAAAAACTGCTTGAATTGAATTAAATCAGGATCACATGACACAAACCCGGATTCATGAAATACTGGAAAAAATCAGAAGTGCAAAAATTGCCGTTTATGGAGATTTTTGTCTGGATGCTTACTGGCAAATGGACATGGATGGTTCGGAGGTATCCGTGGAAACCGGATTGCAGGCAGAAGCCGTGGCCAGGCACAACTATTCCCCGGGAGGTGCCGGTAATATTGTTGCCAACCTGGCTGCACTGAAACCTGACACAATCAAAGTGATTGGTGTTGTTGGCAATGATATTTATGGCCGGGAACTCTCTGCACAACTTAAGAATCTGGGTGCAGACGTAGTTTCACTGACAATTCAAAACGAAGATTTCGATACTTACACCTACACGAAGAAATATTACGGGGAAAAAGAGGATCCGCGCATTGATTTTGGACTGAAAAACAGGCGATCAGAAAAGACGGATGAAGAGATTCTGGGGAATATAGAAAAAGCACTTGAAAACTATGATGCACTGATATTTAACCAGCAGGTATCAGGCAGTATCAACAACCGGGGTTTTATTGATCGGGCCAATGAACTCTTTGAGAAGTATGCCGACAAAATTGTGGTACTCGATTCCAGGCATTTCAATAACAAATTCCGAAATGTATACCGCAAGGCGAATGAAATTGAAACAGCTGTTTTGAATGGCCTCGATGTTAACCCGCAGGATTTCATCCCATTTTCAGATATTAAGAAGCACGGTACCCGGGTCTTTGAAAAAGACCAGAAACCCATTTTTGTTACCTGTGGAGCTCGTGGAATTGTAAGCATTGACGCATCTGGTATTACCGAGATTCCCGGAATCCAATTGTTAAAAAAACTTGATACGGTGGGTGCAGGTGATACGACTATCAGTGCACTCACACTTTGCCTGGCTTCAGGCATCCCCCCCTCAGAAGCAGCTGCATTTGCAAATCTTGCTGCCGCCGTAACCGTACAAAAACTATTTACCACAGGAACAGCGTCTGGTGAGGAGATCATTGAATTAAATATTGACGCTGATTACAACCACCAGCCTGAACTGGCCGCAGACCTTCGTCAGGCCAACTACCTACCTGACAGTGAAATTGAATTGTGCCAGGGTGATGTAGTTTTAAAAATGGGACATATCAAACATGCCGTTTTCGACCATGATGGCACCATCAGCACCCTGAGAGAAGGATGGGAACAGGTTATGGAACCAGTAATGGTCAGAGCCATCCTGGGAGATAAATATGAAACTGCAGATCAGGCACTCTACCAGGATATTAGAAATCATGTTCTGGAATTCATCGATATGTCAACCGGCATACAGACCATTGTCCAGATGGAAGGACTTGTACGGATGGTTGATGAATTCAATTTCGTTCCGAAAGAGAAGATCCTCGATAAATTCGGATACAAAAAGATATACAATGATGCGCTGATGAAGGTGGTTTCCCTTAGACTGGAAAAGCTTGAAACAGGAGAGCTCACTGTAGAAGATTGCACAATGAAAGGATCTGTTGACCTGCTAAGAGCCCTCAAAGAGAGGGATATTACTCTTTACCTGGCCAGTGGCACTGATATCGAAGATGTTATTCATGAGGCAGAGATACTGGGTTATGCTGATCTTTTCAAGGGTGGAATACAAGGTTCGGTTGGTGACATCAGTAAGTATTCCAAGAAAATGGTGATCGAAAAGATTATCACAGAGAACAATTTGACCGGGAATGAACTTGCAGTTTTCGGGGATGGACCGGTTGAGATAAAAGAGTGTATAAAATCCAATGGGATCGCCATTGGAATAGCCAGTGACGAAGTGAGGCGATATGGACTAAATCAGGAAAAACGCACCCGGCTGATCCGCTCTGGAACACAAATCCTCATACCCGACTTTTCACAAACAAACAGACTGCTTGAGCTGTTATTTAACCTTTGATATATGCATACCCTAACTCGATTGGATAGCTATTATTTGGGCTTTGATGTTGGAGGAACAAAATGCACTGTCGTATTAGGTGATAAGAATTTTAAGGTACATGAGAAGATAGTTTTTGCCACCCGTACAGAGAGAGGATACCCTGAAATTTTAGCTGAGTTCAAAAGACATACCTATAAGCTCTTCGAGAAGTATGACAAGAGCAAGCTTGTCAAAATAGGGATCAGCTGCGGAGGACCACTTGATTCAGAGAAAGGGATTATATATTCTCCGCCCAATCTGCCCGGATGGGATTCTGTACCAATAGTTGATATTTTTAAGGAAGAATTTGGTGTCGATGTGGAAGTGCAGAACGACGCAAACGCCTGTGCACTTGCTGAGTGGATGATGGGAGCCGGTGTGGGTACAAAGAATATGATCTTTCTGACTTTCGGGACAGGAATGGGAGCCGGCCTAATATTAAACGGGCAGCTTTACGCCGGAACCAATGATCTGGCAGGGGAAGTTGGTCATATGAGAATGGCCGAAGATGGCCCGGTTGGATTTGGTAAGGCTGGCTCTTTTGAAGGTTTTTGCAGTGGTGGTGGAATTGCCCAACTGGCCAAATCTATTGTTTCTGAGAAACTGAAGTCAGGCGAAGCAGTCAGCTTTTGCCCTTCTGAAGATTTGATCGGAGATTTAACAGCCAGGACCGTTTTTAAAGCTGCGATCACCGGGGATCCCGTAGGCAGTGAGATTGTGCATATATCAGCCTCCTACCTGGGAAAGGGACTGGCCATTCTGATTGATATTCTGAATCCGGAGTGCATCGTTATTGGAAGTATATATGCAAGAAATGAAGAATATTTAAAGCCCCTTGTTGAGAAGGTATTGGAGCGTGAAGCAATTCCCGCGGCCAGGGAAGTATGTAAAGTTGTCCCCGCGGCCCTTGGTGATAGTATCGGAGACTATGCTGCTTTGTGTGTTGCATTAAATTGAGATTCCTAAAAAATATTATTGTTATTTAAATAGGAGGAGCGTAATGAAGAAAATAGCTTATATCACAGGTCTGGCTCTTTTGGTTTTGATCTTCAGTCAATGCGGTACAGAAAGGGATCAAGATGATAGTCTGTCCAGCCGCAAAGTAGGTCCTCAACCGGATGGCAGCATACTCGTGCCAACCAATCAGCTTTTACAACCTGCAGGATTTCAAATTCTGTTCCCGGGCCGGCCCGTAGATCTGACCCTGAGCCCCGATGGAAAATGGCTTGCCGTCCTGAATAAGAATTCCCTTGATTTAATACGTGTTTTAGATCGAACCATCATGCAAACACTGCCCCTCAAAGGGGGCGGATCATTTAAAGGGATCTCTTTCTCAGCCGATGGAAATCAAATCTATGTAAGTCAATCCCGGGATAAAATTTTTATTGCTCAAAAAGATCAAAACAATATTCTGAACTGGATTGAGCCTGTACAATTCCAGCAAGCAGAAGTTGGGGGCCATCCTGTTCCTGGTGGATTTTCAATCAATGATGTGGGTGACAGGCTATATGTACCCCTTAGCCGGAGCAATACTCTGGCAGTGGTAGATCTGGCCAATGGTCCGGTTACAGAAATTCCGGTGGGTGTTTCGCCTTATGAAGTCATACTTCTATCCTCCCAAAAGGCCTATGTAAGCAACTGGGGCGGCCGACAACCAGAGGCCGGTGATGCGACTTATAAAAGCTCAGGCAGCGAAATAGTTATCGACCCGACAACAGGAATTGCCAGCAGCGGTTCAGTTTCTGTAATTGACCTGGAATCACTCCGGCAAATAAAAGATATAGAAGTTGGCCTGCATCCTGGCGCCATGGCTCTGAGTCCCGACAAATCCCGCTTGTACATTGCCTGTGCCAACAGTGATATAATCTCAGTTATAGATACAAAAAGCGATGCTCTTGTTGGCACCATATCTGTGCGGATGGAAAAAGACTTGCCTTTTGGCAGTGCTCCCAATGCCCTGGCCATCTCTCCTGACGGAAAACAGCTATTCGTTGCCAATGGAACTGATAATGCACTCTGTGTGATTCAACTTGATGAGAAGAATGATATAGCAGGTTTTATTCCCACGGGCTGGTACCCCGGTGCAATTTGCTTAGATAAGGATGCTAAATTTCTTTTCGTCGCAAATACAAAGGGAATTGGTTCCAGGAACATGCGGGCTGACAGGCCCGGGTACAATACGCATAACCATATGGGGAGCATTTCCATCATTTCGCTGCCTGATAAGGCCATGCTCCATACCATGACAGAGATAGTGAAAGAGAATAATTCATTCGTACAGATGATGAAACAGCTGGCTCAGGAGAATAAAAGTACAGGCCGGGTGGCAGTTCCTCAATTTCCGGGTCAGGAATCTCATTTTAAGCATGTGGTCTATATTATAAAAGAGAACCGGACCTATGACCAGGTATTTGGTGATATGAAGCAGGGTAATGGTGACACTTCCCTGGTTCACTTTGGACGGGAAGTCACCCCAAATCATCATGCACTGGCCGAGGAATTTGTGCTGATGGATAATTATTACTGTAGTGGCGTGCTTAGTGCAGATGGCCATCAATGGACAGACGAGGCCTATGTTACCGATTATATTGAAAAGTTTTTCGGCGACTTTCCCCGCAGCTATCCTTATGATGGCGGTGATCCGCTGGCATACTCTTCAACGGGATTCATCTGGGACAATGCGATGCAGCATGGTTTATCCTTCCGCAACTATGGCGAATTTGTTGATGCCCTTATCGAGCCTGAAAATGCCACATTTACAGATATTTACCAGGACTATCTGAAGGGAGCAAACAGCATCAGTATTCGGGCAAAATCAAATTTACCACAGATGGAACCCTTTACGTGTCCAACATTTATTGGTTTTCCCGAAAAGGTGCCGGATGTTTATCGGGCGACAGAGTTCATCAAAGAGCTAAAGGAATTTGAAGAGAATGACAACTTTCCAAATTTCATTATTATGCTTTTACCCAATGATCATACATCGGGGACAAAGCCCGGTCTGCCCACCCCAAGAGCAGCTGTTGCTGACAATGATTTAGCATTGGGGAGGGTTGTGGAAGCCATATCCCATAGTAAATTTTGGGAGCAAACATGCATCTTCGTTACTGAGGATGATCCCCAGGCAGGTCTTGATCATGTGGACGGGCACCGGACTGTGGGTCTGGTAATCAGTCCTTATACAAAGCGCGGAGAAGTGATCTCTACAAATTATTCTCAAATAAATATGTTTCGAACCATTGAAAACATTCTGGGCATCCCTCCATTGAACCAGTTTGATCTGGCAGCGGAACCCATGATTGATTGCTTTACCAGTAAAGCAGATGTTTCACCCTACACAGCACATCCAAATAATATTCCGCTGGAGGAATTAAACCCGGAGCTTATAAGCCTTTCGGGCGATGCCCTCTACTGGGCGCAAAAATCGATGGAGCAGAATCTGGATGAACTGGACCGCATCGACGAAGATACCTTCAATCGTATCATCTGGCATTCCGTAAAAGGCTATGATGTTCCCTATCCGGTGCTGATAGAAAATTTTTAGTAATGAATCGTATTCCAAGCAAAATAATCGCCCGCTCTGGGCTAATTGTCCTGTTTATCGCCATGGGGATCCTCTCCATGCTCTTCCACCAAAGCATACAGATCATAGATGCACTGAGCTCCGAGCCGGTCCCCGGATTTGGTATTCATATATCTGCCTGGCGGATTCTGTTTGAACCATTTACCGGACCCCTGCTGTTTTATCTTCGTGCGGATCAGCCTCTACTGGAATTCGCCATTTTGTTTCTCTGGATCATAGTTTTCTCACTGCTGCCTAAGCTGCTGCGCTTTGTCCTGCCAGCCAGCAAGGTACAGCGGAATAGGAAACTACAAGGGGTTTTCCTCTGGTTAAAATCACTACCCCTGATAGTTGCTACCTGGCTGGGATTGTTGTGGTTGATCATCTACCTGCCCCTGCCTGCCAATACTATCGTAAACCAGAACGAACAGACCATCCTGATCAATACCCACAGCCATACAGAGTACAGTCATGATGGAATCATCTCCACAAAAAGATTGCAGCTTTGGCATAAGAAAAATGGATTTGACGCCTTCTTCATCACCGATCACAACCATCACCAGTATACCATGGAAGCGGTCCGGGCCCAGGATCAGGGAACATTCCCGGGAGAACCCTTAATGATAATTGGAGAGGAGTTTTCTGGCAGCAATCATATGACTCTGCTGGGACTAAAAAGGAACTTTATCACCAGGGGCTTAAGCGACCAGCAGGTAATTGACTCTACCCACGAGGACCAGGGTGTTGTTATTGTAGCCCACTGGTTTGACGGAGAAAGAGAAAGCATACCCTATTTCCTGGACATGGGGGTAGATGGTTTTGAGATAGCAAACCAGGCCACCGGATTGTCTTATGAGCGTCGAATATTCAAGAATATCACTGAAGCATGCACCTCCAGGGGCTTAATCATGAATGGTGCTGCAGATTATCACGGCTATGGAAGCAGCTGTTTTGTATGGAATGCACTGGAGATCCCGGGCTGGCATCAAATGGAATCCGAACAAAAAAGGGAATCTATCATGCAAGTGTTGCGCCAGAAAGACATGAGCAGGATCAGGGTACTGCTTTACCATGACCGGAAAGTTTTTGACCGTTCCCTGGTACTTTTGAGTCCGCTCTACACGCTTGTAAATTATTTCCGGACACTTAAGGTACTACAAGTCCTTTCATGGTTCTTCTGGCTTATCATACTGGCCATTCTTAGAAACAGGCTGGCAAATAGATTAAAGGGGAGCGTCTCCTTTAGATCCATGCAGGCCCTGGCATTGATAAGCACTACTTTTCTGCTCACCAATGGCATAATGCTGAAATTAAAAGCACAAGAGCTTACAGAATACAATGATATCTATACCGAATACAGCACCCTTTTGCTATGGTGCGGAGCCGGTTTCCTGATCTATTCATTAGTCCTGATACTCATTGAACTTAAGAGGAAATCATTGATTATTAATCAAAACAAAACATTATAGAATGAAGAAGGGCATAAAAAGAATTGGAGTTGCAGTATTAGGGATTATTATTCTCCTTGCTGTGTGGGCTTTCTGGAATGTAAGAGACCGTCATTCCGGTTATGAAGTGGATCTGAATCTCAAAGGTGCAGATTCCCCCGGGACCACAAAAGTTGGCTTTGCTGCACTACCCATTACTCCTGAAGTCGTTGATACCTGGAATGATATAAATGGGGATGCCAAGTTCCGGGAGAAGGATGGGGACACCTACAATGACCTTAACAACAACGGAAAATTTGATGCAATCTGGATTGCCGGATTTAGCAATCAGCGGGCTGCAAATGGGGTACATGATGATGTATGGGCACGGGTGGTTGTTTTTGATGATG